>Ga0265295_1002636_pt1 | contig 27729 bp, 30 predicted proteins | sample Munlansysbiofilm_FD_192503 | JGI IMG/M metagenome (GOLD analysis project Ga0265295, IMG submission 192503) | Leachate microbial communities from a municipal landfill in Southern Ontario, Canada - Methane capture system biofilm | ecosystem: Engineered > Solid waste > Landfill > Unclassified ... | reverse complement strand
CCACGCGGCTATGATAATAATAATGATTAAATATGATTGATCATAATGATCTTAGTAGGGGCCCACACCCGGACAAGCCCGGGACAACACCACCCCAGCACCCGACGGGTGCATCCCCACTCACAACAAGGGGGCTTAGAAATATGATCTTAGATCATTAATCATTGTCCACCCGCGACTTTCCACTTTTTCACTAATTCGAGACCAATTTGAACGCGATTTTCAATTCAAAGGCTGTGATAAACTGCAACTAGAAAACTGTGACCAATGCTACAATCTTTTCCGTGATCCTATTGAAGGGTGGGTATGTGACCAGACCATGCAACCGGTATTCATGATGCATGCATGCCCCATGCAAGACAACCGTGTAAGAACAGACCTGGACCCATGCTATGTATGGTTTCCATCTGCTGGGTATGCATTATCGCATTGCAGGAATGCTGCATATGGGCGGCATTGCCAATTCATGTGTGGACTGGCGTGCGATATCACTAAAACTGATATCAGACACATGGCATATTGTCCACTCCCGAGACTTGACCCAGAAACACTGAAAACTTTAAAACCAAAGGCCAACTATGAGATATTGCGAATGTGGTGAAGAAGTATGCAAGAAAATGGGGGAGATGGTGAAAGTCACCCCCTATATCGAACAGGGGGAGTATAAGAAATACCTGATTACCCATGAACAGGACGTGTGCGAGACCAGGCAGTTTGGGTTCTGTGCATGCCAAGAGTGCGAAGGGGCAATAACAGGGGAACCGTTATCATGGCATGAAATGTACTTCTGTTCATGGAAATGTCTGAAGACGTACATGGAAGCAAGGGGAGAGCAGTGAAAGCAGTCGCAGAGCGAGTAATTCGAGTCCAGGGAGACAAACTTTGTGAAGAACTTGGGTATCCAAAAGGAACGAAAATTGACATTGAGATAATAAAAGAAATTGCAAAGTTAAAAGCAGGAGATTTCGTTGTGGTGAATGGAAAGTCCATAAAAATATCTCCAAGAATCTTCGCAATTGCAAAAATTTTGCTTGATAAAATTGAAGGGTGAACCACATGGAAGAAACGGAATTTAATCAGATTAAGACCAGAATCAAAGACCTTGCAGCAATGAATGTCGTTGACAATGCAGCACGTATTGAACGGGTAGCAATCGAGGAAGCACTTCTTGAATCTCCCTATAAAGCCCACCTGTATACCGAGCAGATGTTTGACCATCTGGTATTCCTGGAACTCCGGGAACTGAATACCAAGTTAGACAAACTTCTGGCACACTTTGCACCAGACGCAACCGGAGGCACCTGTAATTGTTCTTGTGGTGTAATCGACACATCACAGCATAACAAATACGATAATGTAATAGAAGTGCCTCCTGGGGAGGCTCCTCTAAAATCCGAAGTGCCTGTGCTCCATGGCGACGATGGTGCGGGTCCAGGGACTACACCGAGGAAGTCTACCACCAGGAAGAAACCAGTAAAACAAGGGGTAATTTAAATATCCCTGCGTATGAACTGATAGATATGTCTACTGTAGCAGTACGAATAGAAATGGTGGAGGTTGCATCGACGGATGGACAACCAACCACCGGGTTTAGGGCATATGCCGCTGATATAGGACTTTCAGCAGAGAGCACCACGCTTTCTACTTGTCTTGCAACCATTAAGACTGAACTTGATACCTACCTCGGCGCGACAAGCACGCTCATCTATATTGAAGGGCACGCCCGCTTTTCTACCGAGACTTGAACCCAACCTTTTTATATTTACGCGACTTTGTTTAAGGTATGGAAGTAACGTTCACGGTAGAGTCTACGAACGGCAAGGTATGGAAGGCAGTGTGTTCTGACCCTGCTCTTGAGGTAGAAGGGCCTGATATCATATCAGTAAGTAAGAACATGGCCGGGATGATTGAAGACTGGTTTGCAAAGACGTTTGATACCACCAGGAGAGTAATTGTAGAGGTTCCTGCAATCAAGGCAAAGGTCAAAGCAACAATCACGGTGAGAAGCGAAAAGCCACTGACCGAGTACGGGGAGACAGAAGTCATACCCCAGTCACCGCCAGAGCCAGTGGTAGATGGGCCCTGCATGTACCTGAGTGATGGGAAAGGTGTCCTTGCTGTAGGCATGTGTGAGGCTGCATCAGACGACCCTGCAGACACGCCAGGGATCCAGATTGATAATGAGGGTGCCTGCAAGGGGAAGTATGAACTGTGTGCCTTCTATAAGCCTCTCCGTGGAATGCAGAAAGCACTCCCGGAACCAATGGAAGAAGATGAAGAAGAAGACGATGGGTACCAGTAATGGTCCCACAGCGTAAACAGCGGGTGAAGAATTCTACCCGCATTGTTATTGATGGTATCACATTTACTTCAAAAGCGGAAGCGTTTTACTACACGATACTGAAAGAGCAGTTAGACAGTGGCGAAATTGCCAATCTAAAACTCCAGGAACCGTTTGAGTTACAACCGCAGTTTAAGAAATGTCAAATGCATGGGTGTGATTTTGTGTGGGTAAGACCCACAGATGAGAAAAACCCGGATTATAAGAGATATTATGCTGTACAAGAATGTCCACAGTGTGGCAGCAAATTGAAATTGCACCGGGAGATGACATATATCTGTGATTTCCTGGTGACAGATTTAGAGGGCCTTGAGCACGTTGTGGATGTAAAATCAAGCCAGTTTTTCCAGACTGAGATATTCAAGATGAAGAAAAAGATTTTTGAGTTTCGATATCCAGATAAATTGCTGGAAGAGGTTTACCCGAAAGTTCCAAAAGGGTGGACTGGTGAAAAAATAATTTAATCTTCATACGCACTTGCAACCAAATAATGTCTTGGACTTCGAATCCCTGGATTTATAAATTTCTTTGTAAAACAAAATCCGCACGATTTTTCTATAATTTTGTGCTCTTTATTCCATCCACAAATTTTTGCAAGTTGATCGTTTGGTAAATCTTTAAATGATACAGATTGCACCAGTGGTTTCGTTTCATTTGGAGATGCTGGATCTTTCCAATCTTTAGATACTTCAAACCAGGATACAGTATTAATTCCCCAATCTTCACCATCTATAAATCCTTCTTTGTATCTTCGCGTAGCGTTGTTTGGGGCAAACTTTGCATAATAAACCCGGTGCCCAACCCATGGGTCAATAGAAATGTCAAATTTCCATTCTCCATTTTCTTTATACACGTCTAAATTAATTTCAACCTGGCGAACAAGAATTCCAATAGTATCTTCACATTTTACAGAATCGCCGAAATTTCCAAATTTAAGGTCATTTAAAATGCCATCGTAATATTCGCCAGTTGAAACAAACCCACCATAATATTGAATTTTTATATCTTGTATTGCAATTTCAACTTCAGTTTTAAATTCGTCTGATATTGTTAAATCTGAATTGAGTGTTTGAATGCTTGTTTTGTACTTATCAGAATATCTAAACACATCTTCTTTAGTGGTTGGTTTACATTTATCTTCAACTTCTTCAAGATAATATAAACCAGGAATATCTGGAGACGAGGTTGAAACGTATCGTTTCATTGAATGCCAGCGATATGGCCAGTGCCCATACACATACCCGGTATCTGTAACAGGATACCTGGAATAATAATTATTAATAGAATCCCATGATAAAGAAGTAAAAATAAAAATATCGTGTTTTAAATCAACCATTGGAATTATAGTCGTGCTTTCACTGTGATTACGAGTGGGCAATATTGGAAATGCACCGGTTCTACACCAATGTTCATATGGATTTCTATATATTTTATAAACGTGTGGAAATGCGGGGGATTCTGGATATTCAGATAATATTTGCTCTGTTCCTGCAGTAGGAAGCCAATCCCAATTTTTAACAGTTATTTTTTTTGTAGAACTACTATAATTTATAATTGATTTGCACTGCTCTTTTACAAGATTTCCATCATCGTCATAACTTGCAACCCAAATGTGCATTCCAGTATAATATTGGTGTGGAACAGCAACAGGAGATGGAACCTGAATCCAGTCTTCTCCTACTTGAGAAGAAACGCAGATTGCATTTTGAACATTAAAAATTTCAGGATAATCTACAACCAAAGATGCTGGAGCAAATAGAGATTTGTCATAATCACACCCATTCCACATTGGATATTGCTGATACTGAGTAACGCCAGCACAATATCCACGAACAAACATTTCGGTTGGGGTTCCTGTTTGTTTCCTGGTATAATGGGTATAAAGGAAATCGGGGAGTGTTCCACCAACATATCTCCCTTCAGAAACGCCGGATGCAACCATGTAAAATGCTTTTTGATAAGGATTTAATTGTGCTCGTGTGGGTCCAAGAATGTTCGTAGGCCAGTCTTCAATATAATTATACCACGATTGCCACGGAATGTTTTTCGTGTTTATTGGACGGTTATTTGCGGCATCTAATTGATAAACCGAGCATTCGAGGAGATCACACTGGGCGTATACACATGCTAAATCCATCAACAATTGTTGATATTGGATTGTGTTTGTAGAATTTCCAGTAAATTCAGATTCTCTACTTCGAATTTGATTTGGACCATCAAATCGAACAAGCAAATCTTCATCCACAATTAATTCTGGGTGCGGAAATTGTTGGTTAAGATTTAATTTGAAATATGCTCTATGAAACGATTTGTTTCCTACAGATAGATGAAAATACCTTTCTTCTTTGTTATATTTATCAGTTGCAAACTTTATAATGTGACTTGTATCACCACTTAATGACCAGGTGCTAAGACTTCTCAAAAAATTCCCAGATGGTGTCGTATAAGTACAATTATACCCTCCTATAGCAACAGCACTCCAATATCGGGTTCCTCCAATTGCACCAGAATCTAACCCACTTGCAACCTGAATTGCACGTTCTGATGACGGTTTTGCATAAAAATAATAAAATTCGGGTGCGTTGTAACCATTATGGTAAATTTTTCCAGAAGTATAATCCTGGCATGTGTAAACCCCAGCACAACAATAAACATTTCCGTATTTATCGGTGTCGAGTTTTAACGGGGGAGAACAGATTTTTCTGCTTGCAATGCCGGTAGACCCGGTTTTTCCATATGTACCCGGAATAAATGGAATAAAATCCCAGACTTTATAATTTTTCGATTTGAAAAAACAGACTAAAAACTGTCTTAATCTGGGAAACCCGCCTGCATTGTATGCTCCGGTGTTTGTATTACATGGATACCAATATCGAGTGTTGTATGGAGAAACGTCCATTTCCTGGTATGCATATGGCGTGTTGTTCCTGGGCCATCCCAGGGTTGCCCAATTAAAATACGGAACGTTTGTATTATCATATGGTTTGACAGTTTCCCACCCTATGGTAAGCAAGCACCAAAGATTTTCAAACGCATCAACAACAATGTCCCTGGCAAATATATTTGATGCAAACCGAGGACCATCATATAAATTCCACGGTGCTCTTGTTGTAACATCGGTATAATTTACAACCCCCTCGTAAACAGGGCCAAGAATGCCGCAATAGCGGGGGGAGTTTCTATATGTTGCCTTTTGCTCGTCTGTTTCTGCGGTTTTATAATGATACCAATGTGGGTTTACCCAATATGATGCAACTTCTAAATTTTTTGTAGAGTTTCCTTGTGGCATCAAATTTTGAATGATACTTAATATAACGGGCTCCAAATCAATTTTTGTTTTAACTCCACCAGATTCGGTTAGGTTTAGCAAATAAACGGAAGAATCAATTACATATGATGCAGTTTCATCAAATTTGTATCCCTGTTTACATGTCCAGAACGATTTGTCACATCCAGGATATAATCCGGTTGGGTTCATCCCTCCTGACACTGCAAGTGAAGACCCGATATCAGGGACGCCAGATTGAATTGCGTAATTCCCACCATTAAACGAATCGAATGCTAATTTTAATCCGGGTTCAGCATCTCCGGATGTTATACCAATTTTAATATTTGAATCGAATTGTCGCTTGCTTGTATCCATTATCGAATCATCCTCACCCAAGTCTTTGCCCCGGTTTTGACATTCTGGACTTGTGCTGCATACCCGTTTTCCGAGGTGTTGATGGTCTTGGAAAGTTCCTGGTTCCGGTGTCTCTGGCTGGTGGTGTCCCGGATATCTTTCAGGTAATCCAGCGTTGATGTGAAATCAGACATGCTGGTTCCGAAATATATTTCTGGCATCCCACGCTGGGATTTAACTGTTTTCTGGATAATAAACTGATCTTTTATCTTATACCATTCTTTTGAACCAGCGGGGATTTCACGCCACTCATCAGCAACACCCGGACACACATCCTCTTCGGGTGCATAGTCAAACCAATGGGTAGGATACCAGGAAGCAACACCCAGGTCATACCGACCTTTCGAAGCAACCTCAACAGAGAGCACGTCACCCGGGTAGAGCCCAGCAGGAGTCACCCACGGAGCGTATTGGAAATATGTGAATTTCCCTGTGATTGGGAGTGCAGATAACCTGAGATATCCTTCTGCCACTTTGTCAAGACCATCTGCATCTGATATTCCTTTTACCTGGACTTGTGTGGGAAGATACCCATATTGGTTGATGAGAGAGTCCCTGGCATAGATTTCATAAACATCTATTCCGTCATCATTGTAATAATAGGAGTCTGGGAACACAATTGCATTTTTATTGTGGATGTATCGTTCGGTCCATTGAATTTCTGATTGTGTAAGACCCTTTGGGCACAATACTGCAAACTGTGTATCATTCTTTACAAATGGGCATTTCATGACAGGGCACACAGATTCTGGGTCGAAACTTAATGGGCACGATTGAATATTTGTTTCAATCCCAAGTGCTGTTTTTACTTCTGCAGCAAGTGTGCAGTATTTTGATACGCATTCATCAGTATCAAACCCTCCATAAGGACACCCATACGACCATCCTATTGGTCGTAGTTCTTCCCTGGTGCCACAGTGCTCACACGATGCAACAGCACATGTGGGAATGCCCCTGACAAGCCTCTGAACATTATATTGGGTGGTTTCATTTGAACACACCTGGTAAAACAGTCGCTCGGATCCTATCCAGAAGAACCCGTTTTGAGACGGAAGATTCTTGTCAAATGTCAGATATGATGATACCGATATGAACCCTGATAACATGAGTATTGGGTCGTATATAGCATGTGTTGTGCTTTCAGAACAGTATGCATTGATGTTTCTTTTGTCTTCAACTGTTTTTGATGATTGAACTGATTCAAACCAGTGTGTAGCATTTAAATCAATAGATGCAACAATCACACCGGTTTCTACATAGTTTGTGATTGGTTTAAAATATTCTGATAAAGCATCGTCTGTAATATCGCCATTTTCGTAACTTGCAACCCGGTATCCAGGGAGAAACCAAATAGAATGAACTTTCATGACTTCATCCCCGATTGATATGAGGTCTCCTGCAAGAATCTGGTCAATGGTATAATCTGTTGGAGATGCAGGATAATACCAGAGATATTTTGATGTGTCTGAAAATTCTGGTTTCTTTAATTGAGTATCTTTTATTTCAAGCATCCTTGGAACGTATCGCCAGTCTCCCATTTCTGCGTCCATTGTTACCTGGGATACCCCGACTTCGGTTTCGGATCCCATGACTACTATAGAGGTTGCAATTTTTCCATAATCTGCATTGATAGACAATGCCCCAAAATCTACCCATTCTTTTACTTCTTTTATTGTTTTTCCTTCGAAATCGTCTCTGAAATATGCTTTGACAGTTTTTGTATAATCTGACCCGGATTTTGTGGTATATATGGTGTAATCAAGTCCGAGCATTGTAAGAATTGTAGAAATGTGTGATATATAGGTTCCATTACGGAGAGTGTATGAAACATATTTTGGGTGAGTATCAAACTGTGTTGGGTATTCAAATTGCCACCCTTCTGGTAAAAAATGTGATTTAATAAGTTGTATTGCATCGGTTTGCCTGAATAGAATTTCTTCTGATACCAGATTGTTCCGAAGTTCCCTGGCATATGATTCTGCAGTGATGTCAAATGTTAGTCTCTCACCAGACTTTTTGGATTCAACTACAATCCCATAAAACTGGGCTTCGTCAATATCAATAAGACACCCTTCTTCAAAATCAGATGCTTCAGATGTTGTTATACATGCAACCGTTGCTTTGAATATATCAGCGGATTTTGCATTGTATTCAAAAGAATAGTTTTTGAACACTGCCATGCAGTGTAATTTGTGGGTTATCCGCTATAATTGTAATGTCCGTTGAAACTTGATATAGAAAGCCCAAGGCGGATAGAAATGACTTTCCCCTGCCCACCAAGGATGTTAGATGAGTAACCGGTAATAAACACCGGGTATGCACGAGATGACAATAGGAACACCAATGGCGATTGATGGTGGTCAGTATGAACGATCTTCTTAGATGTCCTCAAATCTTCGAGCATTGCATCCCTGCCATCAAGCCCGTCAAACCACACCCCTGAAATGGTTATGGTTGATGATTCAATGAACCCAATGTCAAACCCGGTTGAGAACTCTTCTGGAATTGGTATGAGTATGGGAGCTGCAGAGAACCCTTTGTCAATACTCTGGATACCACCTTTGTACATGATATCCTTGTCCGGGCTGGATTCTGATTCAGTTAAATCGATAACTGTAAATTGTATATCTGAAATACCACCAACCGTTATTTTACACAGCCCGGTTCCAATACCGTCTTTTGCATAGAACCCGAGCCCCATAACACCAACATTTGTTGTAGGGTCGGATTCACTCCCAGACCAGGTATAGGAGTGCCACCGGCCCATTGAAGTTTCGGTCATATTGTCCTCTGTAATCCCTGATTGTTTCCAGTAGTACCAAGCATCTGAACAATCCACTCAAACAGTTTATATGGATCTGAATTCGCCATTTCTATGTGGTTATTATTGATTGTAGGCTGTTTTGTATTATCAACCAGTTTTGATATGTCGTTTGCAATTTGGACAAGTGCTGCCATCTGTGACCCTCCAAGCATTATGGTTCCACCTGGTAACATTGATGCCATGGGAGCAACCTTTGGATTGTTGTATCCAATCTCATATAATTCTCCCATTGTACTATAATCACCGGATATTTTACTGTTTCCACCAAGTATCTGTTGGAGTATCCCGCCCTTTAAATCGGTTCCTCCAATAGCATCGGATATCCCGGCACCAATGTTTCCTACAATGCTGGTTCCTGTCATTAACTGGGTGGCAATCATGCTGACTGCACGTTCTGCGGTTCTGTTACCTTGTAACCCGAGATATTTTCCTATCCCGAGTGGACCTTCCCCGGATACAAACGCTTTCCCAATATGCTCGCCGAAATCGGGTGCAAGGAACCCACCAAGACCCCCCATGATTTTGCCACCAGGGAGTTTCAATTTATTTAGAATTGCTTCCCCGACATTGAATGCAACTTGCGCAGCACCACCCATTAACCCGGATTTCGCCCAATCAATGGGCTCTTTTGATTCTGCAGCTCCTATTGCACCACCAAGGAGAGTCATACCAGGAACCCCACGAAGCCATGGGAACTTGTCGGTTATACGTTCCCAGATGCTTTTCTTTTCATCTGGCTTTACTTCGGGTTTAACTTCTTCGCCTTTGAATTTCTCCCTTGCACGTCTCCGCCGTTCATCTTCAATTATCTTCCATTTTTCGTCCGGTATACCACCTTTCTTTGATTCTTCAACGCCTTTTTTGTCATCTCCCTCAAACCATTTCTTTACCCATTCAAAAAATTTGAGTGTGCCATCAAAGAATTTCTTTCCGATATCATAGAACGATTTTAAAATGCCTTTTACTGTGTCGGTGAGCATCCGGATACCCCGGAGAGAACCATCGATAGCGACCCCATACCCATTGAGCCAGGCATATACTCCAATCACTGCTGCGGCAATTGGGAGCAGTGGACCAAGACCAGTAAGGAGCCCTACAAGTTGTGCTGATGCAACAGTCCGGAGTGCCCCGAACCCACCTTCTGAAATTCTAGTGGTAATGTTAGTTCCCCGGTCTATGGCATTTTTTACCATATTAAATCCACGGCCCCCCAGAGCCCCTACAGCGAGGGCTGGTGCCAGTGGTGCCATCATAGCACCCACTGACTTTGACACCACTCCAAGGCCCCCTACGATGCTCTGGGCGATGTCTGTAGACATTATGTTTCCATACATCCCCAGAACATTTCCTATGACTCCGCCAACAATGCCACCATCGGCATAATGTGGGAGGTTGTTCTTGGATATGACCACTTCACCAGGGGTGAGCATCGCAAGCACAGAATCTTTGTTTCCAACACCTGGAACAACGCCACCTTTGTTGTAATATGGAATATCTCCCAGGAATCCTTTTGGAATTGGACGTTTCTTTTCTGGTGGTCTTACACCAGGCCCACCAAATGTCCAATTGACACCCGGAATTATATCATATTTACCAGATTTCCCAGATGCAGGCCCGGTTTCAGGGGCATAAAAATCGGTTTCATATGTTTTCCCCGGCGGAAGCATCCGGGACTGATTCACCATTCTTCCACGATATGCTTCTGCTTGTTCAGTATATGGAACAAGCCCGCGCTCTTCATTTAAGTGCAGATTTGAAATTTCATCTGGAATTGGAAATATCCGTTCAAGTGCAGCGGTTAATTTGTCTATTGCAGCAGATGCTTTGTTGATTACTTCCGGAATTCTCCCGAGTGCTTTGAACCACTGGTATGTGTCCCAGATAAGTTTCCCAATAAGGACACCACCAACAATTGCCATTGCGGGAATCTGCCGGATGACATTGCCAATCATTACAAGCCCCTTTACAACTGGTGCAAGGTATGGGATAATCGGCATGAGAAACATGTCTATGATATACCCGAACCCTTTCATCACCGATTCGTGTGCCTTGTTGTATACCTGGGACGTTTGCCCGAATATCCGCATTACGTGTGCTGCAATAAGCCATGATGTTGTAGCACCACGGAGAGACCGGAAATAACTGTTCCGGGCATGGGTTTCCTTATCAAGGAGTTTCCAGTATCCTTTTGGTGCAAGGGAAGCCCAATCAGTGGTATCAGTATCTGCCTGGAGGATTCTCTTCCCATATTCCTTCTCTTTCCGTTTCATCTGGAACGGGAGCCCGGTTACAGGAGCACGTTCGATGTATTTTCTCCATCCTTTCGGGTGTTCTACTTCACCTAAGAACTTCTCCCGGAACATCTTTTCATAATCAATGTCACCAGATCCACCAGAGCCCCCTGTTGATGACCCTTTGGTAGAGGTTGTTGTGCCTCCCCCGGTGCTGGTCCCGCCGCCGAGTTTCCGGATACTTGCAAACCAGGACTCAAACCGGTTTAAGGTAGGCTGGCACAAATCTACACCCTTGCATTTTGTCTTTGTTGGCGCTTTCCCTTCATCCGGGATACCAAGTGGGTGTGTGGATGGTACAAACCAGTCTCCATTCTGTGGGGTGCCAGGCGACGCTGATGTGGGGTTAAGTGGGGAACCCGGCAACCCCGGTCCAGGGACAGTGGTAGGTATAAGGGGAGATTTGGAAGTCTTCTTTGCAAAGTATTGCACAGACTCAAACGACTTCCCTGCTTCTTCCAGTATGTTCAATAATGCAATGGCATCATTCCAGAGTGTGGCATCCAGGTTCTTCCCGGTATCAAGGAGCCCCTGGTTAAACCCGATTGGTTTGAGGAACTGGTAGATGCGATTAAACATGTCAATGGTGTCTTTATCGTCCTCTACAGACCCCATTGGAGCATGGGCAAGCATTGCAAGCGACTGGTTGTCCCACCCGCTTTGTCCAAGTTCTCCCATGATTCCCCGGATGGTCGGGTGAATTCCGCCCTGTGCTCCATACATCTCATCGAGTCTGGCACTGAATACCGCAAGTCGCGATGGGTTCTTGTCCCAGGTTTCGTCTTCTGTTGCTCCAGAAGTGTCAAACTTCGGGAATATCTTGGATAATGCACGGGAATGCCCAGGGGTGGTCACACCGATCCCCTGTCTATTATACCGCTCGCCTTTCTCTACGTCATAAACGCTTACCTGGCGTTGTGCCATGTCAAACAGCCGCATTGCGGCAGCATCTTCATCTAACCCGCCGCCAGACACGGGGCGTGGTCCAAACTTATCATTATATGCCTGGAGTTTCTTCTGCCACCCTGCAAATCCCTTAGTCAGGTCCATCTCATAGTTCCCAACACTGGTCAAATCCCGGGTGACATTAATGACAAATCCCTTGACAGAATCCTGGAAAAAGTCAGCATATGCTGCAATCTGTTCTGCAAAGTCTGCATCTACTTTGCTGGATGACTTAAAGTCTGCAATGGTTGGTATGAGGTTCCCGACTTCATCCCGGATGAACCCGGCTATGTCAAGTGTCCCGGAATACTTGTCCCGTTCATTGACAAATCGCTGTTCAATCATGGTCGGGACAAACCCGAGTTCATCTGCAAGTTCTACAAACTTGTCTGCAATGGCACGGCCATTCTGGATGATGTCTTCTGCAGAATGATATTTCCCTTTCAGGTCTTTCCCACCTTCAACTTCAGGGAACGGGATATGAGAAGTGTCTATTCCATGCTTCTGACCCATTGCCATAGCCGCATAATAATGTGCAGCACTTCCCACATGTCCATAATACGCGCCGCCATTATACGCTTTACCCAGATTCTTAATCTTGGTCACAGACGGCCACACTTCACCAGTCTTCGGGTCAACATAATCATGCTCGTCTGGTTGTGGTTCCCCGGTAACATTCCGGGCATATGTAGCAAGTGGGAGTGTGCCTTCAGCCAAATATCGCAAGGCTTTGTTAGGTATCACATTAAATCCTCCGTTGCCGGACGGGACTAACATTTCGGGTCCGGCTTCACCTACTATTGCCATCTCATTGGATTTAAGTGGACCGCCTTTGGCTAGCATCTTGAACCCTTTGTCGGACATCCCCGCTGGCAGAGCCCCAGGATAATACTTCTCGAATTTTACGTTGCTCTTGTCGCCAAACAAGTTAAGGGCATACTGCCCGGTATGGATGCTTCCCTCTGGGTGTGTGGTGTTTGATGGAACCCAGATGATTCTGCATGGTTTGTCGCCAATCGATGCAGCAAGTTTATTCATCTGTTTCCGCCCGGACGGGGAGAGATACATCTCATCGAAGAACGCTACAATTTCGTCTGAATTGTTAATTACGTCTGCAGTGGTGAAATCTTCCCGGTATTGTTTCCCGGTATTTCTCTTCATCCATTCGACTCTCACCGGGAGTTTGTTTTCAAATGCACCGAGGAAATGGAGTGCGTTTGATGCCTGGTACGCAGCACCAAATTTTACTTTCTCATCAACCGGGGATTGCCCAAGTTCCCCGGATGTAACCATAACATCAGACGCATTATAGTTTTTTGACCAGAACTTGCGCATGAAGGGCTCGTTATCCCAGGACTTTGACCCGACAACACCAACCCGCTTACCACCATCTCCACCACTCTTAATCAGGGTCTCGACTTCTTCTTTGAGTTCTGCTGGAGTGTGCCGGTCGCCATATGGTGCAACAAATTTGGAAACCGCGTGCATTATGGGGTCTCCCCATCCAGCATTCATGTGAATCCCGGGAAGTTCCTTTGCAACATTAAACGGTCTTATTTCATCTGGATTTATTCCAATCTGGCGTTCGTATCTGGACAGATTTGATGTATACCAATCAACAACTTCCTTTACTTTGTCATTTCTTGCTGCTTTGTCACGAATGCACATTACTTTGTCTGCAATGCCAAAAGGAACCCCCGCTTCGTGAAATATCCTACCCTGGTAATCTCCATACCGGTCTACGTATGTATCCCTGGCGTTTTCATAGGCTTCAAGATCATTCAGGTACAAGTCATGGTAATGTCGCTGGAGCCCCATGGTCGCTTCTGCTTTTGTAACAGATGCCACATATGGTTCAATAAGCGATGTTGCATGTTCTACCACGCTCATTGGACCAACATCCATTTTTGCAGGTTTTGGTTTAATCGGATTTACACCGTACTCCAACTCAGATTGAATACTGGAAAAATCAGCGGTTTCAGATGCAAGATAGTCCCCAAGTTTTGAAAGGTATGTGTCATCATCACCAGAAGATTCAATCATCTTTGGAAGGTGTGTCCTGAATTCACTCCCAGACCACTTTGATTTGATGATCGTCTTCTTACCTATACCAGTTATAGGGTAAGACTTTGGAATGGAACCTAGATACTCTGACGAGGCTCTGGTGAGAAGTCGGGGTCTCCTTCTTAACCCACCGCCAGACCGGAGTCCGCCTGATATCTTTACCCGCTTTGTTGCCTGTTTATATGCAGCATCCTGAATGTTTGAAACATGTTCTTTAGTAGTGGATTTCAGGACATCGTAGGGAGTGAGCCCCAGATTAGACAGGGCTTTCTTCATTGTCGGGGTGTTTAATTTCTGCGGGTTCTTATGTAGCGATTCAAGAAATTCCAGCGACTCGATTGTTTTCTGTAGAACTTCTTTCTTGACTACTTCATTATGAGATTTCGCAGAACTTTTTTGAAGTTTCTTTAAATCTGCACTTAACAGATCCTCAACCCGTGGACGAACAAAACTGGATAGGTTTCCACCAGACCACTTGTCAAAGAGATGGGATACAACAATATCGCGGGCAGCAAGTATCTCTGCATTCGAGATACTTTCAAGTTCCCCCTTTGTAAGGAAAGACCCTAACTTACTCCGGAGGACTTTTGATCCCACACCGGAAAATCTGCCTGTCGCGTTCGTTAAGTAATCGGTGATACCAGTAACTAACCCGGGATTAACACGGCCAAACTCTTTAGCAATTTCTTTTTTTATCTTATCCATCTCACGGGGGTCGAGTAGTCTGCCCCTGCCTTTGGCCTGTGACTGGTAGTGGATGACCCTGGCTGCGTCCTGGTATACGCCGTTTGGGAGTGAGATTACATCGCCGGGATTCGTTGCAATCTCTTTTAACTGTTTGACTATCTTTGCAGTCTCATTCATTGCAGCAGTGGAAAGGAGCCGGGACGGATCCCCACCTTGGCGGGACGCATTGTATAGCACTCCCAGAAGTTTGTTTACATACTGTTTCTGGTCAAGTTCAAGTGCGGAGAACTTCCGCCCGAATACATCGTGTGCTATCTGGTCCCGTGAGGGGGTGTTCCGTGCCATGGTCAATCCTTCTTCTTTTGTGCTGCTGCAATTTCCCGGTTATATTCCTTAATCGATTCACTGATGAAGATGTCCTCGGCCATGTCACAGGGCCATTCCCCGGATGGGGTTCGCCGGAACATCTTGCACTTCATAAAGAGAAACTTACCTTCATCACTTCTTGCGAAAGTCACCAATCTTCTCTTCGTTCTTCTCAATACCCTGGTATATTGCGTTGAACGTTCCCCAGAACATACCAGTGTGGGTATCAAAATATTCCCAGAACCCAGGTGTGTTGAATGGGGAATCAAGACACAGTTTTGCCATAATATCATAGGCATCGTGCTCAACATCTTCGAATTTTAGTTTGTCCTTGTCAGACCGGTTCCGGTTCTTCTCATAGAAATACCGGACCTCACGGGGGAAAGCACAAGCAACCCGCATCGGTTCACCAACAAGGTCGAATATTAGAGCCCGTTCTTTGGCATTTTCCAGAATCTTCTGGACGGTCTCGTTTCCTTCAAGTTCTTTCAGTTCAAGATCCTTCAATCTTGAAAGCAGGTCTTTCTTTTCTGCCATACACTAGATACATGGCAGTTTTAATAAAAAAGAATTTGGTGGTTTGATAAGGATTGTAAGGGACACATCCTGGGAAGTGCTACCTTGCACCGACTTATATCTTTGCCCAGACATCCTGAGTTGATGCCCGCTTGTATGTCGTAACATACACAGACTTCCCGGTTCCAGACAGGTTACGTGAGATAAACTCGTTCTCTTTCATCTCGTATGGAACGGACTCAAAGTAGACATCAGACGCCACAAGCACCACTTTACGCAGTGCATCGGTCTCAATCATCTCCATTGAGATGTTAAACCGTGCGACCTTATTCTTCCACCTGGCTTCGTTGATGTTGGTTTTATTGACCGCAGAAGCAGGGTCATACCGACCAAGCATAACCCCTTTCAGGATATGGTCAGAGTCCGGGTTCCACATTGCAACTTCAACGCTCACATCGACATTGAGCGAGTGTTTTGCGACTGCAGCTCGGGTAACTCGTTCCATACCATAGAGAGTCACATGTTCAAACTTAGGTGTGATTGAAATCCCTTTCAGTGCTGCAACTTCTACAGTAGCAGTTCCGTTTGCGGTGGTTCCTGTATAGGAAGCAACAGTCATGGTCATTGAGCCATAGTTTGCAAAGAATGCACTACGACCTTCATAAGTATCTGCCATCTTTTGTCACCTCCTTATGTCACACTCACTGAAGCCCCGGTGCCGGTAAGGTTACGGGAAATGAATTCATTTTCTTTCATTTCATATGGAACAGACTCAAAATACACGTCTTCTGCTTTCAGTGTAACAGTCTTTTCTCCATCAGTATCCAGCATCGCCATAGTGATATTAAACCGGGCCACTTTGTTTTTCCATTCTGAGTTGTTGATGAGGTCTTCAGTAATATCGCTGTCGTCTTCGTGACCAAGCAGAACTCCCTGGAGAATGATATCAGACTCCGGATCCCACATGGCGACTTCAATTGACACATCAACCGCAAGAGAATGTTTTGCAACCGCCGCCCTGGTTACACGCTCCATACCAAATAAAGTCACATGCTCGAATTTCGGGGTAATCGAAATCCCTTTTAATGCTGCAACTTTGACTTCTGTGCTGTCGGCGCCAGTATCGTCGGCAATCACCAGAGTCATTTCACCGTAGTTCGCGAAGAAAGCTCTACGGTCATTGTATACATCTGCCATAGTTGATCAACCTAGCAATTAAAACCAGGCAACCAACGAATAAAAATTTAAGTGAATTTTACAGGATTGCAGTCACCTGCAACTGTAAACTCCACCACAAAATAATATAGTTTGTACTTGAGATGTGCCAGCCAATACGGGGGGTCATTGCCTGTATCCCACCAGGCAATGCATACACTGCCTTGTCCTGCATTAGTATATCCCAATAGTTCCAAGCCCAGTTCCGGACATCCGTAACCGGGGTTCTTACATCGAGATACTTGTAATACGCCATAACGGTTATCGGGTATACCCCCTTTGCAAGCGGGTCGCCGATATATGGCTTTGCATTGTATAACTTGTCTTCATCTGCTTTGTAGAGTGCAGACGACCTCGGTGCTGCAATAAACAGCGGGAGAATGTAGAAACACGGGAACTCTTCGTCTTCTCCCACAATCGCAGGGTCTTCCCACCACTCTTTGATATATGCGATGTCTCCAATCAGGTTCGAGTGATCTATCACTAACTGTTCAAGACCAGTCACGATTTTACTAAAGTTGGCTGCAGAACGAAATGTATGGGAACCATGGGGAGAAGATGGAGAAGCAACAACAATCCCAGAATATGGGGTATATGCCGGTTCGCGCGGGAGTGCCATCTTTAAACCCCTTGTGAAAGCATAAGGCGCCTATATTTGTTTAACTCCCGACAAATGTCTTCCGGGATGTAATACACGTCTTTGTGCCCCTGCTTGTTGATATCATACATCTCACTGTAGTCCCGGACCCCAACATTGCGCACGGTGCCCGCCTGCTGGAACTTCAGTTTCTCTTCCAGGTTAATTCTGATTATCCGGAGCACGATAAGTTGAATCTCCCGGAACTCCGGGGAATCTGCAAGATACCCAGCCTGGTATGTGAACCGGATGTTTCCTTTCCCCCTTGGTGGGATCTTCCCCATGAATATCCGGGTGATTTCATCCTGGGTTACACTGAACCAGTCTCCCTGGGTTACACTTACCTCAGTCAAGTTCTCCCAAGACTCGACCCACTGATTGTCCTTTATTGCCACACTTGCAACCGATATACACGGTTCAGTCAAAATAAATTCAATCTCTTCGTGGGTCACAAGCCCCGGCCCGCCGGGGGTCATCCAGGACATGTAATTGTCCATGTAATCAATGTCACCAGGAGAACTCCGGTATTCTATCTTTGTGTGTTCATCAAACGATGCAACACCACAATACCGGTTGACCAACTGTTCAACCCGGGGTATAAGATCGTTCGTGCAGTAATCTTCCCATTGCGATGCAGTCATCGTAAGGGATCCCTGTTTCATGTCTTCAGCACCAAACCCGGTATGGGCCTCGACATCGAGAATAGAAACGTATGCCATGTTACGTTATTGCACCTCCTTTCATAAACCATGTGGCAAGAACCACCATAATTGCAATCAAAAAAGCCTGGCCAATGTTTATTGCCCGGTCAACCCATTTTGACTCGCCACCCATCGAAGCAAGAGTCATTTTAATGCTTGTAACGTCTGCGACGAGTTCTATAATCTGTTTGTCTTTCGAACATACATGCTGTTTGTTTATTGCAGATTCAAGCATTCTCATGCGTTCGTTGCTGGATTCAATATATGCCAAAAGATTCTTATTTTGTTCCTGGAGTTGTGCAGATATCTCTTCAAAACACACCGACAAATGGATGATGTTTTCTCCAAACTTGCCCTGTTCTACCTGAATTCGTGTCAACGTCTCCCCGGCTGTGCATTTGTGGGTAAGATCAGAAAGCTCGTCAATATTCTCAATAATGATTTTCTTAGAATCTTCTGGCATACATTCTCCCGGGAAAGAAATACAATACCAGTAATAGGGGAACTAAAATAAAAAAGGGTGCCGGGATTTTACATGCCGTCTGCACGGCCACCAATGAAAATTCCGTTCTGAAACTCTACAAATTCCCCCGATGGGAGAATGACCTTGAAGTTCCGGACTTTGCCCACATTTGCCTTTGCAACTTCTTCAGCGATGAATACACGCTCTTCTTCACTGTAACTCTTGTTATCGAGTGCAAACTTCAGCATCTCTGCATTTACCGGGTGATAGGTCTCATGATACATGTTACTTCACGAATCTCCCGCCTTCTACTTTCACAGGCGTTCCAGGTACAAAATCAATCGCGTATTCGTAAATACCTTTCCTGCTGTTCTTCTGCACCAGGTCAACAATCTTGGATTTGATTGGCCGGGTATACCCACACGTATCCAGGAACTCCTGGAGCACATTATGGGGGACCGGACCACTCCGACCACCAGTCTTCACCGGGGCAGATACCATAGTTTCAGTTTCTTCTCTCATATGATCCCTCTGTCTTTCATCACTCTTACAATTGTTCTGATACCTCTCTCCACAATCGCCACAAGGGCCCCGTATGCCAGGAACTGTGCTTCAAAGGATATCTGTGTTATCTCCACATTCGAGAAGAACATGAAGGCTCCAATGAAGGCTCCGACAAGAGCAGTGGCAACCACCGGATATGGATCGATATCATTCCACTTAACCGAAGTTGTAGGGTCGAGAACTTTGTTCACATACCAATACAGGGAATAAGATATACCGGCAAGAATTGCCAGTATAATTGCGTTTAGTTCAATCATTACATAACTCCTGTATGTTCTGATACAATGTCAGATGTTGTATTTGTCGCGTTTGCTTCAAGTGCAGTGTCGTTTACAATAAACGAGTCAGAGAAATCAATAAACTCAAACTCTGGTCTTGCAATGGCACCACCAGACACATTTGTACCTACAAACTCATGAGATCTGGTATCAGTTCTGAATTTGTATGTATGCCCCATACTTTCGCGTTCCTGGACAACTGTATACGCAATGTCACGGGAATACATACCAGCACCGTCCCAGGCAGCCTGTTGTCCTATGGACACGTCTGCATTATCCACAAACTTAGCGGTATCAATCTGGGCAGCCTGCATAAACCCACTATGGGTAGCAACCACAGACTGGTAAGGATTCGAATTGTCCATAGCAACAGACTCTTCAAATACGCCCCCTGCTGTGAATTCTGCATACCCGGTCTGGTTGTAGAAGTTCCCGGTTCTTGCGTCTATGTGGTCCTTGGTCTGGTAACGGACCTCCCCTGGTGCTGTTACAAGAACACTCCCTGAAGACCCAATAAGGGATTCGTTATCAATACCAGACATCCAGGTGTGTTCAGATGTCTTGTGAACAGACCCAAGGGCCTGGACTGTGAATGATGTAGTTGCAGTTGCAGCAAGTGCATGTGACACGAGCAGTGCCAAAATAACCAGTGCAACAACCTTCATTTTCTACATCCATCACGAAAACAGCATTTAATTGCATCCATCTTTTCAGTGACCCATCCCCGTATTCCAGGTTTGCGGGTCTTCGTTTCTGCATCGAGAGGTTTCTCAAACACAGAATCGTCAAATCCTGCCATATTACGTACTCTACTTTGAAACATTAAAAAAGATTAGGCTGTCGGATATTCCGACCCATAAATCTTATTTGGATTTACAGTAGACATCCGATTGATGGCTTCAGTGCTCATGTTCAGCCCATCGCGGAACATCGGGAGACTCTTATATAGAATCTTGACATCCCCGGTAGAATTCTTGTTTAACTGAATACAGTTCTGGAGGTATGCGCTGCCAGCCTCGTGTGAGGCAACTTCAGTGCCAAATGCAGCACGAACCACAGTCAGGGTTCCGGTATCTGCTTCCTCGTCAGTATCAGCCTTGACATGGATGAGTTCCTGGTCGACCTTCAGCAGGTAATCTCCCTGGAGACGGGGGATACCAGACCCGGATGAATACGTAATGGTCGTGTCAGCCTCGTCAATTGATGCAACAGTGATTGCTGCAGCAAGGAACGTCTCTGCACCACCAGCATCAGTATAGATTGACTGAATGAGAACCATCGGGTCATTAAACAGAACGTAATCGTTCTGTGCAGCCTTACTTGCGACTGCAAAGTTCTCTGGGTATCCAACAACCTTGAATGTGTTATACCCTTCAATCTGTGCCATGTTTACACCCTCCCTTTGATGGTAATACCAAACAGACCACCATGCAGGGAATCTGCGGCAGTAACACCAGACTTATCAATCAGGGTCTCTGCAGATGAGATAACAAACTTGTCAGAGGTGTTGATGTTTGCTAACTGTTCATAGGTATCCTGCCAGAGAGTTCTCCGTGCAAGCAGACGGGTATCAGCAAGCATGATAGCCCCATTGTTTCCTGAAACCATTGACATGAATGGGTGTGGAACCAGTGGCAGTGCTCCCTCGTTCGGGAATACCAGGTCAATCTTTGAAACACCAGGCACCAGAGTCTTGACCGGTTCACCAATATACCGGATGAAATCAGTCATCCCACGCCGGATGAGACCAAAGGTCTTGTAGTCACAGATTGCAAGGTTTGGACGCATTCCATAGAGAACCATCTTGGAATAGACTTCATCGAGATAGAAGTTAATGTCAGTGAACGTCTTGATGCCACCGACTTCGGATCCATCAATCCAGGTCTTGTCTCCAAGAGTTCCTCTACCAGCATTGGTCTTGATGATCTCTGCAAGTCCCGGATACTCAAGTGGTCCTGCATTCTCAAAGGTGTTTGATACACTCTGCAGGTTCCTGGTCACACCAAGCATTGAACGTTCTCTTAACGCTCTCATTGCATCCTGTGCCATATCAACACGGATAGCACGAAGGTCACGGGCAGGTATCTGGGTAAGTCCTGCTAACTGGGCGGCCTTGGTCAGACGACCAACAGTATACATGTACTTAATCCGGTCAAACCGGTTGTAAGCCTTCATGTTGGTTTCAGTCAGATCCGGATCTTCGGTGCCGAAGTATGCACTGGTGATATCGTATGGACCAATGACATCCCATGCAGCCCATTTCCCTTTGTTTGCTTCAACAGGAATGAGTGACTGGAACGGGTATGGACGTTTATACAGATACGTCACCTGTTCGTCTGCAATGACGTGCATCAGGTTTGATTCAGTGGTATCTGCTTTTGAAATGACCTTATCCAGATACTGGCGGGTCATCTTATCCATTTCTTCTTTGTAGGCTTTCCGCAGATGAGAAATTTCATCCGCATCCATGAACGAATCGCAGAAGATAGCCTTCTTGACAAACTGGTCCTGGATAGGCGGGAGCATCGGCATGAGTGCAACCTGCTTCCCTGCAAGTTTCGCTTTCTTAAACGCATTCTGCTGTATCTTCAGCTGCTGCACGCCAACGGGGGTTCCATCCGGAATCCCGGCCCACATGGCTTCTCCAACAAGTCCTGCCTGTTCAAACAGACCAGACATACCATAGCCACCAAAGGAGGCTTTTGAAATTACGTCACCATCAACACTGTGACCAACTCTAAATGTCATGTTTAAGCCTCCAGCGCATCAAGATTCGATAAGAACGAATTATCCATATTACCAAGCGGGCTTCCATCACCATCGAGGATAACAACGCGACCACCCTTCTGGATAGTCTCACTACCAAATGCTTCCATCTGCTTTTCCATTGCAGCAAACTTCTCATCATACGCCTTCTTGACTTCTGAAACTGCAAGGTCAATTTTTGCCTTTACAATAAGGTCAAGAGTCGTTTCAAGGTTGGCCTTAGTAATATACTCAACTGCAGGTTCTTCTGCAGTATCACCAGATGTTGCATCCTGGCTAGACTTTGAGATGAAATCGAGGATCTTGTCTACACCAGTTTTAACATCTGCCAGTTCCCCCTTCATGAGGGTAACATCCTGGACAACGGGATCTAATTCAGACTTCGTGACTACATCTGCCTTCTTGACAGATTCGTCAATGTCACCTGAAAAGTCCTGGTCCTGCTGATCAGCATTAGGAGCCATACTAACATCAGGGAAAGCAGCCTTTATTAATTCTACTGTATTTGTTTCGAATTCATCACACAAATCAGGGGAAAATGACTTTGCCACTTTTATATACGACCCTGGGTTAATGGCATTATCGCCGACCAGGGAAAACGACCAAAGCCGGATTGCTTTCGTCACACACGGAGACACCCGCTGGTGTGGGGCAAGTTTACACTCATCTGATGCCATTGTCCGGACACCATAGATAGATATCTTGTTGTAATGCCCTTTCTGTATCTTCTCCCAGATATCATCCGTATCCCCGTCTTCTGGTATCTTCGCTTTGAAGTATGTGTCACCAGGCTTCGCATGTGGGTCGTAATCAGGGTGATCTGTGCAAAGTATAGGATCCCCAGCCTTTACCACATGGCATTCTGTTACAAATCCGGCAGGGCGTTCTGAATGGTCTGTGTGCAAAATAGGTATGCGGAGGAACGCCGGAATGGCTTTTTCCATTGCCTCCGCTGTTATCAGTTCGTTTTCTCTATCTGGAATCGGGGAGTTCGCAACTCCAGATATCGTCCTCTGGCCCGAAATCTTGACCGCTCCCGTCAAAAGCAACGGACTCCGGGATTTTGAGAGGTGGTCTTGGATTTTGTCCGGGCCTGTGCCAGAGTCTCGGATCATAGTATAATTCAAGACTTAACGGGAAATAACAGTTTGGCGAAATGTGCTTTGCAACAAGCCACATGAACCATCCAATTCTATCCCGCATATACGGATTGCCATTATAGAGGCTCACTATTATCTTGATAAGGTTCACGAACCCTCTATCATAGGGGTCATTCATATCCGAGAACTCAACCGCCTTGGTGAGAGCCTCAAGCAAAACCATGGTGTTGCTATCAGCACTTATCTGCATACATTCTTCATACGTTTCGTGCCCACCATATACCGTCTGATACTTCTCAAGAACACCCGATTCAATCTTTACATCTGCAAATGCTTTCAGTAATTCTAACTGTTCAAGGAACTTCTCATTCACAACCATGTCTTCCGGACTCTTCACCTGCCCGGGTTTCCACATCATATCCTTATACATATTGTTGGAACGATACATTTCATCTGCAGTAATCCGCCCTGGTTGTGACCCTGGGGATTGCCTTTTGGGAGGTCTTGGCGCCCCGCCTTTTGGTCCTTTTGGTCCCTTTGCCATGTTAAATCACCACCCCTACAAAAAACCCTATAATCATACCAATAATAATCCCAAGAATAACACAGCGTATAACAACTTCGTCTTCAAATTCGTATGTAAATTCTGGCGGTTTCTGTGTCATCTTATCCGCTCCCGGCCATGGTTAGATCGTCCACGAATCCGACACTGCAGTTCCCATACCATTTTTTCGGGTTCATGTCATCTGAGTACACAAACTCCATCTGGTGTTCCCCAACCCAGTTCAAACAGAAATCAATCGACTTGGTATAGAACCCAACCAAGAAATAATTGTCAACAATGTGGTCCAGGAACTTCTTGTAGATTTCATGGTTCCGTTCCCTGCCATCATAACAGTCCCACCAGTTCACAAGGAATTTGATATACTCCAGGTTCTCCCCTGGTTCAGCAGATATTTTTCCACGGGTATAATCATGGAGGATTCTGAAAAGTATCCCATTAAACCGGGTGTAATATGCAGGATCCTGTTTCGCAAGGCTTGCAAGGTATCTCACCAGGTTCTCATACACAATCCCTTCTGCTACCGGTTTATCCAGGTTTTGTGCATATGCCAGGTATGCCTTTGACAAATTGTAGACAAACTGGTAATTCGGGAAATCGCTCTGTTCTGGTTCACACCATTCTTTTTTGACTACAAGCCCGGACAAATGCTTAAACGAGATTTCTTTCCCGCCATACAACCCGCACATGGCGGTTATGATACGGGACTTGTTTAGCATGTGATATGCATAACTATCTGGATTATTCGTCCATCTAGTACTCAACTTTGTCATATACACACGTTGTCTGTAAAAGAATATAAAGAATAGAGGTTATTGGTTGATGAGTGCAAGCAGTGCAGCCAACTTTTCAGCCCTGATTCTCAATTTTATCAAAAAATTAAAGATGATATAAACTTGTCTAACCTCTTGGGAGGAACTTGTGAAATGTTGGTCAGGTTCCCACAGATGATTTGCTCACCCGTGTCGCCTTTGCCCAATCCAATATCTTTTCACCTTGATCGTAGTTATTGTCAAAGTAGGTTTGGATATCAACTTTGCTGGTCATAGGACTGGGTAAAACCCATTTCATCCTACACTCATCATAGGTGTAATACGTGATGGATTCCTCTGTCGGGTGTGTAACTTCTTCGACATTCCAGTGGACTAAAATGTCTACTTTGCCGTGTTTGAGTTTACCCCAGTCAACTTGGATGTTCTGCGGCTCTTCACTTGATTGTACCATGGATATCTTTAGGGTACATAAGAACATAAATTTGAGTCATGGTTAGGAGAGTTGGAAACCTATTTTCAAAAATTTGTGATTATGATAATCTCATGTTAGCTCACTATAATGCTCGCAAGGGGAAATCTCATATTTCGTTAATTGAGTCGATAATACTGAACTTCCGGTAAATATTATGTTAAGGTTGCCGTCTTTCCTAATCTGTATGGTAAGTAGGTTGCCCTCGTTCTTTTTGCTTTTTCTAATGTCAAAATTAAGGATTTCTATCTCTTGACCTAAAATGTCTTGGATCTTGATTTTATCGCCCTCAAAATGCCCATCAGGTTCAGCAAAATCAGAAAATCGTTTCATCATTATAATTTATATTCTCACCTCAAAAATAATTTATTACTTGAGCGCTCGAAGCCGGGCGCCGATAGTCGAATCGACAGCGCCGATCGCGGCATCCGCATACAAATACCCGACCCCCGCCAGCGCAGCAGAAGCCCTATGACCGCCCGCCAGCAAAATATATGTGGTGCCCCCTGTGTTGGAACCATGATATCCATCACAGAGATAAGTTGTAGATGATCCACCTGAATTATTTGAAGGTAAAAGCAGTCCTTTCACCGGATCAGCAAACAAACACGCAGAGGGGTATGTTCCTGATGCAACTACCGGAGTGAACCCGGAGGTCTCTAAATATGATCCTGCTGCTAACTGTTCTGCTAACGCTCCAGTTCCATCGGGTTTGACAATCCGAATATTCCCCTCACCAATAACATTGAGTCCGATGGTAGGTTGCCAGAGGTTTCCCCACCAGTTCTCAAGACCAAACACGGCCATACCTTGTGTATCAGTGCCTCCACCATGACCATATACATTAAGTAACGATGTAGCAGCACCAGAACTTAATGCAGTGGTGTTTGAACCTTTGGTTCTACCCGGTGCCAGAATATACTGTGAGTTCAAATTGCCAAACCGGATGTAAAATAACCGTTGAATCAACCCCCAATCATAGACATCCGTAATGCCCCAACCAGTCCCAATAGCCTGTGCTTTTGAATAGAAGGTTGACATGGTTGTTGAAACTAACGAGGCAACCCCTGATTTCGACCCAATAACCGTAGACTCATCATTAGCAGTAAACGAGCCAAGATACAGGTAATTCGCTGGGGCAACAAACCCTTCCTGATAATAGGCATAATCCAAGTGGAACCCATCATAAGGAGCAGGAGAGATCCATGTCCGGTAATACCTTCCTGAAGCATCATCCTGAACAGCAGTTGAATCATTGGTAGTATACTTTCCATATTTCACGTAGATTCGTGGAAACCGGCTCATGATATAGTTAGAAGTGAGAGTAATTCCATCACCTTTACCGTTTCCAACTTCAACCTCATTCCGGGCAGCATCTAATCGAACTCTCACAATCTGTGAGAAGATCGGATGAGTATTCCAATAAGTCTCATTTGGTATGACCGTGTTCCCGTTTATATCGATCCATCGTAACGTGGGGTCAGTCGATCCAGTATCCCATTCAATACCAATAATGGCCTCTGATGATCTCTTAGTATATGAAGGCGTATATCCCGGTAAATTCAAATAGGGGGTGACTCCATCTCCTATCTTTAATAAACCAGAAACTGTATCATATGCCGGTTCCCCATTTGCCAAAACGGGATTTACACTGTTCCAATTTGCAGTAGTATCCCGTCTATATTGAATTAAATCTTTTCTAGTCATTATGCGCTCCCTCCATCAAGTGTCCCAGTGAAATCAGGTGATGACACAACCATCTGCACCAGTAGATCAGCACTACCGGTATCAGCCTGATTCACTCTGAAATGTACCACATCACCTTCAGCCAGATCATCCATATCATTCCCAGTATCCAGAGTTCCACTTGCAGTATAAATCCCATTGGATGCAGTAGTTGATTCAGTAACCTGCATTGGGGTATCTGAACTAAATATGCTGTCAGTTTCCTGCAATCCATTTTTCATGACCTGAACCTTACAATAACTTCCAGTGGCACTTGGATTAGATGATAAACTCATGCTCACAGAATTAATCGTGCATGCTGCAGGTGCTCTCCAATACATCAGAGTGGTCTCATATACTACTCCTTCCAATGACCGCTGGACAAGTGTAGCAGAGCCACCAGATACAATTGTAGAACTACCTGTAGATGCAATTGTCAACGTTTCATTTTCACCATCAGATCCTTCAGTTAATGTGATGTTTGTGCCAGCAACTAACTTACCATTCAAATATCCAGCAGTTGTATCATTTGATGAAACCTTTACCAGACCGCCTCCCTGTTCGTCTGCTGAAAGAACCCCATCGGTTATTGTAAGTCTCGATCCAACTTTCACACCACCCAATACAGAATCAGTAGCAGTTGGAAGTTCCCGTGGAGCATGGGGAGATAATGCATGAGAATATGCAACCGCACCCCTGTCTCCACGATATGCATCTGTAGATGTTTCTCCAACAACTGGCGGATATGTCTCGGGTTTTC
>Ga0265295_1002635_pt1 | contig 27730 bp, 27 predicted proteins | sample Munlansysbiofilm_FD_192503 | JGI IMG/M metagenome (GOLD analysis project Ga0265295, IMG submission 192503) | Leachate microbial communities from a municipal landfill in Southern Ontario, Canada - Methane capture system biofilm | ecosystem: Engineered > Solid waste > Landfill > Unclassified ... | reverse complement strand
GACATCATCTATGGCCTGGTCAATCCCATGGTCCGCATCACAGGAAGGAAATAATGAGACTTTGGAAGCAATTCCGCGGCTCGTACTTTTTGTACAGTTTTCTGCATGACCCCGTGGCCATGGGCAGCTTCATCATACTGACCCTGCTGACCCTGTCCGCCTTCGGCGCTCCGGTCATCGCTCCGCACGACCCCTACGACACCACGACCATCAACATCATGGACTCGGAGATCCCGCCGATGTGGATGGAGAACGGCGATCAGAACTTCAGCCTGGGCACCGACGCCCAGGGCCGGGACATGCTCAGCACCATGCTCTACGGCATGCGCATCTCGCTGATCATCGGCGTCGGCGCGACGTTCCTGCAGGCCGTCATCGGCATCGTGCTCGGGCTCATCGCCGGATACAAGGGTGGCAAGATCGACAATTTCCTGATGCGCATGGCCGACGTGCAGCTGAGTTTCTCCACCCTCATGGTCGCCATCTTCCTCTCGGCCATTTTTCAGGCCATCTTCGGCGTGGCCGCCTTCGAGAGCATGGCCGTGCCCTTCCTGGTCCTGGTCATCGGCATCGCCGAGTGGCCGCAGTATGCCCGCACCGTGCGCGCCTCGGTCCTGGCCGAGAAGAAGAAGGAATACGTGGAGGCGGCCCGCGTCATGGGTCTGCCCGCGAACCGCATCATGTGGCGGCACATCCTCCCCAACACCATGTCGCCCATCCTGGTCCTGTCCACCGTGCAGGTGGCCCATGCCATCATGAGCGAGGCGGCCCTGTCCTTCCTGGGGCTGGGCATGCCCATCACCAAGCCGTCCCTGGGCTCGCTCATCAATTCGGGCTTCGACTACATTTTCAGCGGCTCGTGGTGGATCACCATGTTCCCCGGATTTCTGCTCGTGCTCCTCATTCTGGTCATCAACCTCCTCGGCGACTGGGTGCAGGACGTTCTCAACCCCAAACTGTACAAAGGATGACCAATGACCCATCTTCTTGAAGTGCAGGATCTGGTGGTCAAATTCGGGCTGCGTTCCGGAGACCTCACTGCCCTGAACGGCATCAACTTCACCCTGAACCCCGGCGAGCGCATGGGTCTGGTGGGCGAATCGGGCGCGGGCAAATCCGTGGCCGGGTTTTCCATCATCAACCTGATCAGCAGGCCCGGATTCATCGCCTCAGGCCGCGTTCTCTTCGAGGGCGAAGAGATCAGCGCCTACCCGCTGGAGCAGATGCGCGGCATTCGCGGCAACCGCATCAGCATGATCTTCCAGGACCCCATGATGACCCTGAACCCGGTGCTGACCATCGGCACGCAGATGGTCGAGACCATCCAGGCCCACAACCAGGTCAGCGCCGCCCATGCCCGCGAGATCGCGCTGGAAAAGCTGCAGAAGGTCTATATTTCCTCTCCGGGCAAGCGCCTGGGGCAGTACCCGCACGAGCTCTCGGGCGGCATGCGCCAGCGCGTGGTCATCGCCATTTCGCTTCTGACCAACCCGAGCCTGATCATCGCCGACGAGCCGACCACGGCCCTTGATGTGACCATCCAGGCCGAGGTCATGGCCCTCTTGCTGGAGCTGTGCAAGCACGAGCACATGGGCCTCATCCTCATCACCCATGATCTGGGCGTGGTCTCGCAGGTCACGGAGAAGATCGCGGTCATGTACGCCGGGCGCATCGTCGAGCAGGGGCCGACGACCGACATCGTCACCAATCCCAGGCATCCCTACACCAAGGGCCTGATCCAGGCCCTGCCCCAGGGCGGAAGCGGACGCGGGCGGCTGCACCAGATTCCGGGTATGATGCCCAATCTGACCAGCATTCCTCCGGGATGCGCCTTCCACCCGCGCTGCGAACAGGCCATGGACATCTGTCGGCGTGAGACGCCCCGGCTTTTCGGCGACGCGGAACATTCGGGCCTGGTGGCCTGTCATCTTTACTCGCAATCCAGGTAGACCATGACAGATAGCAAATCCCTCGTGCGCATCAGCAATGTGGTGAAGCACTTCGACATTTCCGGCGGCTTTCTGGACCGGATCAGCTTTTCCGGCGGCATGCCGGCCCTGACCACGACCACGGTCAAGGCCATAAACGACGTTTCCCTCGACATCGCGCAGGGCGAGATCCTGTCCGTGGTCGGCGAATCGGGCTGCGGCAAGTCCACCCTGGGCCGCACGGTGCTGGGCCTTTACCCGCCCACCAGCGGCGAGATCGCCTTTCGCGGCCAGCGCATCGACAACCTCTCCCCAAAAGAGATGCTCCCCTACCGCCGCAAGATGCAGATGGTCTTCCAGGACCCTTACGCCTCGCTCAACCCGCGCATGACCGTGCGCCAGATCCTGGAAGAGCCGACCCATTTCCACTTTCCCGAATTGTCCGGCTCCCAGGTCCAGGACAAGGTGGCCGAGGTCATGCGCCAGGTCGGCGTGGACCCGGCCTGGGCCGGTCGCTTTCCGCACGAATTTTCCGGCGGCCAACGCCAGCGCATCAGCATCGCCCGGGCGCTCATGGTCGACCCGGAGTTCATCGTCGCCGACGAGCCCATTTCGGCCCTCGACGTGTCCATCCAGGCCCAGATCCTGAACCTGATCATGGACTGCCAGGAGCGTTTCGGCCTGACCTACATGTTCATCACCCACGACCTGTCCGTGGTCGAACACATCAGCACGCGGGTGGCCGTCATGTACCTGGGCACCCTGTGTGAGCTGGCCGACAAGAAGAGCCTTTACGGCGACCCGCAGCACCCCTACTCCCGCGCCCTGCTCTCGGCCATCCCCAAGCTCGGCGCCAAGGGCTTCGCCCACATCCGCCTGAAAGGCGAGGTGCCCACCCCCATCCACCTGCCCACGGGCTGCGTCTTCCACACCCGCTGCCCGTTCGTTGAGGAGCGCTGTCGCCGCGAGATCCCGAAATTGCTGACACGCCCCAACGGCAGTCAGGCCGCCTGTCACGCGCTGGAAGAAGGACAAATCTGATGACCGAAACCGCCCCCCGCAAAGTCAGCGAGAGCGAAACGCTCATGACCCACCGCGCCCTGCCCGAGGACGCCAATCCGGCCGGTAATGTGCATGGCGGGGTGATACTAAAACACCTCGATCTGGCCGGAGCGGTCTGCGCCATGCGCCACGCGCGCATGAGCGTGGTCACGGCCTCCATCGACCGCATGGAGTTCAAGGCCGCAGTGAAGGTGGGAGAGCTCATGCTGCTGCACGCCAGCGTGAACAGGGCCGGAAAACAGTCCATGGAGATCGGGGTGCGCGTGGTGGTGGAAGACCTCATGACCGGCGAGCAGCGTCACGCGGCCTCGGCCTACCTGACCTTTGTGGCCATGGGCCCGGACAGGAAACCGGCCTCCGTGCCGGATCTGATCCTGGAAACCCCGACCCACCAGCGCCGCAACCGCGAAGCGAACATGCGCCGCGAACTGCGCCTGGAAGAGCGCAAGCGCGAAAAACTGGCCCAGGAGTCTGAGCAGATCTAGGCTGTCACCTTTTTCCACTCGCCGACTTCCCAAATCCGGCATTTACAGCCCCGCCTCTTCAGTCTAGGGAAAGGCGCGAATTCACCTTTCCGGAGCACCTTATGCAAACCATCGTCGTCCTTGTGGCGTCCTACATCGCCCTACAGATATTTTCCGATGTCGGTTCCCTGCGCATCGTCATGCTTGGCGGCATGTCCATTGACGCCGGCACCTTCATCTACCCCCTGACCTTCACCCTGCGCGACATGGTGCACAAGACCATGGGCAAGCAGGGGGCGCGGCTGATGATCATCACCGCCGCCGCCTTCAATCTGCTCATGGCCGGATACTTCTGGCTGGTCTCCATCCTGCCCCCGGACATGGGCGTGGGCGCGCAGCCGGAGTTCGGGCAGGTACTGGCCCCTCTGTGGCGTCTGGTCTTCGCGTCCATCGTGGCCGAGGTCATCTCCGAACTGACCGACACGGAGATCTACAGCCTGTGGAAGGAAAAGGTCACGGCCAGGCATCAGTGGTCCAGGGTCCTGGTCAGCAACGCGGTCAGCATCCCCCTGGACAGCCTCATTTTCTGCTGGATCGCCTTCGGAGGCCTGTTTGAAGGCTCGGTGGTCTGGTCCATCTTCTTCAGCAACACCCTGATCAAATTCGCGACAACCCTGATTTCCCTGCCCGCCATTTACCTGGTCAAAGAAAGGGAAGCCTGTCCCACTGCGACGCATAACTGCTGAAATGTTTGGATAAGACACGCGTCTTCATAAGCGATCTTCAAGCCGGGAAACCGGCTCTTCTTTTACGACCGTAAAACACGGTCGGAAGGCACCAACCGGATCACGGCCGAAACTGCCCGCAACGCGGAAGAGCTGCGCAAGCTGGCCGCCGGCCTCTTCACCTGCTCGGGCGTTTCCGGACCTGAGCCAAAGCCCGGAACGGCACCGAAGCCCATTTTCCGCCAACCTCAAAGCCATAAAAAACGCCCCGCATCGCGGGGCGTTTTTTGTGGCTTTGAGTACCTGAAGAGCCAAAAAAGCTAAAACTTGTACCCCACTGACAGGCCAACCATGTGCGCGTCGGCGTTGTCGATTTCGCCGTCGCGCACTCCGTCGTCGCGCCCGTCAATGTCGCGATCCATGATCATCAGGTAGGTATAGTTCACATCGACCATCCAGTTGTCCCAATGAAAACCGACACCACCGTTAAAAAGGTGACGGTCGTTGGCGGGAACCATGTAGTCGATAGTGTCGTCTTGAACAGGGGACTGGTCAAATACGTAGCCGGCACGCAGATCGAGCCAATCCAGCGCGGCATATTCCACACCGATATTGAAGCGCCAAACGTCTTCCCAGTTTTTTGCTTGAGTTGTCTGATCAACTAATCCAGCTGTAGTCGGCACGACAGCATCACCATAGTTAATTTTCAACTCATTGTATTTGCTCCACAGCGTATAGACAGCACCAACTTCAACGCTCAATTTTTCGTGAGGATACACGGCGACGCCAAAAGAAAATGAATCAGGCAACGTTACCGTGCCACTTGCAGAAGTATCCGTAAATGCTCCTGGCGGTGTAAGAGCAGTTATTGCGTCAGGAGTGTCAAAATCAGCATCACCATTGACTTTCATAGTGACAGGACTTCTGTATGAAAGACCAATTTTAGCATAATCACAAGGTTGATAATGGACCCCCATATTAAATCCATATCCCCATCCATCAGCTTCTAAATGTGAATCACCATCTGGTATCGTAGGATGAAACTTTACAACATTAAATTTCTGTTTCTTTGAAAAATTCAAGTACATCGCCTCTACCCCAAAAGCGGCGGAAAACTTGTCCGTGACCTTTACAGCCACGTTGGGATTGATGGACACGGACTCGATGATTGCTTCATAGGAGTTGTAACGTCCACCCCAATCTTCATCGAAAACCGAACCCAAACCAAAGCGGGAGAATGTTCCCAAGCCGATGGAATAACGATCGTTAACCTTCCAGGTGGCGAAAAAATGGGGTGGAATCCAGAGGGAATCCTTGTCTGAGGAATACCATTTGCCGTCAGTCTTGATATCGAGCACGGGATGAATAGCCGTGAAGCCGCCCAGAACCTGCACTCCATCGAGCTGGGTGATGCCGGCCGGGTTTGTCGCCAGGGCGGACGGATCATCGGCCCGGCCTACCGTCGCGCCGCCCAGGGCATTGCCGCGAGCGCTCCATTCATAAATTCCGAATCCGGCCGCAAAGCTGAGTTGCGTGGCCAGCAGCACCAGACACCCGGCCATGACCCATGTTTTCAAAGTTCGCATCCATCCTCCCCTTTGTTGCACTGTTTGCTCCACAAGCGCGACACCTTAAGTGCGCACTCAATATATTTTGCTAGTGCGCTAAATTAAGACGAGTTACGCGTCAAGAGTTTTGAAAAACCCTGTTGAAAAAGGGGATTACTCGTACATAGTCGCCTGATCAACGAAGAGAGGATATTGAGCGGACACATAGAATCCGGGTGGAAAAATGGTGGACTGGTCGAGAGGGGCTGGGTACAAGGCGGAAAAAAACAAGGAGAGACGCGCAGTGGTCATGGGCAACAAGGAACGCATTCTGGAGACGGCCAAACGGCTTTTCGGGGAACTCGGCTACGCCGAAACCACCTACAAGCGTATCGCCCAAGAGGCGGGCATCGCCGATGGGCTCATCGCCCATCATTACGGCAGCAAGGAGAACCTGTTCCAGCTGGTGGAGATAGACATCCTCCTCAATCTGCTGCTCAAGATCGACGAAAGCCAGTATTACGCATCGGACGGTTTGAGCGGCGTGCTCAACTTCGCCAAATGCATCTTGAAAGCGTCCACCACTCCCCAATCAGGCTTCCTGACCCTGTTGCGCTGTTCGCCGTTCCTGGCCAACACGGTGGATGCCGACAATTCCGAAATCCTCAATGTCTGCTCCCAGGTGGTGGAAAAAATGCTCGAATGCCTGCGCAGGGGCATGCAGGATGGGTCCATCCGCGCCGACCTCGAACCAAATCTGGCGGCCAGCGTCATTTTCTCCACGGTCTTCGGCTCGACCCGCGCCAGGCTGCTGGCCAAGGAAAACATCCTGGGGCTGAGCTTTTCGGATGATTTCTATCCCGAGATACTGAGCATCATCACCAGATATCTGGAGCCCCTCGAAGCCGCGCCGCGTCAGGAATCCTTGTCCTGATCCGGGTCGTTCCGATCCGAGTCACTCTGGACCATGGCATAGGCCACCAGGCATCCGAGCACAAATCCGCCAAGCGTAATCCACCAGATCATTCTCGTCTCCTGTCGGTCGTCAGCCCAGATGAAAAGATCGGCCGCGCAGCATCCAGCCACCGGCCGCGGCCGCGAAAAAAATGTTGGCCGCCCACGCGGCCAAAGGCGGGGGCACCAGCCCCTTTTCCCCGGCCGCCGCGCACAGCACGAACACCCCATAGTAGCAGAACGTGGAGACCAGTCCGATGGGGATGATCACGAAAAGCGATCCGAACAGGGACACCACGGCCATGGCTATGAGTGCCATGACCAGCACCGAACCCGCATAGGCCAGTTTCATGTGCCAAGCGGTCTGCAGCCGCTCGATATTGGAGCCGGAATCCTTGAGCCGCTTGATCTCCGCACCCAGTTGCCAAAGCGGCAGGGATTCAAGCCGTGTCTTGGGGTCCACGATCAAGAAGCCCCGCACGTCGGTGCGCAGATCGAGCTTGAGTTCCGCAAGCCTCAGCACATCGAAGGAAGACGGCAGGGTGCGGGTCACGCCGGCAAGAACCCACCCGTCCGCAGTGGACTTGAACGTCTGCGCCCGGATGATCTCGCCGATGCTGCCGGAGTCCTCATCCTCCAGGACGTTGACGGTCAGATTCGAACCCTGTCCCGCGGCCGGCACAACCTTTCCCATGTGCACGATGCGGTTTCCTTCCCGAAACCAGATGTCGGACAACTGTCGTTTCTCGATCTGGCGGTTGCGGACCTGTTCGTTCCAGATCCGGTCCGCAGCCTTGTGCCCGCTCACGCCCAGCACCTCGGAAAAAAGAAGCTGCGCCACGCAAAGAGCCAGGGCATACCAAATCACGGACCTGGCCACCGCCCCCGGCGACACGGAGCACGCCTCAAGCGCCAGCAACTCCCGGTTGCGCAGCATGAGGCCAAGCTGAACCATGAGCGCGATCAGAAAGACCGCCGGAAATATCTGGGCCAGAATAAAGGGGGTGCGGTACAGGAAATAGGCCCCGACGGAGGCAAAGCCCACTCCCGCCTCCAAAAAATCGTCCAGCCGGTCAAAAAGATCTATGAAGACATAGATGCCCAGGCCAATGCCGCAGACCAGCAGAAGGAGGTACAGGTTTTGGCGCAGAATGTATCGTGTCAGCAGGTTCATGCATCGGCCCCCTTCAGGCCCAGGAGGCGCCGCGTCCAGGAAACGAGCGTCCGGAGGTTGACTTCCCGCTCGCCCGCCACCACCCACATGCCGGCCCCCGCAAACAGCAAAAAGAGAATGTTGGGAATCCACAAGGCAATGGCTGGAGCCAGCACGTCGCTTTCAGCCAGGGACATGCCCCCGGACAGAAGTACGTAATACAGAAAAAATGTCCCCAGACAGACAATCAGCCCGAACTGGCGCTTTAAGCCCTGAAAGAAGAAGGCCAGCGGCAGCGCGAAAAATCCGAGCACGACGCAGGCGGCGGGAAGCGAAAAGCGCTTGTGCATTTCGATCTCCACCCGGCGCTGATAGTTGAGGCTCCTGTCCTCGAATCCCCCGGCCTGCATCCGGCGCAATTCCTGCCAGGACATTTCCTTGGGCGCCTTGTCGCCGAGTTCGAACCCTCCCAGAAGCCGGGTCATGTCCAGAGAAAGGATGTAGCTTTCAAAACGGATGACGCTCAGTTCCCCCCCCTCCTCGCGATAGACGTGTCCATCCTCCAGGCGCACGAAAACCTGCCCCAGGTCCGGATCGGAATCGATCTGACCGACGGGGGCGACTATGGTGGCGCGGGTCTTGGAGCGCGACGTGTCCAGGACAAAAACGTCCTGCAAGGCTCCGCTGCCGGGATCGGCCTGGCGCGCATACACGGTCAGGCCCGGAAAGGAGGTGTTGAACACTCCGGGCTGAACATTGACGGAAGTCTTGTGCCGGGCCAGTTCCACAACGGTCTGGCGGAAATTGTCCATGCCCCAGGAAATGCCGGAAAGGGAAATCCAGACGGTCAGCGCGGAGCAGGCCAGACAAAGAAGCATGGGCGCGGGCAGCAACGGCCAGATGCTCACTCCTCCCGCGCGCAGGGAAATCAGCTCCCGATCGGCTCCCATGCGCAAAAAAGTCAAGAAAATCCCAAGCATGCAGGATACCGGAATCAGCATGATCAGGAAAAAGGGGCTCAGATAGACAAAGAGCTTGAGCAGGTCCAGAAAGGTCACGCCCTGGGCCATGAACAGATCGCGCAACTGCAGCAGCCGCCCGAGCAGGATAAGGCACAGAAAACCTCCCAGACAGATGGAAGCGATGACGCCCATCTCCTTGAAAAGCTCACGCTGCAGAAGAGGAACGCGAATCACCGGGAGGCGTCCTCCTGATAAAACTTCGCCAGAGCCAGCTCTTCCGGCGGGGTCAGGTCGAATTTCGTGGCCGCCTGGGCCACAAGCTTCCTCACGTCGGGTTCATCGAGTCGATGATCCTGAATCCAGGCAATGGCGTTACGCAGGTTCTTGTCACCGGGCATGATGGTTGTCATGGGCATCTCCTTCTGGGTTGTCCGCACCGAGAGCCCCATACAGGAAAGCCCGTCGGGACACAATGCGCTCAATCCCCCGCCAACTCGCCAAGTCGGACGCTTTCGACGCGTACCGGTCCGCGACCGCGCCAGCGGAAACGCACGGCCCCGTGATCCGCGGTACTCAGGACCGTTATCCCCGCCTCCTCGCACGCCTGAAGCACCGCGGAATGCGGAAATCCGAAGCGATTGCCCGGCCCGCAAGCGGCCACGGCCCATTTGGCCTCGACATGCCTGTAGAACCGAGGATCAAGGCTCGATTTGGAACCGTGATGCGGCAACACCAGCACTTCGGCCTTTATCGACCCCTGTTCGCGCAGAATCCGCCCCAGACCCCGCTGCTCCACGTCGCCCGGAAGCACGGCCAACCCGCGTCCCTCCCGGACCAGGCGCAGCACCAGGGACGTGTCGTTGTCCGAGGCCCCCGACTCAGCCACGGCCGGGTGCAACGCTTCAAGCCACAAGCCGGGTTCGATGGGCACCGTTTCTCCGGCCCGAATCCGTTTGACCGGCCAAAAGCCGTTTTCAAGCCTGGCGATCAGACGCTCGCAGTCCTTCGACCGGTCCACCAGCCCGGACCATCCGAACCACCCCACGTCGAAGGCGTCGAGGATGTAAAACAGCCCTCGCAAATGATCCGCATGGACATGGGACAAAAGCACGCCCTCCACCCGCGGCGGGTGCTTCCAGGCCAGCGCCGGGCCGACCACCGCTTGACCCGGATCATAGCCCGCGTTCCAGCCCCCGCCACCGTCGATCAGCACGGTCGCCCCCGATCTGCCCCGCACGCTGAGCGCCTGGCTCATGCCCGTATCGAGCACCGTCAGCTCGACCTCGTCGCGCCAGGGGCGCAACTCGCTCCACGCGGCAGGCGCCGTCATCAGCACGAAGCCCGCTCCCAGAAAAAGAAGTGCCCTGCCCCGTGGACGCGCGGCGGTCAGCAGCACGCTTCCCGCCGCCAGCACGGTCCAGTAGCCGACAACCTCCATGCCGCAGGGACGCAGCACCGCGACGGTGGAAAGCCAGCCCGCTCCGTCGAGCAACCGCAAGCCCCGGTCGAGGACGTCCACTCCCGAAGCGGCCAGATGAAAACATCCCCGGGCCGCAAGCGGCCACCACGGCGTCGCGGCCAGCCCAAAAAAACACAGGGGCAGCACGGCCAGACTCAGCAGCGGAAGCCAGAGCAGATTGAGCCACAGATGGCCGGTCACTTCGGAAAAATACAGGACCTGAACGGGCAATATGAAAAGATTGGCGCAGCAGGTCGTCATGGCGAGGCTCAAGGCCGCGTGAACCGGCCTCCACAACAGGCCTCGACCACGCAGGGAGGAGATCAGGGAAAGCGCCGGAGGCATGAAGAGGACAAGACCGGCCACCGCCAGCACGGACAGCTGCAAACTCAGGTCGTGGACCGAACTTGGGTCGAAAAGCGCGATTGCGGCCACGGCCGCGAACAGGCAGTCCTGGGCATGGGTGCGACTACCGGCAAGAAGATGAAGGGCGGCCGTGGCCAGCATGAGGGATGCGCGCAGCAGCGAGGCGGAGAATCCGCCCAGCCACAGATACACAAGCGCCGGCGGCAGAGCCAGGAGAACCCCCAGCTTCTGACGCGGCAACAGCAACAGCAGCCCGGGGAAAACGCGGCCCGCCCCCCAGGCCGCGCCAAAACCCAGGCTCGCGACCAGGGCCAGATGCAAGCCGGACAAGGCCAGGCTGTGGGACAGTCCGGCCTTGCGCACGCGGTCCAGAAATTCCGTCTCGAGCAGAAATCTGTCCCCGAAGAGAAGGGCCCGCACGGTGGCTCCGCCCGCGGACTCGGGCACCAGGGAGCCGACCTGTTCAAGCAGACTGCATCGAAGGGAGACGGTCAGAGGACCCCAGAGAACAGGCACATCGCCCCGCGAGTAAGCCCTGTGGCCGACGCCTCTGCGCTTCCAGTACGCCTCGCTGGACGAAACCCCGAAGTTGGCCCGCGACCGAAGTTCCCGCACGCGCAGCTTTGTTTCGAACTCCTGCCCCGGCAAGGGGATCACGGCGGGATTTTCCCAATTCCAGAGCAGGCGGCCCGGCAGACTCGCATTGGTTTCCGGCGCGTACACATCCCGGGCGATGACGCTGATCCTGCGGCCGGGATGGGTCCGCACCTCGTCCACGACGCCCCTGATCCGGCCCTGCGCGTTCCAGGCGGGGCCGCTTTCCCTGTCCGCAGCCGGCATGCCCACGGCCAAGCCGGCCCCAAAGCCCAGGACAATGAACGCGATCCCCCGCGCGCGGGCGCATGCCAACCCGGCCAGCGCCGTCGCAAGAACGGCGGGGAACGCATGCGCCCAGGCGAGAATGCCGCAGACGTGAGCCAGCACTCCCAGCTGCCAAGGCAGCGGCATGATGGGGCCTTGAGTGCGCGTAACCACCTCCCTGATCGTCCCGACTAGCAAAACCGCCGCGACCTGTCATACGCAGCACTCTGTATTCGCAACCGCCCACGGCCAAGAAGGACGTTGCCCCCCGCCGCATCTCAGGCTATGCGTTCTTTGCGGCCGCCACGAACAGGCCGGACCTTTCCAAAAACTCCAAGGAGCCAAAATGGAAGAATTTTCTGTGCTGCTTGTCGACGACGAAGAGGATTTCCTGCGCACCATCATCAAAAGGCTGTCCAAGCGGGGGCTCAAGGCCCAGGGAGCGTCACGAGGCGAACAGGCCCTGGCCATGCTGGCCGAGGAACCACGGGACGTGGTCGTTCTGGATGTGAAGATGCCGGGCATGGACGGGCTGGAAGTTTTGAAGAAGATCAAGGCGAGCTGGCCGAACACCGAGGTCATCATGCTGACCGGACATGCCAGCATCGACGCGGCCATGGAGGGGATGGGCTGCGGCGCTTTCGACTACCTGATGAAACCCGCCGACCTGGAGGACCTGCTGTACAAGCTGGAGGACGCGTACCGCAAGAAATGCGTCAACGACCGGCGTCAGACATCTTCAACCGCGAACGGCGAACAGGCCTGATCCCGGCCGCCTGTAGCAGGAATTGACGTGGCGCATTCCCGACTCTTCTTCGACACCAACGACTATACGCTCTTGCGCATCGTCAACGATGTGCTGGACCGCTCCACCCAGAGCACCAGCATCCGTTCCCTGCTGGCAAGCTGCATGCACCCGCACGGCATCAAGGAAATGGCCGCGCCCCGGGTGTTGCGCATCGCCTACGCCATCGCGAGCCTGCTCGGCTCCCTGGAGGCGGGCAAGGCCTCCGATCGGCTGAGAGCCCTGCGGGCCCTCAAGGACGAGGTGCTGCTCGCGAACAACGCCTATCTTCAGAAGAACACCTCGCGCGTGCTGCTGCAGATCATGAAGGAGCTCATCCGTCACCGGGACGACGAAAAGACGCAGCTGCGCCTGGCCCACGATTTCCGCATGGCCTCATCGGGCAAGCCCCGCCTGGTCCGGGCCGAACTGGACAAATACCATCTTCTGGAAATGCCCGAAGAATGGAACCAGCTGGCCTTTGACCACCATGTCCACGACGCCAACACCAAAGGCCGCAAATCCCCGACCCACCTGGTCATGGACGCCTGGATCAAGGGCGTGCGCTTTCTGACCGTGGTCTACTACAACTACGTGGACGCGGAGGTCGCCGAAGAACTCCTTGAAGCCGGCTGCATCCTGGACATGCACATCCGTATCGGCATCGAGGTCTCTTCGCGTTTTCGGGGCAAGTACGTGCGCGTCATCTGGGAACCCCAAAGCTACACGGATCCCAAATCCTTCAAGGCGTTTCTGGAAGAGCAGCCGGTGCGGGCCTTCATGAAGGAAGGCCGCATGGTTTCGGCCTACCAGCAGAAATACGTCTTCGAGGCCCTGGCGGCCTACAATCGCACGCACCGTGCGGCCTTGGCCGAGGAATACGGGCTCGAACTCGACAAGCTCGACGAAAAGGGCTTCACCGCTTTTGTGGGCACGGGCCAGCCCTCCCTCTTGCATCTGGCCAAATACATCCAGAGCGGCATGCAGCCCAAGCTCAAGCAAGCCGCGCGCAACATGGCCCGGGAATACGAAACCGCCTCCACGGAACGGCGCAAGGAACTGCGGGAACGCCTGAACGCGCTCAACGCCATCGATTCGGAAGCGCTCATCAATCGCTACCTACAGCCCTGCCGCAATCCGGAGCTGCACGACCCGACCATCCCGCAGGACACGCCCGAGGTGCCGCCGCTGCTGCGCCTCGGCACAGGGGAACTTTTGCCGAGGCTGGCCAAGTTCCACTCCACATCCCATTTCACGCTGAATCTGAGCAACCTCTCCACGGCCGATGCCCTTGAAATCCTCTACGATTGCCAGGGGCACATCAACAACATCGAGCTCTACAACCTCAAGGACGCAACCCGGGGCAAATGGTCCATGCCCATGTCCTCGAAAGATGTCTGTCCGGGCGACGCGGTGGACGCCATCAGCCCGGAGCGGACGTGCGCCCAGATCGCCGAACTGCAAAAGGCCCTGAACGAGGACAACGTCATCGCGCTCAAGCGCGCCATTCGCGCCGTGGTCTGGTCTTTCGAGGAGGACCGCCTCTCCCTTGAAAACGCTTTGTCCCAATCGCTGGGCAAAAACGCCTTGTCGCGCGCTTCGGAACTCCAAACCGAGCTCACGGGCATGCTGGAGCGCAAGGAGAAACTTCTCGATATCCTTTTCAATATCGAGATGTTCCACAAATACTACAAAAAACGCCCCCTGGGTTCCCGTATCGGCAGCGGGTCCACGGGCCAGTCGCGGCACCAGTACGGAATGGGCGTCGTGGTCCTCGAAACCCTCCCGGCGCGGGCCCAGAAAATCGCCCTGAGCCAGACCGTGAGCCAGCGCAAACGCCTCCCGGTCACCGCCAGAATGACTGTCCACTGCCGAACCAGATGCCGTGAGCACGGCAAGGCTCCGGCCATCATGCGTCTGGTGCGGAACATCCCGGGCATGCGGATGGCCGGGTGCCACTGGGAACAGGAATGGTACCTGGACAGCATCGACATTCATCCGAAAAGGCCCGGCAACGTCGTCACCCTGGGCGGAGTGCAGCGGGAGCACGACAACGGCCTGCGCTTCGACGAAGGCAAGGACGATGAGCGCAAGGACCATCTCTCCTTCAAATATCTGAACACGGGCCTCAAGAATTCCATCAAGATCCTGACCGGCTTCATTCCGGCCTTCCTCACCTTCGCCCTGACCAAGGACTGGTGGGTTCTGGCGTATTTCGGCGGAGTGATCTGGTTCGCCATCACCGGCGTGCGCAACGTCCTGCAGGCGGTGCTCGGCGGCGGCGGCTTGAAACGCTCGCCCCTTTTGCAGTGGAATTCCCTGATCAGCTGGAGCCGCATCGCGGACTCCCTTCTCTTTACCGGCTTTTCCGTGCCCCTGCTCGATCTGGCGGTCAAAACGCTCCTTCTGGACCGCACCCTGGGAATCACCACCAGCACCAACCCCATCCTGCTCTTCGCGGTCATGGCCGTGGCCAACGGGGTCTACATCTCAGGCCACAACATCTTCAGGGGGCTGCCGCGCAGCGCCATCATCGGCAACCTCTTCCGAAGCATCCTGTCCATCCCCCTGGCGGTGCTCTTCAATTCCGTCCTGGCCGGGGGGATGCACATGGCCATGATCCCCGGAGTCGAGGATACGCTGCAAAAATGGGCTGCCGTGACCTCCAAGCTGGCCTCGGACACCGTGGCGGCAATCATCGAAGGCCTGGCGGACAGGCACAACAACGTCCGGGTGCGCCTGGCCGACTACCGCGCCAAACTCATCGCCATGTTCGACGCCTTCGCCCGCCTGGACGTCCTGTTTCCCGAAGAGGACGTGCTGGACATGCTCCAGTCTCCGAAAATGTTCATGGAGACCATTTCCTACGAAGCCCGCGATCTGGAAAAAGTACTCATCGTCAACGCCCTGGATCTGATGTATTTCTGGCTGTATCAGCCGCGCGCCGCCAAAGCCCTGGAGTCCGTGACCCAGGACATGAGCAAGGAGGAGTGGCTCATCTTCCTGCGCTCGCAATACGTGCTCAAGCGCTACCGGGAGATCAGCCAGATGTTCGTGGACGGACTGGTGGGCAAGAATTTTTCCCGCGCCCTGGCCTTCTACCTGGACAGGTCGGACAAATACCTGCTGGACATGGAAAAGATGGGGCGCACGCGAAAGCTGCGCTGAGGATCATCACTCCGATTTTGCCCGCCGGCCCGAAGAGGTTCCCGATTCCTCAACTCCACTTGCGATCCAGCATCAGGTGCGAGAAATACCCGACCACCGCCGCCCCGTAAAAGGGAGCCATGGCCCTGGGCGTGGCTCCGTAAAGCCAGATCGGAAGCAGGACAAGGGGCAGGGGGATGACGAGCATGGACCACCAGGTATGGGTCCAGCCCCGATGGGGGCCGATGGCCGGAAACATGGCGGCCAGCCCCAGGATCGCCGCCCATTTGTAATGCCCCTGCACGATGAGGGCGAAATCGAGCACGGCCAAGGTCAGATAGAAGACGTGCTGGCCACGGGAGTCCGTGTCCACGTCGGGGAAAAGGCTCCCCAGCAGGACCAGGGCGCCGAGCACGGCCGCCTGCGGCAGATCCGGCACGAAAACCCCGCCCCAGGCCAGTCCGCCCAGCACCGCCGCGCCCGTCAGCGCCCCTCCGACCAAATGTCCCTTGAATCCCGGCACGTGTTGCCTCCAGAAATGCGAAAGCCCGGCAAGACCGGGCTTTCACGGATGATCAGACCCGGCTACATGGCGTCGCCGGCGTCCAGTTCGGCGATGGTCGCGTCGATGGAATCGCGCAGTTCCTGGGGCAGGCCCATGATCTCCACGTTCAGGAAGCCGCGCACGATGGTCGAGGTGGCCTCATCCTCGTCCAGGCCCCGAGCCATGAGGTACTCGATCTCCTCCTGGGCGATCTTGCCCACCGCCGCCTCGTGGGAAAGCTCCACCCCGGTCACGCGCCCCTGCAGTTCGGGAATGGCGTGGATGAGTCCGCCGCCCAGGATCAGCCCCTTGCACTCCAGATGCCCGCGCGCCGGGACCGCGTTGCCGATGATCTCGCCGCGCGCGACGATGGTGCCGCCGGTGGTGATGGTGCGGGAAATGATCTCCCCGCGCGTGTTCGGAGCGTTGAGCACGATGCGGTTGCCCGTGTCCACATGGGAGCCCGTGGGCGTGACCACGACGGAGTTGAAGCGGGCCACCGCCCCTTCGCCGTTCAGGTGGATCGTCGGATAGGACTGCACGGACTTGACCTTTTTCAGAAGCACGTAGTTGTTCTGCAGAACCCCGCGCTCTTCCACGATGCCCACGGTGCGCGGGCGGACCATGACGTCCTCGCCCCAGTTGTGGACCATGGTGAAGGTCAGCTTGCCGCCCTTCTTGATGTAGAATTCGGAAATGCCCAGATGCAGGGCCGAAGTCACGTCATGGGAGGTGGCGCAGCCGGTGATGATGTGGACTTCGGAGTCCTCTTCCACGACCACGATGTTGTGCACGTTCTGGCCCACGTTCTGGCCCTTGATGAAGAGGCAGGTCTGCACCGGCTCGGCCACCTTGGCCCCTTTCTCGGTGCGGATGAAGTAGCCGCCGTGCAACTCCTCCCTGGATGCGGCGCGGGTGAAGTCGTCCTTGTCGGGGTCCATGGCTTTCCAGAAATACTCGGGCAGGCCGTCGTATTTCTTGAGGGCCTGGCGGATGCCCAGCACCTCCACGCCCTTGCCGGAACTCTTGCAGTGCACCGTGGAATGGTCGAACTGCAGAAACGTGCCCGCGCGCTCACCCGCCGCGTCCACATCGACGCCGACCATGCGCAGCTCGCGCTTGCTCTCCGGGGTCAGGGAGGAAAAATCGGGCAGCTCGGCGCTTTGCCGACCGCTGAAGGAATAGGAATTCAGATCGACCTGGGTCGGGCTCAGTTCAGACATCTGATGCACTCCTTGTAGCCGTACTTGCTGATGTGATCGAGAATGTCGCGGGGCCGGGTCGGACGGGTGTCGCAGCACAGCACGCCGTTGTACATGACCTGGCCGCGGTCGGCATTGACGTAGTCGAGGATGTAGCCGGTGTGGGTGATGATCAGTCCCGAGGTCTTGTTGCGGCGGCGCAGGTCGCGCATGCAGGTGTCGGGCGTCGGAGACGAGGCGCCGTCGAGCAGGGCCCGGGCGGTGTTGCCGATGAGGGCCATGTTTTCCAGGTCCACCCCTGATTCGGGCTCGTCGAACAGGATCAGACTCGGGTTCTGGGCCATGAGCTGCAACAGTTCTGAACGCTTGATCTCGCCTCCGGAAAAACCGGAGTTGATATCCCGGTCCAGAAAGCTGTCGAAATTGACGGTCTTGGCCATGCAGTCGACGTCCACTTCACGGCCCCGGGCGCACATGGAGACCAGATGGCGGGTCTTCAAGCCATGGATGGTCGGCGGGCGCTGGAAAGACATGCCGATGCCCAGCCGGGCACGTTCGTAGGTAGGCATTTCCGTGATGTCGACACCCTTGAAGACAATCTTGCCCGCGGTCACGGTGTAACCGCCAAAGCCCATGAGCGTCATGAGCAGGGTGGTTTTTCCGGAGCCGTTGGGGCCGAAAAGAATGAACGTCTCACCTTCGTCGATGTTCAGGTTGATCCCTTTCAGGACTTCCCTTTCACCGATACTGACATGCAGGTTTTCAATCTGAAGCATATGGCATCCTTGTGGTATGAAAGGAGGGCTGGCGCGACAAAACAAAAAAAAGCGCTTAATTGAGGCGGGTTCAAATGTCCAGCCGCCCTATTTCCACTCCTTCCAGGTTTCGGAACGGTAGCAGTAATAGCAGCGGGAATCGTCGCGAAAGAAGCGCAGCAGGAGCATTCCGGCCACGAAACCGCCGATGTGCGCCCACCAGGCCACTCCACCGCCGCCGGAGGGAGCCAGCATCCCGGAAAACACCTGGGTCATGAACCAGGCTCCGAGGTAAAAAACGGCTGGCAGCTCGAAAACGAAGGGAATGATCAGGATGGGCAGAAACGTGACCACCTTGGCATGGGGATACAGAAAGAAATAGGCGCCCATGACCCCGGCGATGGCCCCGGAAGCGCCGACCACGGGAATCGTGGAGCCTGGCGAGGTCAGCATGTGCACCGCGAGAGCCCCAAGGCCGCAGAGCATGTAGAAAGTCAGAAAACGAAAGGGCCCCATCACGTCCTCGACGTTGTCTCCGAAAATCCACAGGGTCCACATGTTGAGAATCAGATGCATCCAGCCCGAATGCAGAAACATGTGCGTGCCCAGCGGCAGCAGCAACCCTTCGGGGTATCCCTGGAACATGGCCCATTCCGGATTGAAGAAGCGGGCCGGAACAACGCCGAAAAGATGGAACAGCTTGAACTCCTGGGCGGGGCCAAGGCCCAGGCAGCCCAGAAAAACGGCGATATTCAGGGCCAGCAGAGTCCACATGGCGTAGGGGCGATGCCTGGAGGGAATGTTGTCGCGCAAGGGAAACATGGCTTAATCCATTTCGTGCAAAGCGTCGGGGTTTTCGAAAATGGCCTGCAACTCCTCCATGCGCCCCTCGGCATGCCTGCGCAGCACATCGCGCACGACCCGGATCATGGCCCGGGCCCGGGTTCGAAGCTCTTCCAGGGACCCTGAATTGTCGATCACGAACTGGGCCGCGCCCACTTTTTCAGGCTGGGGCCATTGCCAGGAATCGACCATGGCGATCTGCTCCGACGTCCACCCCCGGCCCAACAGCCTGGCGTGACGCGCGGAATCCGGGCAGTAGACCACGGCCAGCAGATCCACGTCCCCGACCAGCCCCGCCTCGCAGAGCAGGGGGATCTCGGCCAGAGAGACATCCGCGTCATGCCCGGCCGTGAAGGCGTGCAGGGCGTGACGCACCAGGGGGTGCACCAGGCGCTCCACCTCGCGGCGCAGGCTGTCCGACCCGGCCAGGGCTTCGCGCAGCAGGTCCTTGTCCACCCCGCCTTCGGGACGCGTGAAGCGGGTTCCGAAATGGTGCTCCAGAATGGCGCATCCTTCCCCGCCCTTGGCGTAGGACTCGGCCACGATTCTGTCCGCACAGAACACGGGCACGCCCATCTCCTCGACCGCGGCCCGGACAGTGGACTTGCCGCTGCCCACGGCCCCGGTCAGCCCGATGCAGGCCCGAAGGCGACAGAGGCCGCGCAGCACCCCCAGAAAATCTTCCGGAGGCGGAGCGCAAAACTCCAGCGGCTCACCGTCGCGGGGATGCTCCAAACACAGTCGCCAGGCGTGCAGCATCTGCCTGGGGGCACGCGCGGCGGTCTGCTTGTCGGCATAGACCGCGTCCCCCAGAATGGGATGGCCAAGCGCCGCCATGTGCACGCGGATCTGATGGGTGCGACCGGTCATGATGCGCACCCGGACCAGGGAGGCGCTCTTGTCCGGCGAGCTCCAGACCCGTTCGAAACGCGTCTCGGCCGCGCGCCCGCCCCGTTCGACCACGGCCATGCGTGTCTTGATCTCCGGATGCCGGCCCAGGGCCAGATTCATGGCGCCACAGGGTTCAGGCACCCCGGAAACCAGGGCCAGGTATTCCTTGCGGACCTCGCGGGACGCGAAGGCCTGGGTCAGGCTCAGCCGCGCCGCCTCGGACAGGGCCAGGACGATGAGCCCGGAGGTATCCTTGTCCAGCCGATGCACCACGCCGGGGCGTTCGCCGGGCTGGGCCAGCAGGGAGGGAAAATGGTGGGCCGCGCGATGCACCAGGGTCGGCCCTGCGACCGATGGAGCCGGATGCACCGTCAGGGCCGGAGTCTTGTCGACGACTACCAGGTCATCATCGGCAAAGACGACGTCAAGGGGACCATCGTCGGGAATGATGGTCGAATCCGGGTACTCGGGGACAAGGCTCAGGACCTGTCCCGGCATGAGCTTGGTCGCCGCCTTGGTGCAGACACGGCCGTTGATGCGCGCCCGCCCCTCCTTGATCCAGGCCTGGATGCGGCTCCTGGCCACGCCCTCTTCGTCCAGGCACTCCTGCCAGAACACGTCCAGACGTTGCCCGACATCCGCAAAGCCCACTTTCTCAACAAATTCCTGCATGCAACCAACCCCATGATAATGCCTGTCGTCACTCGCCACAAAACGTCGCGAGCGCGTCCGCGAGATTTCAAGATCGCCGAATTTCCTGCGTAGCCAGCTTTCACGCCGCTAGCAAATGAAAAGGCGGCCCCGCGAGGAGCCGCCTTGTACTGTTGCAAGGGCAAAGCGAACTTACTTCTTCTTGTAGACGCCCTTCAGTTCGGCCAGGATGCGGCGGTTTTCGGCGCGGCCGGCGTCGGTGTTGTTGGGGGCGATGGGCTGGCTCTCGCCGTAGCCGACAGCGGAGAACAGCTTGTCGTCCATGCCCAGCTCATTGACCAGGTAGTCGCGGACGGCCTTGGCGCGGCGTTCGGACAGCTTCTGGTTGTAGGCGTCGGTGCCCACGGAATCGGTGTGGCCGGCGATCTCGACAACGGTGAAGGACTGCTGCTGTCTCATGTAGGAAGCGAAATCGGCCAGTTCCTGATAGTACTGGGGCTTGATCTCGGACTTGTCGAAGTCGAAGTTGATCTTCAGCGTCACGATGTCGGCCACGGGGCAGCCGTCGGCGTCAACGGCCAGACCCTTGATGGTGTCGGGGCACTTGTCGATGCAGTTGTTCACGCCGTCGCCGTCGTCGTCCAGGGAGCAGGGATCGACCGCTGCGTCGTCATAGAAGACGTCCTTGACGAACTGCTGCATGGCGGCGTCATCGGCCAGCTGGGCGGCGGATGCGCTCACGCCGCAGGGCTTCAGGGCGGTGATGGCGTCAAGCAGGGCCTGGTTGCCGTTCACGGTGTCGGCGAAGCTGACGGTATGGAAACACACGCCGTACTTTTCGGCCAGAGCGGCGGCTACCTTGAGGGAGTCGGCGCCGGCGTTTTCCTGGCCATCGGACACGATGATGACTGCATTGCGGCCAACGGCGGTCTGCAGGGCGGGCTCAAGAGCGGCCAGACCTTCGCCCAGCGGCGTGGGGTTGGAGCCGATCAGCGTGGGGACCTTGGCGATGGATTCACCGTAAGCGGCGGTGGAATAAGCACCCAGGACCTGAAGCTCACCGGCCGGAGCGGCGGTGTTCAGGGCGCCCTGGTAGCCGAGCTCGGGAATCATGCCGTTCATGCGTTCGAGAAGGGCTTTGGCCAGAACGATCTTTTTATCAGCGGTGCCGACATACTTTTCATCCATGGAGCCGGAACGGTCCACCAGGATAAAGAAATTATCGACCTTACGCACATAGTTGTCGGCGGCAACGGCCACCGAGGCGGAGAACAGAACCAAGAGCAGACTCAACATAACCATTTTGTTTACTTTCATGCGTTTCACTCCTCAGGTTGATATTACATCTTCAAAAAAAACGGACGATTCTCAAAAAAACGCGTCAATTTATCTTTAACGCCAACGCATTTTATTGTCAAAGATTGAAAAAAAAGAAATAAAAAACTCTCTTCCGCCGGAGGTCAGGTTCATGGATTACGACTTGACCACTGGCACGGCAACTCCGACAATCGAACAAATGCCAGAATTCCCCACGCCCGAACCCGACCATGAGCGCATCATCGTCCACCTGGACATGGATGCGTTTTTCACCTCCGTGGAACAGGCCGACAATCCCGATTTGCGCGGCAAACCCGTCGTCATCGGCCAATCCCTGCGCGGGGTGGCTTCGGCGGCCTCCTACGAAGCCCGGAAATACGGCGTGCACTCCGCCATGCCCATCGCGCAGGCCAGAAAACTCTGCCCGCACGCCGTGTTCCTGCCGGGGCGCATGTCCCGCTACCGTGAGGTCTCGCATCAGGTCATGGACGTGATCCGCGCCCTGTGTCCGTTGGTGGAGCAGGCCTCCGTGGATGAGGCATACGCCGACATCAGCGGAACGCGACGGATTTTCGGGCCTCCGGAAGACCTGGGCTGGCGACTGAAGGCCGAGATCCTCTCCACGACCGGCCTGACCTGTTCGGTAGGCATAGCCCCCAATAAATTCCTGGCCAAGATAGCCTCTGACTGGAACAAACCCGACGGACTGACCCGCATTCGACCGGACCAGGTGGCCACGTTCCTGCGTGACCTGCCCCTGCGCAAGATCCCCGGAGTCGGAAAACAGTTTCAAGAGGAGCTGCGCCGCATCGGCGTGATCACGATCCCCCACGTCCTGGCCCAATCCAGGGCGTATTGGGCGGAGACGATGGGCAAACGCGGCGCGTTTCTGCACGACAGGGCGCTCGGCATCGACGACTCTCCCGTGGTCAGCGGCAGCGAACCCAAATCGTGCAGCGCGGAAAACACCCTCGACCGGGACACCCTCGACCGCTCCCTGCTCGAACGCCGGCTGCTCATCCAGGCCGAGCGCATCGGACGGGAACTCCGGGGAATGGGCAAGAAAGGGCTGACCGTGACCCTCAAGATCAAGTTCCATGATTTCTCGGCCATCACCCGCAACAAAACCCTGCACGCGCCAACGGACATCACCACCGAGATTTTCGAGGCCGCGCGTGGACTCCTGAGACGGGAAAAGCTCTCCCGGCCGGTGCGCCTCATCGGCACCGGGGTGTCCAACTTCCGCCACGTTCAAGCCTGCCTTCCGCTCATGCCCGACGTTGCCCGCCAGCGCAGTCAAAAGTTGGACCAGGCCATGGATCGCATTCGCGACAAGTTCGGGAACAAAAGCATCCTGCGCGCCGAGGCCGCAGCCAGGGACTCGGACGCCATAGAAGACCTTTTGTCCCAGAAAAACCGCAGTTTGAACGAACAATAATGCTTGCCAAAGAAGATTTTTCTTGCTTGGGGAATCCGATTCGAACTTCAATCAGACAAGGATATCCCATGTTTTCACATGCCATCACCCGCATTCCCGGCCCCGATTACCCAAGCGGCCTGACCACATCCACCCTGCCCGCTCCTGATCTGGCCCTGGCCCTTGAGCAGCACGCCGCATACGTACGCACCCTCGAATCCCTGGGCCTGAGCGTCGAGGTTTTGCCCGCCGCCTCCGGGTTCCCCGACGCCTGTTTCGTCGAGGACACAGCCGTGGTCGTCCGCGAGGCGGCAGTCATCTCGCGGCCCGGCGCCCCGTCGCGCACCGGCGAGACGGCCCTCATCGAGGCAACCTTGGCCGCCCACCGTCCCCTGGCCCGTATCGTGGCGCCCGGCGCCCTTGACGGCGGCGACATCCTGCAGGTCGGCAAGCGCTTCTTCATCGGCGTATCCGATCGCACCAACGAGGAAGGCGCCGGGCAACTCGCGGCCATCCTGGCCGTTCATGGCTACCAAAGCTGCATCATCAAGGTTGCCGAGGGGCTGCATCTCAAATCGAGTCTCAACCACGTGGGCGAAAACACCATGCTGGTCACGGCGGATTTCGCCGGGCATCCGGCCATCGAGGATTTCCGCCAGATCGTCTGCCCCGAGGGCGAGGAATACGCGGCCAACACGCTGCTCGTGAACGGCACCCTGATCATGCCCCTGGGCTACCCACGCACCAGGGCCCTGCTGGAACCGCTGGGATTGCCCATCGTGGAGCTCGACACCAGCGAATACCGCAAGATGGACGGCGGACTGACCTGCCTGTCTCTGCGTCTGGAGCCTGTTTCTTGAGTTTTCGACCGTCACGGCGTAGGGGAATCAACGCGAGGGGGGTATATGGAATTGTTCAAGAATCGTTACAAGCGTGAATTCGTCGAGGTCGTCTGCCCCAAATGCAAGCAGACCAAGATCATCTGCCTGCCCGAGGAGGAGATGCCCACGTGCGAGTACTGCAAAGTGAAGATGAACATCAAAGAGGTTCTGACCGAAGGCAAATATTGACCTCAGGCAAGCCTTGTAACCAAAGAGGAGGCTCTATGCGTTTTATGACGAGGATTGTGGTGTCCCTGCTTCTGGTCGCGTTCGCGGCCATGCCCGCCCTGGCCGCGGATCACGAACTGGCCCAGAAATCGACCCTGAACGAAATCCTGAAGCGCGGCGAGCTGCGCGTGGGTCTCGACGCGGGCTACATGCCCTTCGAGATGACGGACAAGAAGGGCGAGATCGTCGGTTTCGACGTGGATATGGCCAAGGAAATGGCCAAGGCCATGGGCGTCAAGCTGACCATCGTCAACACCGATTATGACGGCATCATCCCGGCGCTGATGTCCGACAAGTTCGACATCATCATCTCCGGCATGACCATCAATCAGGAGCGCAACCTGCAGATCAACTTCGCCGACCCCTACATCGTCGTCGGCCAGGCCATCCTGCTGAACAAGAAGCACGAGGGCACGATCACCTCCTACAAGGACTTGAACGATCCCAAGTACATCGTCGTCTCCCGCATCGGCACCACCGGCGAGCAGGCCGCCAAGCGCATGATTCCCAAAGCCCAGTACAAGAGCTTCGAGAAGGAAGCCGACGGCGCCATGGAAGTGGTCAACGGCCAGGCCGACGCTTTTGTCTACGACCTGCCCTTCAACGTGGTCTTCATGGCCCAGCAGGGCGGCAACAACCTGGTCCTGCTGGACAAGGTCTTCACCTACGAGCCCCTGGGCTTCGGCATCAAGAAGGGCGACCCCGACTTTTTGAACTGGCTGGACAACTTCCTGGCGCAGATCAAGAACGACGGCCGTTTCGACCGCATCTACAACAAATGGATCAAGGGCACCGAGTGGCTCAAGGATATCCAGTAATCACGAGATGTTGAGGAATCCGGCTATCATGCCGGATTCCTCGTTTTCACGACTCAAGCCTCACCAGGACGGATAATGGCCACCTACACGGGACTCGATCGGCCCAAAAGCAAACTATACTACCAATTCTGGGGCATCGCCTTCGTGCTCGGACTCTGCGGAGCCATGGCCCTGCTCTACTATTCCACGAAAACGGTGGAGTACACGTGGAGATGGAACCGCGTTCCCCAATATTTCATTTACGACGAAAAGGTGAACATTCGGGCGGAGCTGGAAGGAACCATCACCTCGATCAAAGAGACCGGCACGGATGTGCTCGTCACGGTGCAGGGTGACGACGGGGAAGAGAGTCACACCCTGCCCAAGGTCTCGCTGCTGCTCTCCCAGGGCGACTATGTCTATCCGGGCGACAACATCGGATTCTACTCCCAGACCAAGCCCGGCATCCTGGTCGAAGGAGTGCTGCTGACCCTGGAGGTCAGCGCCCTGGCCATCGTCTTCGGCATTCTGCTCGGCCTTTTCACTGGTCTGGCGCGCATTTCCGACAATCCCGCCCTGCGCTGGGGCGCCATCACCTACATCGAGCTCATCCGCGGCTCCCCGCTGCTGGTGCAGATTTTCCTGTGGTACTTCGTGGTCGGCACGGTCATCAACAGCATGCTGGCCCAGCACGGACTGGGACAGATATCCCCGCTCTGGTTCGGCGTCATGGCCCTGGCCATCTTCACCGGCGCCTACACCGCCGAGATCGTGCGCGCGGGCATCCAGTCCGTGCACCGGGGACAGATGGAAGCGGCGCGCTCCCTGGGACTGACCTACCCCCAGGCCATGCGCAAGGTCATCCTGCCGCAGGCCTTCCGCCGCATCCTGCCCCCCCTGGCCGGACAGTTCATCAGCCTGGTCAAGGACTCGTCCCTGCTCGGCGTCATCTCCATCCGTGAACTGACCAAGGCCTCGCGCGAAGTGGTGTCGTCGTCCCTGCAACCTTTCGAGATCTGGATCGTGTGCGCCATCTTGTACCTGATCCTGACCTTCACCCTGTCCATGTTCGTACAATATCTCGAACGCAAGGCCATCTAAAGGATATTCATGCACAAGCCGCCCATCATAGACGTCCAGAGCATCGACAAATTCTTCTACACCCCGGAACGATTGCAAGCCCTGAACCGGGTGTCCTGCACCGTGGCTCACGGCGAGGTCGTGGTCATCATCGGCCCGTCAGGCTCCGGCAAGTCGACCTTCCTGCGCTGTCTGAACCGCCTGGAATACGCCGATTCCGGCCACATCATCATCGACGGCGTGGACATTCTCGATCCCAAATGCGATATCAACGCCATTCGCGCCGAGGTGGGCATGGTCTTCCAGTCCTTCAACCTCTTCCCACACAAGACGGTGCTGGACAATCTGACCATGGCCCAGATGACGGTGCGCGGGCGTTCCAAAAAAGAGGCCGAGGCCAAGGGCATGGCCCTGCTGGAAAAGGTCGGCATCGCAGAGAAATTCGCGGCCAAGCCCGACCAGCTCTCCGGCGGCCAGCAGCAACGCGTGGCCATCGCCCGTTCCCTGGCCATGGACCCGAAGATCATGCTCTTCGACGAACCCACTTCCGCCCTCGATCCGGAAATGGTCGGCGAGGTTCTTGACGTCATGAAGAACCTGGCCCGAGAAGGCATGACCATGGTCGTGGTGACCCACGAAATGGGATTCGCGCGCGAGGTCGCGGACCGGGTGCTGTTCATGGATAAAGGCGAAATTCTGGAACAGGGCGCGCCCGAACACTTTTTCACCGCGCCCACCCTGGAACGAACCAAGGAGTTTTTGGGGCAGATTCTCTGATCAGGCAACGACAACCCAAGGATATGCGAGATGAGCAAGGCGCTACAGAATCAATTGGCCAAGACCATCAAGGAACAGGGGGACATGGCCCGGGACATGGCCATCGCGGAACTCAAAGACCTCAAGAAAGACCTCCTGGAGCTGGAAAAAGCCCTGGCCGCCAAAAAGACTCCTGACCAGGGCCTGCTCATGGACATCTCCCACGGCGCCTTCGAACTCTTCCGCACCGCCTCCATCGTCCTGGAGACAGACAACCTGCAGGTCCAGTTGCAGCAGGCTGTCGAATCCGGCAAAGACCTGGAATACCTGGAAAAGAAAGGAGCCATCCTGCTCACCAAGCCCGAAGGGTGGCACTGGTTCACGCCCAAGGGCGAAATGCTCTTCCTGGCGGCACCCGGCGAAACCCGCCTGGCCGCCCAGAAGCTCCAGGAGCGCATCACCCGCAAGACACCCTCCAAACCAGCCCCCAAACCGCAGGCTGCACCCAAAGCCCCGCCCATTTCGGCGGAGGATTGATCTGGGGTCAAACGATACAATGCCCGCCGAACCGAATGGTTTGAGCGGGCTTTTTCATTTGTGGAGGCTTGCAATCGGATAGTGCCCACCCATTCTTTCAATGAATCTTGAACGTTAGGCAGAAATGCCCCGGGGTCTTCACTTCGAATCCAAAGCATTACGTTGCATATTCTGGCATTGCTAATTGGCTGCCCTTAGATTGTCCTTACGCTGGCGGAGGATGTTCTTCTCGGATACGGAGGCAATCCCTACTAGTTATTAATCCGAGCACAAAATAGTTAACATTCGTGGAAGAATTGTGTACAGTCAGATCCATGCAAACCACCGATGCACGCAAGCTTCCACCCAAGGCTCAGGAAAACATCAGAAGGCTCGCTGTCCAGGCTGTTCTGAATGGGAAAACGCAGGTCGAGACTGCC
>Ga0265295_1002633_pt1 | contig 27747 bp, 27 predicted proteins | sample Munlansysbiofilm_FD_192503 | JGI IMG/M metagenome (GOLD analysis project Ga0265295, IMG submission 192503) | Leachate microbial communities from a municipal landfill in Southern Ontario, Canada - Methane capture system biofilm | ecosystem: Engineered > Solid waste > Landfill > Unclassified ... | reverse complement strand
AATTAGATGAGATAAAATCGCATTGCGTTGATATTGCAGCAATTGTAGGTTTAGCAACCAAAAATCCACAAACAAAGGGTAAAAAATTATATAATTCAGCGGCTTTTATTTTTAATGGAGAAGTCCAAAAATTAATACATAAAAGTTTAATACCAAGTTTTGATGTATTTAACGAAGAAAGATATTTTGAAAAAAACAAAAACTTAGAAATCATAGAATTTAAAAACAAAAAAATTGTAATTAGTATAGCTGAAGATTTATGGGACGAACATAGAATTTGCGGAGTTTTTGAACACAAAATAATGTTTAAAAATAATCCAATGGAATATTTAAGCAAATTTTCGCCAGATTTAATCATAAATATTGCCGCTCAGCCTTTTAGCTATTGTCAAATTGATAATAAAAAAGAAATTATTTTTAAAAACGCAATAAAATATTCTATACCTATAATATATGTAAACCAAGTTGGTGGCAATGCAGAATTGATTTACGAAGGTGCCAGCATTATTGTTAATAAAGCCGGAAATCCCGTTCTTGTTGCTGATAGTTTCAAAGAAGATTTTCATGTTTTTAATATTGATGAGATTGTAAAATCTCCCAAAACAATTAATATTAATAAAGTTTTAAAAAGCAATAAATATGAAACGCTTTATTCTGCTATAATACTTGGAATTAAAGATTTTTTTGAAAAAAATAATTTTAAAAAAGCTATTGTTGGTTTATCAGGAGGACTGGATTCTGCTGTTGTTGTAGCACTTTTAGTAAATGCACTAAAAAAAGAAAATGTTGAAGTTTTATTATTGCCAACAAAATATTCAAGCCAACACTCCATAGACGATTCCTTAGAAATGATTAAACGCTGCGGAATAAAACACCATATTATTGACATTGAAGAGCTTAGATTAGCATATTCAAGCAGTATGCAAGAGGTTTTTGAAAACACAAAACCAGATTTAACAGAAGAAAACATTCAGGCTCGTATTAGAGGTAGTATTTTAATGGCTTATTCAAATAAGTTTGGGAATATTCTTATAAACACCTCAAACAAAAGTGAAGTAGCTGTTGGATATTCAACCATGTATGGCGATATGAACGGTGCCTTGTCAATAATTGGCGATTTATATAAAACTGAAGTTTACAAATTAGCTGATTATATAAATCAAAATTTTAATAATATGATTCCTCAAAATATCATAGAAAAAATTCCATCAGCAGAACTTAGACCAAACCAAAAAGATAGCGATTCGCTTCCTGATTATGAAATATTAGACGAAATTTTATTTTTATATATTGAACAAAATCTATCAGAAGAAGAAATAATAAACAGAGGACTTCCAAAAGATACTGTTAGCAGAATTATTAAATTAGTAAACAATAGCGAATTTAAAAGATTTCAAATGCCCCCAGTTTTAAAACTTAGTTCAAAATCTTTTGGCGAAGGAAGAAAAATGCCTTTGTAACCAAGTTAAATTCGATAATTTCTCATTATTTGTTCCTTACAATATATTTCAATATTTTTGTAAAAAAAAGATTTATGATTATTGCAATTTTAGCAGGTGCACCGGGAAGTGGAAAAAGTACACATTCCAAACTACTGAAAGAAAAATTAAATTTCGTACATATTTCAACAGGAGATATTTTTAGAGAAGAAATTGAACTGAATACTGAATTAGGAAAACTTGCCAAATCGCTTATTGATAAAGGAAATTTTGTACCCGATGAAATTGTTTGTGAAATAATTGAAAAGATTATTAAAAAAAGTAATAAAGATACAAAATTTGTTTTTGACGGTTTTCCAAGAAATTATAATCAAGCCGAAGAATTTGAAAAACTACTAAATAAATTAAATTTAAGAGTTAATGTTTTTGTAGAATTAAATGTTTCTGAAGACAATTTAATTTCACGTTTAACAAAACGTAGCAAAGACAGTAATAGAAAAGATGATTCAAATTTTGAAATAATAAAGCACAGAATTGAAGTTTATAAAAGCAACACTCAAATAATAAATGATTTTTATTCTTCAAAAACCAAATGTTTTAAGATAAACGGAAACAGAGCAATTGAAGATGTTTCTGGAGAAATTTTCGATAAAATAATTAAATCTACAAACTAAAATCTATGGCTACATCAAATTTTGTTGATTATGTAAAAATATATTGTCGTTCAGGTTCTGGTGGTGCTGGTGCTACACATTTTAGGCGTGAAAAGTTTGTGGAGTTTGGTGGTCCGGACGGCGGAAACGGAGGCAGAGGTGGACATATAATACTAAGAGCCAGCACTCATCAATGGACATTATTGCACTTAAAATTCAAAAGACATATTTTTGCAGATAATGGTGAGAGTGGCGGTAAAGCACTAAGAACGGGAGCAGATGGCAAAGACCAAATTATAGAATTGCCAATAGGAACAATTGCAAAAGATGCAGACACAGGAGAATTTATTTGCGAACTTACCGAAGACAAACAAGAGATAATTTTATTTGAAGGAGGCAAAGGCGGATTAGGAAATGCAGAATTTAAAACTTCTACAAATCAAGCCCCTAGATATTCTCAACCAGGGATTGAAGGAATTGAAAAAACTATTATTTTAGAACTAAAACTTTTGGCTGATGTTGGTTTAGTAGGATTTCCTAATGCAGGTAAATCTACTTTACTTTCTGTTGTTTCGGCAGCAAAACCAGAAATTGCAGACTACCCTTTTACAACCTTAGTTCCAAATTTAGGAATAGTGGCTTATAGGGATTTTAAATCTTTTGTAATGGCAGATATTCCCGGAATTATTGAAGGAGCTGCCCAAGGCAAAGGATTAGGGCACAGGTTCTTACGACATATAGAAAGAAACTCAATTCTCTTATTTATGGTTCCTTGCGATACAAAAAACATAAAACAAGAATATGAAATTTTACTAAAAGAATTAGAAGAATACAATCCTGAATTAAAAGATAAAAAAAGAATATTAGCTATCACAAAAGCAGATTTAATAGATGATGAATTACAAGAATTATTAAAAGCTGAATTACCACAAAATATTGAAACTGTTTTTATTTCAGCCGTAGCAAATAAAAATATTGACAAACTCAAAGATTTAATTTGGAAAAAACTCAACGAATAATGGAATATTTAAAAAACTTAGATAGAGAGATTTTTCTATATCTTAACTCACTTAACACATCTTGGTTAGACCCGATAATGAAAGCTCTATCTTCGTTTTGGGTTTGGTATATAGTTGCAATTTTGTTAATAATTTTCTTGATTAAAAAATTTAAACACAAATTTTGGATTCCACTATTGGTCTCAATTATTTGCTTTGCCATAACTGACCAAAGTTCAAACCTTATAAAACATAGCGTAAAAAGATACCGTCCAAGCCACAATTTAGAGATATCAGATAAAGTACATACAATAGATAATTACAAAGGCGGTATGTATAGTTTTGTTTCCGGTCACGCTTGTAACAGTTTTGGTTTAGCGTTAATCAGCCTGCTTTTTTTAAGAAATAAAAAATGGACAATATTTATTTTAATTTGGGCAGGCATTGTTTCATATTCCAGAATTTATCTTGGAGTACATTATCCTGCCGACTTGATTGCAGGAGGAATATTAGGTGTTTGCATAGCATTGATAGTTTATAAAACCTACAGGCTTATTCCATGTTTTAAGATAGAAGCAAAATGTATAACTTAAGATTTTCTAAATTTTTAAAAACAAATAAATTCTGCTTTTACTTTTCTATTTTCAGCTTTTTTCATAAATCAAACAAGGCTAAATATAAATATTAAAATATTTAGTAAAATACTTACCCAACTCACTGATTGATCAAAGTAAATGACTTAGCTTTGCACTTAAATACTATAAACAGTTTATTTACTTTAAAATATTTTAACAGATGAAAACCAAGTACATAGATTTAGTTGAACAGTCTTTTGAGTTCCCTACTGAGGAGTTTGAGGTAGAGGATGGAGAACTTTACTATTACGACATTCCCTTAATGGACTTAGTAAAACAATATGGAACTCCTATGAAGTTTACTTATTTGCCAAAAATTACTGAAAATATAAAAAAGGCAAGAGTTTGGTTTAATGTAGCCTTAACCAAAGCAAACTACAATGGCAAATATATTCAGTGCTATTGTACAAAAAGCTCTCATTTTTCATTCGTATTAGAAGAAGCTTTAAAAAATGATATTCATATAGAAACTAGTTCTAATTTTGATATAGATATAGTGAGGGCACTATACGAATCCGGTCAAATTGATAAAAGCAAATACATAGTTTGCAACGGTTTCAAAATGCCTACTTATATCGAAAATATTGCAAAACTTATAAACGATGGATTTACTTCGGTTATTCCGGTTTTAGATAATTATTCAGAACTAGATCAACTACTAGAGCAAGTAGAAGGTGAACTTAACATAGGTATTCGTATTGCTTCGGAGGAAGAGCCAAAATTTGAGTTTTATACTTCAAGATTAGGAATAGGATATAAAAACATTGTTCAATATTACCATGATTTTATTGAAAATAATCCGAGAGTAAAATTAAAAATGCTTCATTTCTTCATTAATACAGGAATTAAAGACACAGCATATTATTGGAATGAGTTAAGCAAATGTATGAGCGTTTATTGTGAGCTTAAAAAAGTATGTCCTGAATTAAGCTCTTTAAATATTGGTGGCGGTTTTCCTATTAAAAACAGCTTAACTTTTGAATATGATTATGAATATATGGCTGAGGAAATTGTAAATCAAATTAAGTTGGCATGTGATTCAAGTAAAGTCCCAGAACCTGATATTTTTACAGAATTTGGTTCATTTACAGTAGGCGAAAGTGGCGGTGCAATTTATTCTGTTATTTATCAAAAACAACAAAACGACAGAGAAAAATGGAATATGATTGACTCTTCTTTTATTACTACCCTACCCGATTCTTGGTCGATTAATAAAAGATTTATTATGCTACCTGTAAATAAATGGGATTCGCAATACGAAAGAGTTTTCCTTGGTGGTCTGACCTGTGATAGCGATGATTACTACAATTCAGAACAACATGTAAATGCAATTTACCTTCCTGAATATGATAACGAAACTCCATTACACATTGGTTTTTTTAATACAGGAGCATATCAAGAGGCAATTGGTGGTTTTGGTGGAATTCAACATTGTTTAATACCTGCACCAAAACATGTTTTGATAAGTAAAGACGAAGACGGTAAAATTAGCACTAAACTTTATTCCAAAGAACAATCATACAAATCAATGTTAAAAACACTTGGATATACTTATTAATTATTTATTTTTGATAAAAATTTAATTGACTATGTCTAATAAAACTTATGCGGGTATTCCTGAGGAATATTCAGGATATAAAAATGCTAAAGTTGTAATATTACCTGTGCCTTACGATGGTACATCTACTTGGGGCAAAGGTGCAGACAAAGGACCGCAAGCTTTTTTAGATGCTTCGGAAAATATGGAAATTTATGATTTAGAATCAGATACAGAGGTACATAAACATGGAATTTGGTTAAGTCAAGCTTTAAATTGCGACAAAAATCCTGAAATAATGGCTCAGCAAGTAAAAGCCAAAGCAAAAAAGTTTTATGAAGATAATAAACTTTTTACAATGATTGGTGGAGAACATTCTGTAAGTATTGGAGCCATAATGGCAAGTGCAGAAAAATTTGAAAACTTATCTGTTTTGCAACTTGACGCACACTCTGATTTAAGAGCAGAATATGAAGGAACAGCTTATAACCACGCTTGTGCTTTACATTGGGCTTCAAAGAACACAAATTTAGTGCAAGTTGGTATTAGAAGTATGGCAATTGAGGAAAAAGAGTTTGTAAAGAAAGAAAATGTGTTTTTTGCCGAAGATATTGCAAATAGAAATAACTGGCAACAAGAGGTAATTGATAAGCTTGGAGAAAACGTTTATTTAACAATTGATTTAGATTATTTTGACCCTTCGATATTACCGGCAACTGGAACGCCGGAACCTGGAGGCTTAACTTGGTATCCAAGTTTAGAATTACTAAAAAAACTTGCACAGCAAAAAAAGATTATTGGTTTTGATATTGTTGAATTAGCACCAGATACAGCACATCCTGCATCAAACTTTTTGGCAGCAAAATTATATTACAAAATATTAACTTACATTTTAGAAAAATAATGGAAGCAAAAGGAAAAATTTCAAAATTTATTGAAGAAAACTTTAAACATTTTAATTCAGCTACTTTAGTTGACGCATCTAAAGGCTATGTAAAACACTTAAACGAAGGTGGTAAAATGATGATTACCTTAGCTGGAGCTATGAGTACAGCTGAGCTTGGTAAAACTTTGGCAGAAATGATACGCCAAGATAAAGTTCAAATTATATCTTGTACCGGGGCAAACCTTGAAGAAGATATTATGAATTTAGTTGCACATTCTCACTACAAAAGGGTGCCACATTATCGCGACTTAACTCCTCAAGAAGAATGGGATTTAATGCAAAAAGGTTTAAACAGAGTTACAGACACTTGCATTCCTGAAGAAGAAGCTTTTCGCCGCATTCAAGAGTATATTTTTAAACAATGGGAAAATGCACAAGATAAAGGCGAAAGATATTTTCCGCATGAGTATATGTATAAAATGTTATTAAGCGGTGATTTGGAACAATATTATGAGATAGATCCAAAAAACTCTTGGATGCTTGCTGCAGCTGAAAAAAACTTGCCTATTGTTGTGCCTGGTTGGGAAGATTCAACTATGGGAAATATTTTTACTTCATATTGCATAAAAGGTGAATTAAAACCATCAACAATGAAAACAGGAATTGAATACATGATGTTTTTAACAGATTGGTATAGAAAAAATTCTGGAGGCAAAGGCGTAGGCTTTTTCCAAATTGGTGGTGGAATTTCAGGCGATTTTCCAATTTGCGTTGTACCAATGATGTATCAAGATTTAGAGTGGGAGGATGTGCCTTTCTGGGCATATTTCTGCCAAATAAGTGATTCAACCACCTCTTACGGGTCGTATTCTGGAGCAATTCCTAACGAAAAAATTACTTGGGGAAAACTTGATATAAATACACCGAAATATGTAATAGAATCTGATGCTACAATTGTAGCTCCTCTAGTATTTGCATGGATATTAGGATATTAATATACAATAATTTTTACAAAATAATATAAAACAAAACTGAAAAACTCGTCTAAATTGACGAGTTTTTTTAACTTTGCATAAAAATAAAAATATATGAGTTTTATTAATCCTGCCTTTTTTTGGGCAATGTTTACAATATCAATTCCAATAATTATTCACCTTATAAATTTTAGGAGACATAAAACTTTATATTTTAGTAATACTCGTTTTTTAGAAAATATTCGTAAAGAAACCAAAACAAAAACTAAACTTAAACAAATATTAATTTTAATTTCTCGAATTTTAACTATAGCAATGCTTGTAATAGCTTTTGCAGGTCCTTTTATTCCAATAAAACAAGGAAATAATAATAAGCTTAGTAATTTGAATATAGTTTATCTTGACAATTCTTTTTCAATGGAAAATACTGGCAAAAAAGGTAAACTTTTTGAACAAGCACAACAAATTGCTCAAGAAATTGCATATAATTCAGCAAATTCAACAAAACATTTTTTAATCACAAATGATTTATTGCCTGAACATCAATATTTTAGTGATAGAAATGCTTTTATAAATAATATAAATCAAACTTCTATAAGCCCCTCTCCTTTTAAACTAAACGAAGTTATTTTAAAAGCTAATGCCAATGTGCCAAAAGAGCAAACTGCAAACTTGTATGTTATTTCCGACATGCAAAAAACATTTTTAGAAAATATTTCTACAAAATTAAATGAAAATATAAATTTAATTTTTGTTCCATTAAAAGCAGAAAAGCTAAATAATATTTTTATAGATTCCATTTGGTTTGAGTCTGTTAGTCATAAATTAAATATGTCTGAAACTCTTGTTGCAAGATTGGTAAACAGCTCTGAGGAAGACTTTTATGAACAATCTTTGCAACTATTTATAAATGATAGCCTTAAAGCCGTTGCAGGTTTTAATATTGAGGCCAACGAAACAAAAGATATAGAAATTGAATATACAAACACACAGATTGGATTTATTGAAGCAAGGCTTGAAATTATAGATTATCCCATAACTTATGATAATACAATGTATTTCAATTATAATGTTTCGGAAACAAGCAAAATTTTAATAATTAATAATGAAAAGCCAAACCGGTGGTTAACAGCACTTTACGATTCAGATTCGGAAAACTTTGATTTACAACAAGTTAAATTAGGAAGAGAACAAAATGAGAATTTCAACAATTATAATTTAATAATCTTAAATTCATTTTCGGAAATATCTACAGGTTTAAGTGCAAATTTATTGGAATATACCGAAAACGGTGGCTCTTTAATTTTTATTCCTCATAGAAATTTGAAAATCAGTTCGATAAATTCATTTTTAAATCTTTTTAATGCAGGAAATTTTACCGAACAAAGTATTCAAAACACAAGGATTGCCTCAATAGAATACGAGCACGAATTATTTAAAAATGTATTTATAAAGAAAGAAAAACAAAGTGAAATGCCTATTGTGGCAAATAGCCATAAATTTAATACCTTTTCTTCGTCTTCTGTTCGCGAAGTTCTTAATTTAGAAAATAATACAAGTTTATTGCTTGCAGGTAATTATGGTTCAGGAAAAATTTATATTATTTCTGCAGCTATTGATGAAAGCAATTCTGAATTTGTGAAATCTGCAATTTTTGCTCCTGCATTTTATAATATGGCATTAAACTCTCAGATAAGCAATCAATTGTATTCGACTATTAAAGCGGTAGCAAAAGTGGAAATAAAATCTGATAAGGAAATTTTAAGTTCAGACATTTTTAAATTGACAGACAAAACAAATTTCGAAATTTTAACGCCACATAGATATGCAAACAAAAAAATCATTATTGATATTCCTCAACAAATTATAAATTCAGGTACTTATTCACTTTATAAAACTGAAGAATATATTTCTCCAATTTCGCTAAATTACGATAGAAGCGAATCTGTTTTAGAATTTGTAAATGCAAGTGATTTGGATAAACTCATAGTTGAGAAATTTGATAATAAAGCAAAACTTATTAACACAGATAAAAGCGATTTTACGCTTGCATTAAAAAAATTTGCTGACGGCAAACCATTATGGCAAATATTTGTTTTATTAGCTTTTATTTTTATTTGTTGCGAAATTGCATTTGCAAGGCTTATAAAATAAAAAACAAAAAAGTTCTAAGCTCAATTGTTAAGTGCAAGTTTTCAAAATAATATTAGAAAATATCTTTAATAATAATATTTTTTCATACTTTTGTACAATCGCTTATAAAAAAACTAAGTGATTTGGTTTTACAAGAAATTTTACTGGCCTCATAGTTCAACGGATAGAATAGCAGTTTCCTAAACTGTAGATCCAGGTTCGATTCCTGGTGGGGCTACTTTAAAAAACTATTTAGCATATATTTATTTTCATTAAACAATCTTGGTAGTTTTATTATTATCAAAAACTGTTCAAATTATGTGTAGAATAGCTTTTTAATTGCTTAATTCCTGTATTTTCCAAATAGCCTTAGCATGTTTTGCCAAATCCTTTTGTCTTGCACTTAATTTATCTTCATTCCAGGTTTCAAAGTTATCGACAATAGCATTAGTTAGCTTGCTTTTAGATTGTTTAAAAAAACTTAGTTTTTCTTTAAATGGTTTTTGGTCGGCTTCTTTATTAAATTTCTTTTCTAATAAAGTTAGATTTCCTATTCTATAAACTGACCGATTAATTTCTTCAAATGTAAAATCACCCCAAGTATCGTCTGCATTTTCGGGTAAAATATGTTCAATAGTGAACAAATCGCTTTCTTCATCTATCTCATTATGAAATTGATATTTCTCAATTTTTGAATATATATATTTTACAATCCTATGATTTCTTGAACTGCTTTTAAATTCTTTTGTAGAAAAATCATTTTCAAAACTAGAATCATTTACATAAATAGGCTGAAAATCTTTCACTTCATAGATTTTATTTCTAGTAATCTTTATTGCCAAAGAATTATAAACATCCTCTTGAGCATTTGGATTTAAGCCTCCAATAATATTATATCTAAAAGAAATAACAGAGCAAATTTTTGCAATCTTTTCAACTTCTTTAAGATTTAAGTTTCTAATAGCTGCTAGAAAAAGTGAGTATGTTTGCCTAATTTGAAACAATTTTAATTCTTTGATATATTTCCTTATTTCGGGTTTATCTCTCCAATAATCATCGTATGGATCTTGAATTGCCATATAAATATCAGCAACATCATTTAAGTTTCTTATCAATTCAAAAACTTGCTCTTTTGTTTTAACACTATTTTTTATTATTTTAAATAAATTTTTCTTTCCAACAGATTTATTTATGCTGTTCCAATAATAACGTAAATAATCTTCAAATTTTTGCTCTCCTAATTTACCAACTATCTTACTCCAGATATTTTCTACCTCTTCAATTTCAGCTTTATGTGGTAAGCTTTCATCCACAACAGAGAAAAAGTAATTCTTTAATAAATCAGATGATGACAATTGCACTCCTCTTGCGTTTAAAGTTTCAAATACTTTGAAAGCATTCAATTGGTCAGTAACTTCAATAACAGTAAAGAATAATTTGTCAACAATCTCGTCAATAAATCTTGCCAACTTCTCTCCCGTATTAAATTCTTTTTTAATTTTTTCATAAAACCAAATAAAGCATTCTCTCATGCGTTTTTCCGAAGCGTTTGTATTTCGTATAGGCAATTCTTTTAATAAAACCAAGTATTGTCTGTAATAATCATCACTATTACGGTTTAGTTTCAATTTGTTATTTGCAATTAAGCTAACAGGGTCAACATAACCAATATAGCTACTTAATAAATTATCTATTCTTTTAAGATTATTTTCTGTATCATCCCCACTATCGGCAAGTTCTTTCAAACATTTTAGACTTGCTAAAATCAACAAACTCATAGTAGTCAATCTTTGTTGTCCATCAATAATAAAAAACTCTTTATTGTTAGTTGTCTGCAACACTAAATAGCCCATATAGTGTTCATTATCTTCATGAGCCAAAATAAGCTTAATATCTTGCCATAAATCATCCCAATGTTCAGCTTCCCAAGAATAATCACGCTGAAATTTTGGTATCTCATAACGCAAACCATTTGCTAACAATTGTCTATAGGTCTTATTCGATGTTCCTTGAATACCTTTCATTATTTATGTTTGTTTTTAGTGATATATTTTACCTTTTCCTCCGCCACCTTAATTGCTTCTAAAGCCAAATCTTCGTCTTGCACTTCATGAGCTAATTTATCAGACAACCAACTAATTATAATTTCATTTTTCTTTTCTATGTAAAAATCAGAAAGTGCATTTATTTGCTCTTTTGTTGGCCTACGTTCATCTCGTTCAATTTTGCTTAAAATAGCTGGGTCGAGAGATAGTGTTGCACCAACTTCTCTAAGTAAAAATCCTTTTGTTTCTCTCAATTCCCTTAATATCATTCCTGTTGTTTTACTAAGTTCCATATTAATTTTTAATAATGTTCATTAAGCTCAAGCATATTCAAATTGCTTTGTTTTGACTTGACAGATATTGACAAATATACATTAATAATTTTATTACTTTACTATTTTTTAAATTTATTTATTAACAAGTGTTGTAAATAATTATTCTAATATAAGTATTCCAAAAAGCAGAAAGTCAGAATTTTGGGAATTCTGACTTTCTTGAAACAAACAAACTAACTATGAATCTTTAACAAAGAATCCTAAACCAATAAGTTCATAATTTATTTAAAAGGGAAGGACGATAAGCATCGCCTACCCTTTTAAGAAACAAACAAACTATGAAACTATGAACTAAATTCAGCAAGAATTTTTTTAACGTCTTCTGGGGCAACTCTACCAAAAGTTTTGTCGCCAATCATAACTACCGGAGCTAAACCACAAGCTCCAACACAACGCAAACATGATAAAGAGAATTTACCGTCTGCTGTTGTTTCTCCAACGTTAATTTTCAATTCTTTTTTCATTTCGTCAAGAACTTTTTCTGCACCTCTAACATAACAGGCTGTACCAGTACAAATAGAGATTGGAAATTGTCCTTTTGGGCTCATAGTGAAGAAACTATAAAAAGTAACTACTCCATAAACCTTAGCTATCGAAATATTTAGATTTTGAGCAATAACTTCCTGAACTTCAGCAGGTAAGTATCCAAAATGCTCTTGAGTCTTGTGCAAAACATTTATAAGTTCGCCAGGCTCGTTATTAAATGATTGGCAAATATCATTTATTGCTTTACAATCATTTTCTTTTAATTTTATATGTATGCTTGACATGTCTTTATTATTTTTCGATGTAAATTATTTTTTTCTTATCAAAATACTCGGTGTGTAGCAATTCGTGTGCTTTTTCACTCATTGGTTGTCCTAAGAATTCTTCATACAATGTGATGATTTCAGGATTTTCGTGAGATTTACGAATAGCTTTACCCTCGTCTTCGCGATAAATAGCAGCAGCACGTGCTTTTATTATTGAAGAATCACCATGGTGCAATGGTTGACCACCGCCACCAATACAACCGCCTGGACAAGCCATTATTTCAATTGCATGGAAATTAGCTTCTCCGCTTTTTATTTGTTCTAATAATTTTCGTGCATTACCTAATCCATGCGCTATTCCTAAGTTTAATTTTAGTCCGTCAAAATCAACAACTGCCGAACGCACTCCTTCAAGTCCGCGTAATTGTTCAAATTCTACTTTTTCTAATTTTTTCTTAGTATAAATTTCGTAAGCAGTACGGCAAGCAGCTTCAATAACACCACCCGTATTACCAAAAATCACAGCAGCACCAGTTGATTGCCCCATTAATTTATCAAAGTCTTCATCTTCTAAATCTTTAATATCACCAATACTTTGTTTAATTAAGTGAGCTAATTCGCGAGTTGATAAAGCAAAATCGACATCGGGATTTCCATCAACTGAAAACTCTTCGCGTTGAGCTTCATATTTTTTAGCCAAACAAGGCATTATAGAAACTACAACTAAGTTTTCGCGACTTACACCAAGTTTTTCGGCTATATAAGTTTTAGCAACTGCACCAAACATTTGTTGTGGTGATTTTGCAGTTGAAGGGATATCTTTCATTTCTGGGAATTGATATTCTAAGAAATTAACCCAAGCTGGACAACAAGAAGTCAATAAAGGTAATTTAACATCTTTGTCGCCGTTTAAAAATTTAGTTAAACGACCTAAAAGCTCTGTACCTTCTTCCATAATTGTTAAGTCAGCAGTAAAATCAGTATCATAAACTTTGTCGAAGCCAATTTTACGTAAAGCCGAAACCATTTTTCCTGTAACAATAGTTCCTGGTTCCATTCCAAACTCTTCGCCTAAAGCAACACGTACAGCAGGAGCAGTTTGTACTATAACAGTTTTTTCAGGATCTGCTAAAGCTCTAATAACTCTATTTGTATAATCGCGTTCTGTTAGTGCTCCGGTAGGACAAACAGCAACACACTGTCCGCAGAAAGTACAAGGAGATTTTATTATATCTTGTTCAAAGGCTGTTGCTACCACAGAATAGAAACCACGATTAATTCCGTTTAGCACACCACAAGTTTGAACGTCATTACACATAGTTTCGCAACGACGACACATAATACATTTATCCATATCTCGGATAATAGAAGGCGAATTATCTTCTTTATAAGTAGTTTGTTCACCTTGATAATGTATTTCGCGTACGCCTAAATCTTGTGCCAATTTTTGCAGGTCGCAAGTACCATTTTTAGCACATGTTAAACATTCGAATGGATGGTCTGAAAGGATTAACTCCATAACAGTTTTACGTGCGTTAAGAACTCTCATTGTGTGAGTTTTAACTTCCATTCCTTCAGTTACTTTTGTAACACAAGCCGGTGCCAAGTTTCTACGTCCTGCAACCTCTACAACACATATACGGCAACCGCCTGGGTTATGTTCAATATTAAGGTCGTGAAGATTCATATAACATAATGTTGGAATCTCTATGCCAATTTGCTTAGCAGCTTGCAAGATAGTTTTTCCTGCTTCGACCTGTACGTCTTTTCCGTTTATTTTTATATTAATAAGACTCATTTTACAGCCTCCTGTTAATTAATGAATATTGCGTTGAATTTACACTTTTCGTAACAAGCACCACACTTGATACAAATTTCTTGATTGATAAAGTGGGCCATTTTACGTTCACCTGTAATAGCACTAACCGGACACGCCCTAGCACAAGCAGTACAACCAGTACAAGCTTCTTCATCAATAATATATTGTTTAAAAGCAGTGCATTTATGTGCTCTACATTTTTTATCAATTACGTGCTCTACATACTCGTCCCAGAAATTATTTAAAGTTGATAAAACAGGGTTTGGAGAGGTTTGACCTAATCCGCACAATGAAGTATCTTTAATAACTTCGGATAAGTTTTTAAGTAGTTCAAGGTCTTCTAATGTTCCTTTACCTTCTGTGATTTTTGTCAATAATTCGTGTAAGCGTTTATTACCTATACGACAAGGAGAACATTTTCCACAAGACTCCTCAACTGTAAACTCTAAGAAGAATTTAGCAATTGAAACCATACAGTCGTCTTCGTCCATTACAATCATACCTCCGGAACCCATCATTGAGCCTACAGCTAATAAATTGTCAAAATCAATTGGAGTATCAAGATGCTTTTCAGTTAAACAACCACCTGAAGGACCACCGGTTTGAACAGCTTTGAATTTTTTATCGTTTTTAATTCCACCACCAATTTCAAAAATCACTTCACGTAAAGTAATTCCCATTGGAACTTCGATAAGACCAACATTGTTAATTTTACCTGCCAAAGCAAACACTTTTGTTCCTTTAGATTTTTCTGTACCAATACTTGCAAACCACTCAGCACCTTTTAACAAGATTACCGGAATAGAAGCAAAAGTTTCAACGTTATTAACATTTGTAGGTTTTCCTAAATAACCTGATTCAGCTGGGAATGGAGGTTTTACAGTAGGTTCACCTCTTTCACCTTCCATAGAGTGGATTAAAGAAGTTTCTTCACCACAAACAAAAGCTCCGGCACCATATCTTAACTCTATATCAAAATTAAAACCTGAACCTAAAATATCTTTACCTAACAAACCATATTCATTAGCTTGTTTAATTGCAATTTGTAAACGTTTTATTGCAAGAGGATATTCTGCTCTAATATAAATCAAACCTTTATCAGAACCAATGCAATAACCACAAATTGCCATTGCTTCTAATACAGAATGTGGGTCGCCTTCTAAAATTGATCTATCCATAAATGCTCCGGGGTCGCCCTCATCAGCATTACAAACTACGTATTTTTGGTCAGCTTTATTTTTAGAAGCAATTTCCCATTTTAAGCCTGTTGGGAAACCACCACCACCACGACCACGCATACCTGATTTTTTAATCTCGTCTATAACTGCTTGAGGAGTCATTTCAGTGATTGCTTTACCTAAAGCTTGGTAAGCATCGCGTGCAAGAGATTCATCAATATTTTCAGGATCTAAAAACCCGCAGTTACGCAAAGCAATTCTAATTTGTTTTTTATAAAAACCCATGTGTTTAGAATCACTTACATGTTCTTTATTTTCGGGATCTGTATAAAGCAATCTGTTTACTTTACGACCTTTAATAATATGTTCTTCAATAATCTCTTTAGCATCGCTAGGTTTTACTTGAGTATAGAAAGTATTATCAGGGATAACTTTTACTATAGGACCTTGTTCACAAAATCCGAAACAACCTGTCATAATAACTTTTGCTTCGTTTTCAATACCATGAGATTCTAACTCAGAGTTAAGATTTTCAACAATCTGAGCGCTCTCCGCAGATTTGCAACCTGTTCCGCCACAAACCAAAATGTGCATTTTATATTTTGCTGTACTCATAACTTTTAATTGTTTTAGTCAATTGACTGATAGTTTGCAGGTAAAATACCTTCAACCATTTCGCCATTTTTAATATATTTCTCAATAATTTCATCTGCTTTTGCTATATCAACATAGCCAAAAACAACAGGGTCTTCACCTGGACGAGTTACTTCAATTGTTGGCTCTGCATAACAATATCCCATATCTCCAACTTGTAAAACTAAAGCATCAACATTACGCTTTTCTAACTCTTCAATAAGATAAGACATAACTTCTTTTGCGCCTGATGCGATGCCACTGGTCGCCATTCCAACTTTTATCTGAATAATGGCTTCGGGAGAATCACTCTTTTCGCGAAGTGTAATCTTATTGTGCAAATCATCTTTCATTTTTCTAAGATCTGCAAGATTTTTAATTTTGTTCATTTCTTTAAAATATTATGTGATAAATAATTTAATTCCGATACAAAAATAAACAGAAACAAATTAATGAACAAATAGTTTTGTTAATTATTTAACACTGTTATAAAAATAACAATTAGTTTATAAGTAATCTAAATAAGAAACAAAAAACCTTAAAGCTAAGTTATTGTCAGTAAGTGCGTTACAAAATTCATAAAAAAGATTTTAAAAATAAAGACAAAGATAAAATGTTATCAAACATTATTATTAAGTTTAATTTTTTCTAAAAAAAAGCCGTAAATGATTTATAACATAAATATATATTGACAAAAATCATGTTTACAAAACTAACAAGCTTGGGAATAAACTTTTTTTCATTAATTTATAGAATTAAAAATCAATTCTTTTATTGAAGAGATAATAGTGAAATTATTCAAATCGACATCTTCAAAAACAGACTTAATATCCTCTGTAGAAATTTCAAACATATCATTATCAATATGATAACGAAAAATAAAATTTATATCAGAATATTGACAAATAAAAGTTGCAATAGTACCGGCTATATCTCCGAGTGGCTGACGGTCAATATGATTTCTTACAAAACTAGCAAAAACTTTTGTCCCTTTTCCCAATTCTGACGTAATTTCAAACTTTCCATCACAAATTTCAGCGTGATATTTTAAAAGTGCTAAACCCATTCCTATTTTTCTTTCTTTTCGCGAAGAATAAAAGCTTTCTTGAATTTCAACTAATTTTTCCGGCGAAATTCCGCTTCCATTGTCTTGTATTAATAAGTCAACAAAATTATCTTTTTTCAAATCTTTTATCTCTATCAAAATTTCGTTTGCCTTAGCTCTAATGGAATTATGAACAATATCAATAATATGTAAATCTAAAGTTTTCAATTTTATCTAATTTTTAAATTTTGCAATGCAAGCCTAACACCCTCAAAACTAAGCGATTTCATTTCTAATTCAGTATAAACTGAACCGATATCAGGAATAAAATGTGCATCAGAACTCATTATAAATCTATTTGGACTAAACCAAGGAAAATTTTGCAAAAAACCTGTTTGTTCGGCGTATTTGCTTAATTCTAAAGCATCATATTTTAAATTATCAGGAATAAAAACCAATTGTGAACTCAAACTAAAACGCGGTCTATCAACATGAGCTGGAATAAAAATACCATTTAACTCATATACTTTTTTTTGCAAATCTTCTATACTATAATCTATTGCATTAATTAATAATGTATCTACCTCATCAATAATATTTTCATCCTCATCAACTACTAGCTGATATCCGAATTTGTTGGGATCATTTTGAAAAAAAACATACTTAGAGTCGAGAAATTTTTGGAATTCCAACAAAGAATTTTCGTCAGGCATAAAACAAAGACAATGAACTTCTTCTTTTGTTGTAACTTCTGCTCCACACAAGACAAAAATATTATTTTTCTCAGCAATTTTCTTAGTAACTAAAGCATTTCGTGTAGAATTGTGGTCGGATATACCTATAATATTAAGTCCTTTGCTTTTAGCTTCTTTAATAATTGCCGAAGGACTCATTTCTAAGTCGCCACAAGGCGACAAAACTGAATGAATATGTAAATCAGCTTTAAACTTCACTTTTAATTAATCCATATAATTTTCCGCAAATATCAAAACAAGATTCTGCTGTGGATAAAACACAAACATCTTCTAATTTTGCATGCTCCAACATATCATCATCAGGTTTTCCGTTACCTATAATAATAACAGCTGCTAAATCTTTTAGTGAGCAAATTGCTGAAACATTTTTATGAGTTTGCAAAGTTACCCAAATTTGACCTGTTTTTGCTTTACCCATAACATCACTCAAAAGGTCAGACGCATAAGCATCTTTTACATCAATGTCTTGATTAGCTAAATTCAAAACTTTTAGCTCTAATTTTTCAATAATATCTTTTAAAAGCATAATTTATTTATTTTTGTTTTTATAATTCCAAATTCTTTCTAAAGTTTCAGCACATCTATCGCATTCTGAAGAAAGGAAAATACAATCTTCAAGTTTTGCGTTTTCTCGTGTAATATCTTCGGCTAATGCAGAGCAAGTTGGTGCACCACAGGCTCCACAATCAGTACCAGGCAATATAGCTTTTGTTTTATTAATATTTTCAACCATTTTCAAAGCTTTCTGCAAATTATCGTCAAGCTTTAATATAGAACGTGGTTTTATCTCTTCAATACTCATTAAAGATTTTACTCTATTGTTAAAATCCTGACTAAAAGTTGGTAAAAAACAACTTCTTCCATCAAGTTTTGAATCAAGATAATCTGCACGTTTTTTTACTTTATTTACTGCAACAAATCTATTATTTGGATTTAACACACCACCTGCACAAGATTGGTCGCATACCCTCATTTCAATAATTCCATCACTCTCGATCTCCTCATTTTCAATTCTTTCCAAAAAATTAATAACATTTCGGATTCCGTCAACAGCAAAACAATTACCACTAAAATTTTGAGATTCTCCACCCGATAAACTCCACATAATATCCCGCCCAGACAAACTATGATTTATTGGGTCTATAGGAGTATTTTCCTTTGCCAACATTTGCTGAACCTTATTATACAAAAAGTCAATATTAATAACACCACTAATTGATGAAGTAATATTTTCCACAGGGCTTTTCACTGCAGCAATTTTGGCAGCACAAGGAGTTATATAAAATGTTCCTATTTCTTCTTTATTTATTCCGGCATCAGTTAATCTTTCTAAAATTGTGATAGACGCAACATCTAAGGGAGCTTTTAGGTGAATAATATTTTTTACTAAAGAAGGAAATCTTACTTGAATCAATCTAACTACAGCTGGACAAAACGCTGAAATAAAAGGTTTTTTAGCCTCATTATCAAGCATATAATTATTCATTAATTCAATCATTACTCCTACTCCATGCTCGACTTCATAAATATGAGTAAATCCAAGTTTTTTTAAACATGCATAAATTTGAGAGGTTCTAATTCCTTCAGCAAATTGACTAATAAATACTGCCGGTACTAAAGCAATTCTATATTTATATTTACTTAATTCGGCAAAGTCGTCTTGTTTTATATAAATCGCTCTAACAGGACAAACTCTAAAGCACTCACCACAGTCAACACATTTATTTGCAGCAATTACAGCTTTACCGTTTTTTACTCTAATAGCTTCGGTAGGGCAAGCTTTTATGCAATGAGTGCAACCAATACAAATATCGTGGTCAACTTTCAAGGCATGATAAAAATATTTTCCTGTAGCTTTTTGCATATTAAGATAAATAAAAAGTCATTTCTAAAACTGTTCCTTCATTCACAACAGACTGAATATCAAAAACATCAACATTGCTTTTAATATTTGGCAATCCCATTCCTGCACCAAATCCCATTTCTCTAACTTTTGAAGATGCGGTTGAATAGCCCTCTTGCATAGCTTTACTAATATCTGCTATTCCCGGTCCTTGATCTTGAATACGTGCGAAAACTTTGTCTGCTGAAATTTTTACTTCAATTTTTCCACCAAAAGCATGAGCAACCACATTGATTTCTGCCTCATAAAGTGCGATTACAATTCGTTTTATTTGAGATGCGTCAACATCTAATTGTTTTAAAGTTCGTTTTACCTCACTGCTTGCACTTCCTGCACCAGAAAAATTGCCTCCTTCTATTTTAAAACTTAATTCCATAATATTAAACTAATATACAGGTAAAATGCCTTTTTGATATAAAAGACCGCAAACTTTATAAACGCTAAACTCGGTTTCTAAAACACAAATATCGTTTTCATCAGCTAGTTCAAGCATCTCATCGTCAATTTTTTTCCCGCGAGCAATAATAATTAACTTAATCTCTGCCATTTCAACAGTTCGAATAGTTTGGATATTGCACAAACCGGTAACTAATAATGTGTTATCGCATTTTAACCTAAGTACATCACTCATCAAATCAGAGGCAAAAGCATACTTAAACTTCTCTGTTCGCTCTAAACAAATTTCACTATTTGCTACTTTTGCCTCAATAAGCTCTAAAATATCTGCTATTTTCATTTTTCAATTTTATTTTTTACAAAGATAATTACAAAATTGTTATAAAAATAACACTGTTATATGTTTAACAAATGTTTAATAATTAAAGTATTTGTTTTAAATTAATAATTCTACCACATTGTAAATTCAATCTCATAAAACTTGTTTAATATCAAAAAACATTATACTTTTGTGTGATAAAAAATAAAATTTGTATTAAGATGGACAATCAACTATTAAACGAATATAAATTATATTACGCTACTAGGGCTGAAAGATATGCTAATAATGAAAACTACAAACACAGTTATGCTGCTGAAAAAAAACTTTCTGAAGCAATGCAATCTTCCAATTCTCTTGAAGAATTTAAAACTAAATTAGGAAATTTGAATGAATTATGTGCAAACGCACTTGTAAAAGACGAAACTTTAATTGAAAAAGCATTTTATGAAAAACATAAAGAAGAAATAAGAAAACTTGCAGCAGAAAGAATTTTAGAAAAAATCGATAATTATGATAATGCTGTTGATTTAGGCATTATGATTAACGAAGAAACTAATAAAAACAGCATGGAAATTATTAGCGACGAAGCGCATAATATTCTGGTATTCGATTGGTTTTTATTGGATGAATTAGAAATTTATGAAAATGCCGAAGTTCCTTCTGAATATAAAAGTAAAATGAAAAAAAACGCACAAAACATCAAAGAAATTATAATTCAAAGTGTTGAAGATACTGAAGAAAAAATACAAGCATGGGAGCCAAATTGGCGTTTAAAACCTGAAACAATCTTGGAATATCGTCATAAAAGATTACTCCCTTATGAAGACAGGCATATTGAAGAGCAAATTGCAAGATACAAATCAATTATTAATCGTTAAACCAAAAAAATTATGGCAATAGATAAAATGATATTAGATCCAACTTTGGACACTTACAGAAATATGCTTAAGGATTTGCAAAACCAAAACATTGTTGGTGAAGACATGGATAAAATGGCTGAAATTATAAGCAAAATGGAGGACTTAGGAAATGAATTATCCGATATTAATGAGTTTTTTGGAATAATTATGCAAGAAGACTTATTTGGAAAATTCTCAGCTCATTACACAAAAGCATTAACAAACCAATATCAAGCCGGAAGCTCTGAAAATGGAAAAAATTATAATGATACCTTAATATTAAAACAAGCTATAGATGCATTAAAAAATGCAATAATAACAATTAAAGAAGCTTATAATAAAGCAATTGAAGATGCTAAAAACTTCAGTATTGAAGATCAAGTTGAAAATTCCGTAAATTATTACGCAAAAAACTTAGGAAAAAGACAAAAAAACCGTATACTAGAGTCTGCAAATAAAGAATTACAAACTAGCCTTAAAGAAAGCCCAAATGCGTATGATAACAGTATAGAAACTGCTGTTTTACATGACCCAGAATTAATTATCAAAGGAATTCAAAATTTAATTGATTTGGGCGAACAAGAAGGCATGACGGCTCCTAAGTTTTATCGTTTACAAATAGAAAGAGGTCTTGATAAGGCAATGGAAGGAAGCGTTGTTGTAAGAAAAGGTTTAGAGTTTGAGCTTGATTTTATTTTAGCAAATCCTACAAGTAAGTTTCAAGTACAAAAAGCTAAAGAAAAATTAGAAGTATTCGACGAGCTAGCAGCAAAAAACAAATTTAATATTCCAAATCTTAAAGAATTAGAATATGCACATTTAGATATAGATTATAAGTTTGAAAAAGATATACTTATATGGGAGAATATTACAAAACGTTGGGAAGATATGTTAAGCGATTTAAATTTATGGAGCTTAGCTTATTCTGGTTTTGCTACCGAAATAGAACCTTGGAAGATAATGCCAAACCCAAGACAAGCTGTAATTGAAGCACAAAAAACAATACCAGGAATTTTTAAACAAAAAGAAAAATTATTAAAAAAATACTTTGGTTTAAGTTTTATGGACATATTTTCTCACCCAAGTTTTGAATGGAGTGTAAACTATAATCAAATAAGTCTTTCTCAAGAGTTTACAGAATTTTTAATTGAAAAAGTTTATCCAGATTGTAAGCCATTTAACAATTTAAGTGCAGAATTAATCAAGGAAAGAGAAAGCTTTTATCCAATTTACAATAAGCCAGATAAAGAAATTAATCCAGAAATATCAATGCCTGCCAAAAGAATCAGAGATTATTATGACTCCACTTATGGTGAAGGAAGATACAAATCTAAATTTGGAGAAATTCAAGAGGTAGAAAGCGGTGCAAAACCATGGAAATTTGAAACTTTTAAATTCAAATAATAAAATTCCATGAAAAAAATATTTGTATTTATATTTTTACTAACGTTAAACTGTCTTGCTTTTTCACAACAAATTGAAGCATACAATATTTTCAATGCAAAATCGCAGAAAATCACAATTAATAAAATGCTAAAGAACTTAGAAAAAGCTGATATTATTCTTTTTGGCGAATACCACAATAATCCAATTTCGCATTGGTTAGAATATGAAGTTGCAAATTATTTAATTAACAAAAAGAAAAAAATAGTTCTTGGTGCAGAAATGTTTGAAGCAGACAATCAAGATATTTTAAACAGATATTTGAATTTTGAAATTGACGATAAAGCTTTTGACACACTAGCACGTTTATGGCCAAACTACAAGACAGATTACTCGCCTTTGGTTTTATTGGCTAAAAGAACAAAAACTAAATTTATTGCAACAAATATTCCAAGACGATACGCAGCTATGGTTCATAAAGGCGGTTTTGAAGCTTTAGACAGTTTATCAAAAGAGGAAAAACAATGGATGGCAGATTTACCAATTGAATATGAGGCAGAACTACCAGGATATAAAGCTATGTTGAATATGAAAATGGGGCATGGTTCTGAAAATTTGCCAAAAGCCCAAGCAATAAAGGATGCAAGTATGGCTTATTTCATTAATAAACATTTAGATAAAAACCATATTTTTTTACATATAAATGGAGCTTATCACTCAAATAATTACGAAGGTATTTATTGGTATTTAAAAAGAATAAATCCTGAATTAAATATTATTACAATTACAACTATTTCGCAGACTAAAACTAATAAATTAGAAAAAGAAAATCAAGGAATTGCTGACTTTACAATTTGCGTAAATGAGAATATGACAGCAACTTATTAATCCCAAACCCTAAAATTTTTAGGGTTTGGGATTAAAATATATTTAAACAATAATTTTATTCGGCTCCTTCAGAGTCGTAGCTTGAGAAATCATTCATATGTGCAGGTTGCCACCTACGGCTATTTAAATTCGACCACTTCGTAGTCACTTTGATTAAATGTTCCTTAAATCAAATTTGAGTACGCCTTACTTAAATCTTGCTTATAGTTTCATTTGATTTTGCGATTACAACATATTTGTAAAACGTTAAATATTTTGTCTTGCAGATTTTTATACAAACTAAGTCCAAAGGACTTGAATGTTAATAAGCCCGAGTGAAACTCGGGTTATGTATCAACAATAAATAGCAACTCTGAAGGAGTTGAATTTTTAATATTCATTAAAACTTTGCGAATTAGAATTAATAAGTTCGACTTTTAAAACTCGAACCGATTTGATGACAAAAAACGAAACTTTATTTAAGAATTTACGTAGAATCTAGAATGGGGTCGTTGTTTTTGCAAAAAAGTGGGGGTTTTGGCGGGATTTTTGCCACTTGTTGCAAAAATCATGACAAAACAGACGAAAAAAGAAGTTTTATTTTTTTAGAAAATGCAAATAGCTTAAAATCAGATTGTGAAGTTTTATTTAATGATTATTATGTTTTTGTGGTAATTAATTGGACAGTTTTCAATTATTATAGGTGGACAGTTTTGGATTATTATATTCAACTATCCGCCGATATAAAAATTTGAGCTTCTTACAAGTCCTGAATACTCACTGAACCGATCTAAGAGAACTCAGCGAAGCTAAACCCTTATTGCCTATACACTTTATTTGCAACCGGCAATTATTATGTTATGATTTCTTCTATTTGTTTAATGAATTTCTTAACAAAGTCATAATAAGGCAAAACTCTTTCTTCGGTAAAGTTAAATAAGTCAGCATAATCTCCTTTTTGTCTCCACGCGAACAATTGTGAATACCTTTTCCCAAATTCTTGTGAAATAATATTCGTCTTAATGAAATGCTTGGAAAAAATGAATTTTACTCCATTATGAGTAGTTGGCTTGTGGTTTTCATTTAAAAGTAAGGCAATAACAGCATAAAATGCAGAATAATATAATCTATTGATGGCTGAATTCCATCTTTCATTTTTTATTAGAAGTTGAGCGTCTTCTAAGGTTTCCTTGGCTCTTTCAATCCGATATTTTACTAAATCTTCTTTTCCTATTGTCATACCAATCTAATTGATTCATTCTTAATATTCTCATAAAGAGGAGTTTGTCTGTATTTTACATTCCATTTTTCTTTGGAATATATCAAAGGAGATAAAATTTCACCTGTTTCTAATTCAATTTCGTAGAGGTCATCCATTATTTTAGTCTCTAAAGCAAAAGATATGTTCTTTAAATTCAATAAAATCAATAAGTCCCAATCGGATAATGGTTTTTCATCTCCACGCGCACGTGAACCGTATAAATAGATTTCAGCATCTGGATACTTTGCTCTTGAAAGATCCAATATCTTGCTTATTATGATATCTCTTATATTCATAGTACAAATATACTCAAAATCAATCTGACTTCACTAATTTTCTCATTTTTTTACAAATATATATAATTTTTATTACTATTTTATAAAAAAATAAAACTCTTAAAATAAAAAGGGTACTGCCTCTTCCGCCAAGTAAATTGCGTTTTTCATCTTCAAATCCGTATTTATTTAATGGCAAACTATCAACAAATCAATTAACCTATGTTCATTCTCCGCTCCAACATATTGCCATTTATAAAATATTTCAAATTTGATTTCTATCTTTTCCTAAAATATATTTACTCGTTTTTTCTAGTTTTTTGAAATATTATTAACAATATAAGTGTTGAAAAAGGAGTGGGTTTTTAGATAATCTGACGGTTTGAGGCTAAAAGCTGGTGGCATTTACTCACAAATTAATTTATTATAAAAGTGCTCGTATGGGCTTCGCCGTTCGGAGTACGTCTCTTTCAAACTGAGATAAAGTTTATTAGATGCAACTTCTTTCATATTGGTACTTTTCGCCCACTTGATTTTAGCCTTTATTATGTGGCGTATTTCTTTCATATCAATTAATTCGTTTATCCAATTGTCTTAGAGTCAACAAATTTACTGACCAATAGACTGTAAAAGCAATAATTCCAGTTAGAGAAATTAAAATGAACTCACTAATTCCAAAACTAGTTTCCCAAAATACTAATCCGAAAGTCAGCCCTGAAATTAGACAAAGTAAGCCTGTGAATTGAACAAGTGTCAAGCCCCAAACTATTTTTTTAAATTTAAATTTTTTCCAAAAGGGAATTGTTAAGGTAAACTGAATTGTCAGTGCAATAATTGTTGCTATTGGCACAAATAGTATAAAAAAATTATTGTCAGGAGAGTTAAAAGCATCCCCATTGTACACAATAAGATTAAATACTACCAAAATTCCAAGCACTGTCAAAATTCCGAGCGTTGTCGGTAAAATTGTCTCACTGATTTTAGTTTTCATTTTCTATATTTTTTGGTTTCTCTTCAAACGGTCAAGTCATTAAGATTATTGTGTCTGACTGTTGTGTTTTTCTAATATGCCAAGAACTCATTTACACACGCCCCAAACTCTCTCTTATACACCCATATTCATAAATAACCCGATAGTTTGTTGCGTGTTATCTTTTACAAAAATATTAATTGTTTTTATAAAACAAATGTTTTTAACTGTTTTTCTTTAAAAATTTAGCTAAAAATTTTATAATTTAGGTTTTATCCTAATTTTATTTCTTGAAAAAGTTCTACTTTCTACTTTTTGGGAGCGTAGCGAAAAGCTCGAAGCCAAAATTCGTGTAATTAGTGGATGTTTCTCTTCGAGTTTTGAGCGAAGCGAAAAACGAAGAAGCCTCTTTTAATTTTCAACTTTTAACTTATTATAAGGACAGTTTTGGATTGTTATATACATTTACTGAAAGAGGAAAAACAATGGATGGCAGATTTACCAATTGAATATGATACAGAACTACTAGGATATAAAGCTATGCTAAACATGATAATGGGACATGGTTCTGAAAATTTGCCAAAAGCCCAAGCAATAAAAGATGCAAGTATGGCTTATTTCATTAATAAACATTTAGATAAAAACCATATTTTTTTACATATCAACGGAGCTTATCACTCAAATAATTACGAAGGTATTTTTTGGTATTTAAAAAGAATAAATCCTGAATTAAATATTATTACAATTACAACTATTTCGCAGACTAAAACTACTAAATTAGAAAAAGAAAATCAAGGAATTGCCGACTTTACAATTTGCGTAAATGAGAATATGACAGCAACTTATTAAGATTATAATTTATTTACAGTTAAATGGAAAGACATTTATTTCCTGCATATTTACCCCACCCGCTTTGCTATTGAAAAAATGGATTATATTTAATCTCATTTTCAATATTTGTTTCGGGTCCATGACCAGGATAAACAACAGTTTGTGGTTTTAATGTGAAAATTCTTTGACTAATACTTTGAATTAATTTTTCATAATTTCCTCCCGGCAAATCAGTTCTACCAATACTTTGCATAAATAAAGAATCGCCGGAAATTAAAATATTATCTTTTTCAACATAAAAAGCAACACCTCCAGGCGTATGCCCCGGGCAAGTAATTACTTCAATAATTGTATTACCAAAATTTATAAGATCTTTGTCCTTTAAATCCACATTTGCCTGCGGTGGTTTTTCTATAGAAAAGCCATAAGATTTGGCAAAGTTTAAAGAATTTTCCACCAAATAATTATCTTCAAAACTCATCATAATTGGAATATTGAAAGTAGATTTTAAATAATAATTTCCACAAACATGGTCCAAATGTCCGTGAGTGTTGAGAATATATTTTAATTTTAAATTATTTATCTCTAAAAAGCTTTTTAACTGTTCGTATTCATAATTGGAATTTGTTGCACCATCAATTATTACAGCTTGATTTGTTTCGTCATAAATCAAATAAGCATTTGTTTGAAAATCATTAAAAACAAAAGATTTAATTTTTGCCATATTATAAAATTTTATAGTTATCTAAATTATGTTTCCAGCGTCTATGAGACCAAAGCCAGTATTCAGGTTTTGCTAAAATATCTTTTTCTAATCTATTGA
>Ga0265295_1002632_pt1 | contig 27751 bp, 23 predicted proteins | sample Munlansysbiofilm_FD_192503 | JGI IMG/M metagenome (GOLD analysis project Ga0265295, IMG submission 192503) | Leachate microbial communities from a municipal landfill in Southern Ontario, Canada - Methane capture system biofilm | ecosystem: Engineered > Solid waste > Landfill > Unclassified ... | reverse complement strand
GGCAAGTCCAGCCCTTCCCGCAGGAGGTTTACTCCCACCAGCACATCGTATTCGCCCAAACGCAATTCCCGGATAATCTTGGCGCGCTCGATGCTATCGATATCACTATGCAGATATTTGCTACGGATTCCGGCGTTTTGCAGATACTTGCTCAGGTCTTCCGCCATGCGTTTGGTAAGCGTCATTACCAGCACCTTATGTCCTTTGGCTATGCGCTCTTGGGCCTGTGAGATGAGATCATCCACCTGACGCCGGATGGGCTGAATTTCGATCTGGGGATCAAGAAGGCCGGTAGGGCGGATCACTTGCTCCACGATCTCACCGCCGGTTTTATCCAGTTCATAAGCCGCCGGCGTAGCAGACACAAAGATCACCTGCCGCAGATACTCTTCAAATTCCTCAAATTGCAAAGGCCGGTTATCAAAAGCGGAAGGCAGACGAAAGCCATATTCCACCAGATTCTTCTTGCGGGTATAATCTCCGCCAAACATAGCATGAACCTGCGGGATGGAGGCGTGGGATTCATCGATCACAAAGAGGAAATCTTCGGGAAAATAGTCCAAGAGGCAATTTGGCGGTTCCCCCGGTTTGGCTCCGGTGAGATGGCGGGTGTAATTTTCTATCCCGCTGCAATAACCCAGTTCCCGCAACATCTCCAGATCAAACATGGTGCGCTGCTTGAGGCGGTCTGCCTCCACATAACGCTGATTGTCCAGATAGTATTTTACGCGCTCTTCCATCTCGGCCTGAATGCTATGCGTGGCAGCATGTAGCTTTTCCTCGCTCATAATAAAGTGAATGGCAGGATACACCGGATATTCATCCACCGCACCCAGGCTATTATAGGAAATGGGATGCAGCTTTTCCAGATTGACGATCTCATCACCAAAGAATTCCACCCTCAGGCAGTGCTCCAGATAGGCAGGATAGATATCCACCGTGTCACCCCGCACCCGGAAGGCTCCCCTTTCAAAGGCGATATCATTGCGGGAATAGTGCGCTGTCACCAGCTTTTTGAGCAGCTCATCCCTGTCCATCTTCATCCCCAGTTTCAGGCGGATCAGAGCTTCGCGATACTCCTCCGGCACGCCCAAACCATAGATGCAGGATACCGAAGCCACGATAATCACGTCCCGGCGTTCCATCAGACTCATAGTGGCTCTTAGTCTCAGCTTTTCGATCTGCTGATTGATATCAGAATCCTTTTCTATATAGATGTCCTTGCCTGGGATATAGGCTTCGGGCTGATAATAGTCGTAATAAGAGATGAAATACTCCACCGCATTATGCGGGAAAAGCTGTTTCAATTCGCCATAGAGCTGAGCGGCGAGGGTCTTATTGTGCGAAAGCACCAAGGTGGGACGGTTCAGCTCTTGGATGGCATTGGCGATGGTAAAGGTCTTGCCACTGCCAGTAACTCCCAAGAGCACCTGAAACCTTTTGCCTTCCTGCACACCCTTGACCAATTCGGCTATAGCCTCCGGCTGGTCTCCGCTGGGAGCGTACTCTGTAATCAATTCAAATTTGGACATCCTGCCTCCACTATCTCGATCTTAAAGAAATTCTTCTTGACTTAAATAAGCTTTATTTCAATATGGATACCAAGAAAGAGGCAGATATAATTCTGTCGAGAAATAAATTCAGGAGTCCCTCACATGCCTAATATTGAAGAATTACAAATCAACTACGAAAACCTGCTGAAACTCGGATACGCCGTGATCGACGTGCGCTTCAAAGATTACGATTTCTGCACTGAAAACCAAAAACTTGTGATCGGACGAGTGGATTCGGACCGGGATGAGTTTTATCAGGACATGTTAAAGATCTATACAGGAGTGGAATTCAAGCCCGGAGAGATCTTTGAAATCTGGACTGCAATCCTGCTGCATAAGATCCGCATGAGCAAAGCTCTCAAGCGCGACATGGCCATCAAAGTGGCTGCTTTGGATTTTATCGAAACTATTTATACACCCTAATGATCGAACAAAGCCTGTTCTTGATCAAACCGAATGCCGTGATGCAGGGGCATGTGGGACACATAATCTCCATGCTTGAGGATCACGGCTTTTCTATCTTAAAGATGAAGCTCTTCCGCTTTGATGAAGAGCTATCCCGTATATTTTATGCCGAACACATAGGCAAGGAATTCTTCAATAGACTGCAGAGCTTTATGTGTTCTGGGGATACGGTAGCCCTGCTTTTGGAACGAGAAGACGCCATCCATCACCTGCGCGAGCTAAATGGGGACGTTCTACCGGAAAAACGCCAGCCCGGAACCATCCGCGCCCTATATGGAGCTGGCATTACCGAAAATGGCGTGCATTCCTCGGATAGCTTGGATAGTGCCAAACGGGAGATTGAGGTGATATTTGGAGCTTAATCATGACTAATTTTGAATGTAGAGTGCATAATATAGGATTGTTAGGTTAATCCTAAATTGCCCATAACTCTTTATTCCCAATCCTCAATTCCAGTTTGGAGACTGTTCAATCCCTCTCCCCAAGTCACGCCACTTTCTTATGCACTTTAAGCTGAATAAGTGGCCAAAGCCTATTCCAATCCGTATTATCCAGGCCTAATACCTGCAAAGCGAGAACAAGGCGCTATTTTAGACAAGTCCTGCATATGTGGGTTGTAGGGGTTTTGGGCGAAAACCCAAGTCCTGCATATGAATGATGATGATAGAACAAAGATCGGGCGGATCGTGTGAGTCTTGGAGTTCAAGGTGCCTAAGATAACTATCTATTTACCATAAGCTTAGCGGCACTTTGGACTTCAAGCGGCAAGAGAGTCTTGGAGTTCAAGGTGCCTAAGATAACTATCGATTTACCATAAGCTTAGCGGCACTTTGGACTTCAGGGGGCAAAGAGAGTCTTTTTCATCCCCCGGATAAACCAGCATTCTTGGGTTCTCCTTGCTCATTTGAGCCACTTGATCACATGTCTATCTAGCCTTAATCAAGCGTTAACTCTTAACGCTTGATTAAGGCTAGATAAAGACATGATCGACGCCTTGGAAAGAGGGAGAAAGGATCAAATACATAGTTTTGCATGATAAACCATCCAATAAACCATCCAAAGACGCCATGTCAATTCTGAGGAATGGATTGCAGGAAGGGTGCCTCGCCCACTTTTTAGACTAGAGAATCAGCTAAGTTATTGGAGAAAAGTCGAAACTTGTTGAACAGTCTCCCAGTTTGGCCCCATTCGTTGTGGTGAATAAACTCTGTCTATGGCAGGATTTATTACTACTAACTCCACGATAGCTCCACGAAATCTAACGGGGGTGAAGGGTTAAACTTGCCCTTAATCAGTTGATAATCAAGACACATCCTTGCTCCAAGGTCTGCTATGTGGGGGATACAGGAGTCCACCACTACATTAAAGCAAATTCGGCATCCTCAATTAACCTTGAGGTGGCAGAGGCGCAAGAACTATGCCTTAAGCCTGAGGCAAGGCCATTGGCATCGACTCAGGGAAAAGAATTCTACCGGTCAATAATGGCCAAATATAGAAATAGCGCAACATTTGAACTAAAAAAGAACCCTAATTTGAATCTTTTTTATTGACGGATATGTCAGGCTGGATTAACTTGTAAAAAAGCTTAAGAAGGGAAGTCTTTGCATGTTTGTGAGAATTTTGAAACAGCCGATGATGACGCGGGTGCTATATGCGCTCACCCCCATCGCGATCTTTTCAGTTTACCTGTTCGGTTGGAGAGTGCTGGCCATATTGGCTGCTGCCAATGTTGGAGCTTATTTTACCGAATATCTGTTTGTGCGCAAAAAGAAGGCTGGGAAAGTGACTATGGCAGCTTTTGTGACGGGTTCTTTGGTCGCTTTGACCTTGCCACCTACCATTCCTTTGTGGATGTCTTTTCTGGCTGGGGTGATCTCGATCGCCTTTGGTAAGATGGTCTTTGGCGGATTTGGCACCAATATGTTTAATCCGGCAATCCTGGGACGCACCTTCATCTATATCTCCTTTCCAAATCAGATGACTATTTCCTGGGTGAAGCCTTATCTTTTGAGCGACTTTCCTGGAGGTTTGATTCGCTGGCAGGCAGATACTGCGATGCACACCGGCGCCACGATCCTGAACAATTACCGGGCTACTGGAGAGGCTTTATCTGGCTTCACGGATGCTTTCACGGGTTTTATCTCTGGCTCCATGGGCGAGACTTCTGCCCTGCTTATCATCCTGGCCGGCGTGTATCTGATTATCACCAAAACGGCAAAATGGCAGCCGATGCTCTCCACTTTGATCTTTGTCACCCTGTTCAGCTATATCTTTTACCCGGGAGTGAATCCCCTGTATTTCCTGGTAAGTGGTGGGGCGATGTTTGGCATTGTATTTATGGTGACAGACCCCATCTCCTGCCCAAGGGGCAAGTGGGCGATCTGGATATATGGGCTTTTGATCGGCTTCCTCACCGTGTTTATCCGCCGCTATTCTCTTTTTGCGGAAGGCTTTATGTTTGCACTTCTGCTCACCAATGCCTTCATGCCTTTGATCGAATACGGGCTTGAAAAAGTGGGGGTCAAATGAAAGATAGCTTCCTGTATCCCATTGTCTTTATGCTGATCATGGTGGTGCTATTTACGGGAATCCTCGCTGTGATGTTCCGCTTTAGCGAGGAAAAGATTCGGACCTATGAGGATGATACTTATCAGAAAAAGATCCTGAGCACTATGGTAACACAGATCGCCGAAGCCACAGAGCAAAGCCCTGATGAGATCATAGCTGCCTATCCCGAATCTTTTGAGCAATATGTGCAGCAGCTCAAGCCCGATGGTTTTGAGCGCAAAGTCTATCAGGCTGTGGTGGATAGTGCTGTGGTAGCCTACTGTTTTGAGATCAAGGGCAATGGGCTTTGGGGAAGCATGAGTGCTCTGGTCTCTACTTCCACAGACTTCAGGACCATCCTGAATTTTGCCATTGTGAATCAACAGGAGACTCCAGGCTTGGGTGCACGCATCGAAGAAGATTGGTTTTTGAGCCAATTCCAGAACATCGTCTTTGTGGTGAATCCAGAGTCCACAGAAGATGTAACCCAAAGCTATGAATTCATTTCCGAGTCCCAAAAGCCGGAAAATGACCGTCAACTCAAACGTGTGACCGGAGCTACCATCACCTCAGACTCGGTGATAAAAATGCTGCGGGCTGAATTTAACTATATATACGATTATGTTCGGAGCAAAGAGCTATGACAAAGAAAGATATATTTATCAATGCCACTTTCAAGGATAACTCCATCTGGCGTCAGATTTTGGGCATCTGCTCCGCTCTGGCGGTAACGAACCTCATGCTCAATAGCCTGATTATGGGTTTGGGCGTGACCTTCACCCTGATTATGGCCAATATGACCATCTCACTGATCCGAAATTGGACCCCTCGCAGCGTGCGGATGATGGTGCAAGTCTTGATCATCGCGGCTTACGTGATCATCGTGGACATCTTCCTGAAGGCCAATATGCCCTTGATCAGCAAGCAGCTCGGGCCTTATGTGGGACTCATCATCACAAACTGCATTTTGATGGGGCGGGCGGAAGCTTTTGCCTCGAAAAACAAAGTCTTTGATTCTTTTGTAGATGGTGTCGGATCCGGATTAGGCTATACGATTGTGCTGCTGGGGATTTCCTTTGTCCGCGAGCTCTTTGGTTTTGGCTCTTTTTTTGGCTTTAAAGTATTGGGCTCTTGGTGGACAAACTGGAGCATCATGGTGATGGCACCCAGTGCCTTCTTCCTTTTGGCAATGCTCATCTGGGGCGTAAACACATATTATTACAAGGTGAAAGCATAATGGATATTAGCGCATTTGTGCTCTTTTGGGCTGCTATTTTTACCGGCAACATCCTGCTCACATACTTTTTGGGGATGTGCTCCTACCTCTCGATTTCCAAAGAGATCGAATCCGCCTTTGGGCTGGGAGTGGCGGTAATCTTTGTACTCATCGTAACCTCTGCCTTAAATTGGCTGGTCTATTACTATATATTGGTGCCTTTTCACATCGTGTATCTGCAATACATAGTATTCATCATCGTGATTGCCGCTTTTGTGCAATTTCTGGAGCTGATCATCGAACGCTACACACCCGCGCTATATTACTCTCTGGGCATCTTTTTACCGCTCATCACAGTGAATTGCGCGATCTTGGGAGTTGGCCTGTTTATGATCATCCGGCAATACAATTTCATCCAAACTGTAGCCTTCGCCGCAGGTAGCGGAATCGGCTGGCTGATGGCGATCCTGATGCTGGCTGGCATCCGGCGAAAACTTAAAGAGAAAATGGTGCCCGTGGGATTGCGTGGAGCGGGAATCAGCCTGATCATCACAGGAATCATGGCCCTGGGCTTTATCGGATTTTCCGGTATCGTGCAGATTCAGTAAGGGGAAATGATGCTAATAAGGATATTAGAAGATATTGCCCTGATGAGCGGGATCGGAGTGATCCTGGCCTTGATTCTGGTGCTGGCTCAACGCTGGCTGAGTAATTACGGTGAAGTAACCATCAATATCAATGGGAAAAGGGATTTGACGGTGACCGGTGGAAACTCTCTTCTGTCCAGTCTGAGCGATGAACAGATATTCATCCCCTCTGCCTGTGGAGGACGGGGTACCTGCGGGGCCTGCAAATGCCAGGTCCTGGAGGGAGGCGGGCCTATTTTGCCCACCGAAAAGCCTCTACTCACCAAAGCAGAGATGGCAGATAATGTCCGTCTGTCTTGCCAGGTAAAAGTAAAAAGCGATATCAAAATCCAGATTCCGGAAGCGATCTTCAATATCCGGCGCTTTAACAGCGTGATCGAAGAGATAGTGGACTATACCTACGATATCAAAGGCGTTACCTTCAAGCTAAATGAAGGCCAAAGCATAGATTTTAAGGCCGGGCAATATGTGCAGCTCGAAACAAAGCCTTATGAAAAAATCAAGCAAAAGGTGATGCGGGCCTACTCGATCTCCTCCAAACCTGAGATTCGAGACCGCATCCAACTCATTATACGCCTTGTGCCTGAAGGAGTCTGTACTACCTGGGTACACACCCAACTCAAAGTGGGTGATAAAGTCGATTTCACCGGAGCTTATGGAGACTTTTATCTGCGCGATACCGCTGCTGATATCCTCTTCGTGGCCGGTGGTTCTGGTTCAGCCCCAATCAAATCAATGTTAGAACATCTACAGGAGGTGGGAACAAATAGGAAGATGACTTATTTCTTTGGTGCCCGCACTACAAAAGACCTTTATTTGGATGAGGAAATGCGAGCTTTTGAGGAATTCTTTGACGATTTTGAATATGTCCCTGTACTGTCCCATGCCACTGAAGCAGAGAATTGGCAAGGAAAGACAGGATATTTGATGCCATACTTCAAGGACGCCATCCGTGACCCCAAGAATACGGAGGCTTACCTTTGCGGCAGCCCCGGCATGATCGCCGCTGTCACAAAATCACTGATCAACGATTATGGCATCGCTGAGGAGAAAATCTATTATGACAGCTTTGGGTAAGAAAAATGAAACATACTCCTAATGACAAGAAAATTATGGCTAAAATGCAAGCGGGAGTGATAACCTACAGTGGCTTTCTGGGTAAAGATACCCGGGATTTCAACCAAATCATTGCCGATGACGAAATGGTGCTGGATGAACTGGGCAAAACCGCAGAAGAGATCGCAAACCGCCTGGAATACTTCCAACAGAAGAGTTTTGACGCTTTTGAGGCCTCCACCTTGGTCGATAAGATCTATGAAGTGGACACAGAAGTAGTGAGAGGATATCTGCCCTGTCCCTTTATGCATCAGGGCGTATATCGCAAAAGTTATACTACAATAACCAATACCAAAAGCGGCAAGAGTTTTACCTATTCTGCGCTGAATATCCATCTCATTCGGGCGCATCATTTCTTCGAAGGTAAAAAATCTCATTTCCGTCTCGAACCGCGGGAACTGGTTGCCGAGCTTTTCTGATAAAAATATTTATTGACTAACTGAGCCTCTCGCCAAACTTGGTACTCTGACTATTAAGACAGTAATTAATGATAATATAAGGAGTTCCAAATGGCGAAGAACAATCGTGGCACAGAAGTCAAGAAATTGCCGAATCAAGGCCGGGGCGAATGCCCGTCTTGCCACCGGACTGGCGTAAAATTACTTTACGACATCAAAATCGGTGAAAAGACCATCAAGGTCTGCAAGGTCTGTAAAGGCATCCCCGCCGATAAGATAACAGTCTAAAAAGGCTGTGACAGTTTGGGAGAGTTCAGCTCTCCCTTTCTTTTATCTGACGGAAACTATTTAAGAGCTCGTAGCTATCTGATGAAAGCCATCAAAGCACTGGGACAACACTTTTTGACGGATGCGGGGATCGCGTCCAGGATAGCGGATTTGGGGCAGATCTCAGCCGGTGAGAGAATCTGGGAGATCGGCCCTGGGCACGGCATCCTTACGGATGAAATCCTGAGCCGGGGCGCGCATCTGGAAGCTTTTGAGCTGGATTCTCGCATGGCAAAACCCCTTTATAAAAGGTTTCCCGAAGGCTTGAAACTGGAAATCATCGATATTTTGAAGCTGGATTGGGCTGCCCAGATAGCCTCTGGCGATAGTCCCTTGAAGCTCATCGCCAATATTCCGTATCAGATCACCTCTCCCCTCTTGTATCGTTTGGAAGCTCATCACAATAGCTTTTCCCGCATTGTAATGATGATCCAAAAAGAAGTGGCGGAACGCCTTAGTGCGGGTCCTGGAGGCAAAAGCTACGGACCGCTCACCCTGAGGCTGGCCTTGAAATATGATATCCATTCCGCCTTTATGGTGGGTAAAGAATATTTTGAGCCTGTGCCCAAGGTGGATTCCATGGTGATTACTATGACTCCACGCCAGAGATTGCCCATTATCAATCATCCAGAGCTCTTTCACACCCTGATCATCCGAGCCTTTGCGCATCGGCGCAAGACCTTGAGAAACAATCTTTTGCCCATGATCGGTAAAGATAAGCTGCACAAACTGGAAAGCATAAGCACAATGGATTTTGGACTAAGGGCCCAGACACTCAGTGAAGAAGACTTCATTTGCCTTAGCGATCTTATTGCTGAGCTGTAAGATCGGCCTTTTTGCCCAAGCCCGGGGCACAGAGTTTTATCTCTATAATAGCGATACTATCCGTCTGCTGGAATCAAATTTGGGCTACCAGACTAGTCCCACCGAATTCAGCACTATGAATATCATCGGTCAAAGCTCCTGGGAACAGCGTTTGAACTTCAATCAGCAGACCCGTCGTTCCCTTCTGGGCAGCAGATATTCCTATCATAAATACCGCCTTTCACACGGGCTCTTATTGGATTATGAATCATATTTTGATTCCAGCGATTTGGATCCCACGGCTTATATCAACAAAAACGGCAATCTCGGCTATGAGCTGCACTGGATGGTGGTGGATAGCCTTTCGCTCAGCTTGCAGGCGCATGGCCTTATCCGCAATGAACAGGATCGCTATCTGGTGGGCAACTATCTCAAAAGCGATGGCTATGAGCTGCTTTCCCAAGCCTCTTACAACTATGAAGGCGAGCTGCTTTCGGCTGGAATCAGTGGCAATCTGGATAAGAAATTGATGGATTGGGAAGCCTATGAAAGTGCCTCCGCCTCTGCCATGATGCGCTGGTATTTCTCCAAAGTATATTGGGATAACAGCTTCAGCATCAGCCATAGAGAAGAGGACATCTACAATCTGAGAACCTATGAAGCAAAGCAGAACAGCAATTATCACAAACAGGATACCCAAAACCGGAATATACTGAGCGTGCAGAGCAGGGTGGATTACACTCCCCATGAGCTGATAAGCTTGAGCCTCAGCGAATACTACTCCGAGCGGCGCACCAGGCTGGATAACAATATTGTGCGCAATAATGGGGAATTTTACAACGATGTGAATCTCAAGCTCTTGTATTATATCCATCCTCGCATCACGCTGAGCAGTGAAGCCACACATCAGCTTGCCATCAAGGATTTTAGCTATGCCGAAAACACCCGTCATGTGGAAAACCGCCACCTGGGCGCAACCGCTGCCTGGCAGTATGGCGAGCAGGATTCTCTGATCACCTCTTTGGGCATCAATCTGCAACGCACTTACTTTCCCCGGCAAGACAATCGCTGGGACAACGACCTGCGGACGAGCAACTTGCGTCTGGGCTGGAAGCATTATTACAAGGAGTTTATCCACCTTGAGAATTGGTTTGTTTATTCTCTGCGCGAAGATGTGTATCTGGATTCTCTGCTTTCTGCGAACAATCATAGCTTGGAAAGCTTCAGTTTTATGCCCGAAATCGACATCCTTCTGGGAGATCGGGTGGCCTTTCGTCAAGGTTATCAGATTCGTGCTGATTATACTGATTATTACTATCAAACCCAGCGCATCAACAAACTCTATCGCCAAGTGGGATATCACTATAATCTAATCTTTGACAGCTATCCCTACGTAGCGCGCAGTGGAGATGAAAAATGGCTTGAATTGCCCTACCGCCGCAATCGCGGTTCTGCTTTTTTGATCGATCTGGGCTATGCCTATGAGGAGAATCAATATGCAGACCAAGAGGGGAATTTCTATAATATCAGCACCAAAAACCGCAAATACCAGGCCAGCTTGAATCTCAAACACGATATCGGCGATTTTTATTATAGCCTGAGTCCCCAATACTCTTGGGGCACTTGGATAGAATACAGTTTGGTGGCAGGCGCAAGCTGGAACTTTAATCATGGTTCATATCTGGAAGTGACTCTCTCTCCTGTATCTGAAGACCTTCAGCAGATAAACTGGCGCAGCTCTGTGAACCTCAGCTTAAGGTTTTGATTGACAAAATATGATAGCCCCAATGTCTTGATCTTGCCAGGTGTGGCCAATGTCTGAATGTGAATCATGTCAGGTCGGGAACGAAGCAGCATTAAGCAATCTCGGGCATGTGTGCTATCACCTGGTTTTTTGTGCTTTTCGGCTGTAAAATTGCATCATATTGCAAATAACATTATGCCTGCATTTAAGCAGGTCAAATAAAAGGATTTTCAATGAAGAAGCTGATTTTTAGCTTAGTTTTAACTTTGCTGGTGACTATAGCCTTTGCCTATCCGCTCATGATTCAGAGCTGGAACATAGGGCAGGACGTCAAAACGATAAACACTTTGAAGCTGAGCATAGACCGGGTAAACCACCTCACGGGAAGCATCATCGTAGATGTGAGAGGGCAGGACGAAGAGGATCTGCTCTTGCGGCACGGCTTTGCTGTGATTAGGATTCCCGATCAGGCTAGAGAATATTACGAATACCTGATCGCCAACACCTTGAAAGGCGACAATCCCCTGGATGCCTATTACAGCCTCGCAGAGTTCGATAGCTTTCTGCAAGATATGCAGAATACATATCCCAATCTCTGCCAGCTCGTGCAATTTGGAACCTCCATCCAAAGCCGCCCCCTCTACGCCATGAAAATCTCTGATAATGTGACTCAAAACGAAGCAGAACCAGAAGTAAAGCTCATCGCCAATATCCATGGAGACGAGCCCATAGGCTATGATATGATGATTCGCACTATAGAGCTGATCCTCTCTGATTATGGCTCCGATCCCCGCCTCACCGATATCGTAAACAATACCGAGCTGTGGTTCATTCCGATGATGAATCCTGATGGCTATGCCAACGGCGTGCGCTATAATGCTGATGGAGTAGATCTGAACCGCAATTTCCCCATGCCCACTGGCATCAACAATCCGGACGGCAATCCTACCGCTATAGAAAACCTGGCCATGATGGATTTTAGTAATCAGCACAATTTCGTTTGCGGCATCAATTATCACAGCGGAGCCCTGGTAGTTAACTACCCTTGGGATTACAGCCCTGTGCTGGCCCCGGATAATGGACTGCTGATTGATATGTCCCTGACCTACGCCCAGCACAACCTGCCCATGTATAATAGCAGTGAATTTGCCCAAGGCATCACCAATGGTGCCGCCTGGTATGTGATCACTGGCTCCATGCAGGATTGGAACTACGCTTTTACCAGTAATATCGAGTACACCATAGAGCTTTCAAACACCAAATGGCCTGCCGCCTCCACTTTGGATGGCTATTGGGCTAATAACCAGGAATCGATCCTGTCTTTTATCGAATATGCTCAAAAAGGCCTTAAAGGCAGTGTGACAGATGCCTCCGGCAATCCCATTGCCGCCACCATCACTGTGCAGGATAACGCCAAAACCATCAAGAATGATCCCAGCCTGGGAGACTATCATCGCCTGCTGCTGCCCGGAACTTATCTGGTTACTGCCAGCGCTGATGCTTACCTCCCTCAGACTGCCGAAATCACCGTGCCCGCGCAAGGGCACATCATCCAGAATTTCGCCCTGGAAAGTGCCTCTACACTCGCGCTTGGTGGCATTGTGCGAGACCTTGATGGCTATCCGGTGAGTGCTGCTCAGATCACTCTTTTTACAGACCCCGCCGTTCAGACAATTACGGATAATAATGGTCAATTTACCCTGCCCACCATCTATGAGGGCGATTATCAGCTAAAGATAAACTCAGCCTCGCTGGGAGTATTCCAAAGCTTGCTGCAAGTTCGTTTAGCTGGCGGCAATAGTATGACTATAGTCTTGGGTGAAAAGGTCTTTGCCGATGATTTTGAAGACGGTCTGGGAGCCTGGACTGCCACCGGCACCTGGGGAATAATCCAGGAAGGCACAAATTCTGTGCTTACGGATTCTCCCTCAGGAAATTACAGCAATAACTCAAATAGATCTATCCGCACTGCTGAAACCATCAATCTGAGCAATATCGAGAAGCCCTTGCTTAGCTTCAAAGCCAGATGGAACCTTGAAACCGGCTATGATTACGTCTATGTAGAAGCATCTGCAAATGGCAGTAACTGGACCCAGCTCACCAGCTTTACCGGCAATCAGAGTGAATATACCCAACAGGTGCTTTCCCTGGAAGCCTTTAGCGGAGGAAGCATGTATCTGCGTTTTCGCCTCAGATCGGATTACGCTCAAAATGCCGATGGCATCTATATTGACGATGTAGTAGTCTCGGGCTGGAACACCGGTAGCCCCTTGTATGGAGATGTTACCGGTGATAAAACCGTCAATGGCCAGGATATCTACGCTGTACTGAATCACGCCGTGGGACATAGCCTCCCCCCTAATATGTTGATAGCAGCCGATACTGATCAAGACTCAGGTGTGAACACCCTGGATGCCTGCCATATCCAAAGCTATATCTTAAGTCCAGACTTCAGATTCTCCGTGCAAACTGCGGAGCCCTGCATCCTGCCGGAAGTCACCTTCCCGATAGGTATGCAAAACGAAGATCTACAACTTGATCTGGCATCAGCCGGACAGCTAAAGTCTTTATACCTGGATATCCCCTTCTCTATAGATGGTGTGCTTGCCTCATTTGATGATGAACTGCTCTATCTGGCCACCGGAGATAATGGAAAAATCGCCATGGTAGCCCAAACCTTCCCCAGCTCTTTATCCATAGAGCTCATTGACAATAGTGCCGAATTTGTGATCCCTGCCCAAATCAACGGGCATTTCAGGGAGCTGTCCATAAACTCTTCCGCCTCCGAAGATGAGAGCATTCCGCCCCTGCAGCTCTCCCTTGGACAAAACTATCCCAATCCCTTCAATCCCCATACTCAGATCGAGTTTTATCTGCCCGAAAGCGGAGCTGCAGCTCTGAAGATCTACAATCTCAAGGGGCAACTGATCAAAATCCTGCTGGATGCCAAGCTCGCCTCTGGAGAACACTCTTTCACCTGGGACGGCCAAAACGCAGAAGGAGAGCAGGTTAGCACCGGAATTTACCTGTATCGTCTGCAAACTCCCCAACAAAATATCACCCGGAAAATGGTGCTCAGCAAATGAAGAAATCCCTTTTCCTCATCATCCTGATCTGTACAGCTTTGCTCTTGGGAGCCTGCAAAAAGGACGGCAATAGCCAGGATACTCCAGAAACCAAATACGCTTTCAGAAAAGACGGAACCCTGCAATTTCACAGCCCCGAAGGAAAGCTGAAGGCCGAATTTGACATAGAAATCGTGCAAAAAGACGAGGAGCTGATTCGGGGACTGAAATTCCGCGATAAAATGCAGGAGAATCAGGGTATGCTCTTTCTCTTTGAGCACATAGACTTCCATTCTTTCTGGATGCAGGATACCTATCTCAGCCTGGATATGATCTTTATAGATCATAATTATGAAGTCATTTACATAGAGAAAAACACTACCCCCTTCAGTGAAGAGCAGATCTTCCCGCCCAAAGCAAACCAATACGTGCTGGAGCTCCTGGCTACCAGCGCTGATAAATATAATTTAAACGAAAAGGATAAAGTCACATGGCAAACCTTAAAAAACTGATTTTCCCACTTGTAATCCTGCTCGCGCTTTTTGCCTGCACTGGTAAGCCCGAAGCTGAAGACCCCGCTGAGCAGTCCCAAAGCTATGAAGATACTTATGAAGAAAGCCCTGAACAGCCGGAGCCCCAAGAAACTCAGGAAGCCAAGCCCACTGCCCTGCAAAGCTATAAATACACCTGGAGCAAAAGCGATGAGATGCCGGATGTAGTGATCATCATCGATGATTTTGGCAATAGTGCCGGACAGCTTTTGGATGATTTTGGTGATCTCCCCTCGGAATATGTGTTTGCCATCATGCCTGATCTTGCTCACACCAAAGCAGCAGCAGACCTGGCCACCCGCAAAGGGCATGAAGTGATCATTCACGTTCCCATGGAAGCTGAAAACAGCAAGATCAGCCCCGGCGAGAAATTCATCTCCAAAAATATGGAGGAAGAGCAGATCAAAGCCGTCCTGGATGATTTCATCAAACAGCTCCCCATGGCGATCGCGGCAAATAACCACATGGGCAGTGCCACCACCGCAAATCTCCAGACTATGAACAAGGTGATCGGCCACTTGAAAAAGAAGGGACTCTACTTCATTGATAGTGTCACATCTTCCCAAACCGCCGTATATACTGCTGGCGTAGAGCAGGGAGTTTTCACCGCCAAACGCGACATCTTCCTGGACGTGCCGGACGTCAGCGAAAAAACCCTGGCCAAAAAGATCCAGGATTTGGGCAAATTCAAGGGCCGGAAAGAGCCGGTTATCATTATCACCCACTGTCACAATAGAGAAAAGCTTGTAGCTTTGCAAAAGTTTGTTACTCAGATCAAAGCCATGGGAATCAACATTGTTCCGCTGCGGGACGCTTTCACTAAAACTGTATCCTGATAGCCTCCAGAGCTCTGGTAGCACAGCCTGAAAGGTTCTTGGTCAAAAGGAAAATGAACAGAGCTTCGGCGATAGCTCATCAGCTTTGTGGCAGAATTTACACAAAATTCTTTTGTGAGCTACGATTTTACTTGACAGGATACACAGCACTTTAATAATTACCACAAAGAGCTTTAGTTATGAAAAAGAGAATAATACTACTTACACTATTCGCCAGCCTGTTTATCATGGCTTGGGGCCTCTCTATATCCGAAATTCAATACACTACTTTCCCCGGTAGTGATAATACATACCCGTCTCGCTATGCTGGCAAAGCAGTTAGCACAGAAGGCATCGTAGTCGCTATCGGCTACAAATCCGGTGGTTTCTTTATCTCAGAGCCTGTGACTGGGCCCTATAGCGGGCTTTTGGTGCTTTCTCCCCAAAGTCAGGTGAGGGTGGGAGATCGTATCCACATCAGCGGGACAGTGCAAGAAACCTTTGGTATGACCACACTGCAAGATATCACTGCGCTCAGCATCATCGAACGCAATCACCCCTTGCCGCATCCCGTAAGTCTCACCACAGCCCAGCTCACCCGCGCCGTGGAAGCTGAAGCTTACGAAGGCGTCTATGCCAGAGTGCTCTCTGTGAGCAGTGCTGGCCGCAATCGCAGCAGCAACCGCTTTATGATCAACGATGGCACCGGCATGTGTGCTGTGCTTTTGGGCAGTTTCGGTCGCAGTGGCTCGGGCCAAAGCAAGGATATAGGCACGCAGTTTTCCTCCATCACCGGCATTGTAACTTTCAGTTTTGCCGAATTTTCTCTCAACCCGATTGCAAACTCAGATATAGTATTAAACCAGCCGGTATCCATCCAAAGCCGTAGCTGGGGTAAAATCAAATCCATCTACAAATAAACGAGGTTAAAAGATGAACAAGTTTTGTAAAACAGTGCTCTTATTGGGCGGAACAGCTGTTGCCGCGCACTTCGGTCTGAAAGCATACCGTCGCGTCAATGGCATCGTAAAACTCTCAAAATCTCTCCCTGAATTTCTCTCTAATGTCTATGGTGAAAGCCCACAGATTAACGTGAATCAAGGCCTGGGACACATCACCATCAAGGTTGGTTTCAGCCAGGAAATCCTGGACAAACACGATGATATCGAAAACACCATCCGCGAATACATCGACGACTTTTATCCCGAAGTAGCCAGATGCTCTGTGGAAATTGACGTCCACGTGAGTGGCGAAGAAGGCGAAGATGAATCTGAACAGGACGAAGCCTGTGAAGATGAAGATGAAAAGGCAGAAGAAATCCCTGAGGCTTGAGGCTATATAGCTTTTCTTTCCCAGAATCTATGCCCATTTTAGGTGAAGCCCCGCGCTTCACCTTTTTTTGCTTAAGCTTTATATGGCTTTATCAGGCAAAGCCATTTATATTCTCTATAAATGATAAAAATAACCAGGAGGAATCCCATGAAAGTAATTCACTATGACAAAGTGGAACTTGAAGAAGTAAACGTTGAAGGTGCCAAAGGTGCCAAGATACGTTGGTTGATCGGCCAAAAAGATGGTGCTCCGAATTTTGCCATGCGCATGTTTGAGCTCTCCCCCGGCGGACACACTCCCTATCATCAGCATGAATGGGAACATGAAATGTATTGCCTCTCCGGTAAGGGTGCTTTGGTAACCGAACGCGGTGAAATCCCCTTTGCCGAAAATGATATAATGTATATAGATCCCAGTATGATGCACTCATTCAAAAACCTTGGCGAAGACACCCTCAAATTTCTCTGTCTGATCCCCAATGAACAACCGGTGATCAAGAAGACTATGAATCCCTTTGCCGATGAAGAAGCCAATAACTGTTAGGAGCCCTCATGAATAAAACGAATAAAGAATATCTCTACAAGCTGCTCAAAGTAGCTTCTCCCTCCGGCTTTGAGACCCCGGCGCAGGAAATCACCCGCAGCTTTCTCAAAGGCACCTGTGATGATATTTCCAGCGATATTAATGGCAACCTCATCGCCTTCAAACGTGGCAGCGGAGAGATCAAAGTGATGCTGGTGGGACATGCCGATGAAATCGGTTTTATGGTCAATTACATCGATGATAGCGGCTACCTCTATGTGAAACCCCTGGGCGGATTTGATGTGAATCTGCTGCCTGGCCTCAGGCTGGATATCCTTCACGAAGGGAAAGTGCTGCGTGGCATCATCGGTAAAAACGCCCCGCATATGTCCCGCGGAGATGCTGATGCCCCCAAACTCAAGATGGAAGATATCTGGATCGATATCGGTGCCAAAGACAAGAAAGACGCTCTGAAAAAAGTCTCCATCGGAGATACCATCACCTTCCACAGCGAGATTGAAGAGCTTTCAGATGATGTGATCGTAAGCAAGGCGACCGATAACAAAGTGGGAGTATATATCGCTGCAGCGGTGATGAAAGCCCTGGCCAAGACCCCGCTGGTGGCAAATTACTACGCGGTGGCCTCTGTGGGCGAAGAAACTACCATGAAGGGCGCACGCACGAGCTCTTACAGGATCGAGCCCGATATCGCCATCGCAGTGGATGTAACCTTCACCTCGGATACTCCCGGAGGCGATAAACGCAAGTTTGGTGAGGTCAGCCTGGGCAAAGGCCCCGTTCTGGCTCTGGGTGCAGCAGTGCATCCCCGGTTGAACCAAAATCTGCAAGACCTGGCCAAAAAGCATAAAATCCCGCTCCAATTGGAAATCTCCCCCAGCTATACCGGTACAGACGCTGATGCCATCCATGCCCAAAGAAGCGGAGTGGCCACTGTGGTCTTGAGCATCCCAAACCGTTATATGCACTCACCCAATGAGATCATCAACCTGAATGACCTGGAAAATGCCGTGAAGCTGCTCACCGAATTCATCAAAAGCATCGATGATAAAACCGATCTGAGCAGGTAAATAAAACCCTGTTTCAAAACACATTGGTTAGGACAGAATAAGGCACCTTTTCAGGTGCCACTTAGCCAAAAGCAGATAAGCAGGATAGCAGGCTATGGCCTATTATCCTGCTTTTATTTTATCAAGATTCAGTGTCGCCAGGATTCCTTTCCTTTTCTGATAGAAAGGAGGCAGAAATCACTTCCAGCGATATTTTCCCAAGGTGCCGCGAATGCCATAATAGACGAATTGCAGAGGGAAGACAAATATCTGCGGGAAGTATAGAATGCCAATATGGGTCTTGTGCACCAGGGCCAGATGGGACTGGCTGAGGTGCAGCTCGGTAAGGAATTTGGCCATAATTATGCTCAGCAAGAGGATGTCTCCAGATCCCAGAAAGAGTCTGATCAAAGCCACATAAAATAAGGCAAAATAGACAAATATAAAGGCGGAAAGAGCCTTGACATAGGGCGGATGATAGCGGAATTTTGAGGCACGCCGAATGTTTTTATGATACAGTTTGGCGATGTTTTTGCCTTCATAGCAAACCACCTGCATTTGGGGAGCAGGATTGTAAATCGCTTTGCGAATATAAGGCATCATCTTGATCAAAAGCAGATCATCGTCTCCGCTGGCAATATGGCTGATGCCTTCAAAACCGCCAGCTTTTTCAAAGAGAGATTTGCGGTAAATATGGTTGCAGGCTGAGGATGTGATGGGCTTTTTCCAGCCCAATCCGGCTGCGCCCAAAGCATAGTAAATGCTGCGTTCAAAATTCACCAGCCTGAGATCTGTATCCCCGACACTGCGATATATTGTGGCATAGCCCAAGATATAATCCAGATCTGGCCTCATCACGCGAGCAATCCCGATCAGCCACGTGGGTGCAAGCTGGCAATCCGCATCCGTAAAAGCCAGGACATCATACTGTGCGGCTTCGATTCCCTTTTGCAGCGCGGCTTTCTTGCCGATATAACCAGGGATTTCGTCCTGAAAATCTATTACTCTAATGCCAAATTGACCCTCCCAATTCTGCAGAATCTTCAGGCTTTCATCTGTGGAATGGTCATTTACGATTATCACTTCATAATCCGCATCGATGCTCTCCAATTGGGCTAAGGAGGTGAGCAGGCCGGGCAGATTGTGAGCTTCATTTTTGGCTGCTATGATCACTGAGATAGGCTCTGGATCTGAGGGCAGATTATCGCTTTTGGGCAGGCTGCGCCGGAGCCCCAGCTCCACCCAGATCAGAAAGGACAGATAAACCAGGCTCAGAACGGCAAAGATAATGCTAAAGATCAGATCAACCTCGCTTCAGTTTGGTCTATAAAACTGGCCAGTTCGGGATTTTCCTTTTTCAGATCATCGATGTTTTTACGTACGATATGCACCTTGCTGGGAGGCTCGGTTTGCTCCAATTCCAGATTGACGCGGATGGGCTTGCCAAACACATCTTTGAGAGTCTTTTCGATCTGCTCCATATTGTTATTGAAGGTGTCGATCTTATTTTGAGTCTTGAGCTTAAGGCTGATGGCATTGCCGTCGAATTTGATCAGCTCTGCTTCTTTAAAGGCCAAATATGTTCCCAGGCTGATTTTCTTCATCCGGCTGGTCAGGGCCTCCCAATTTTCGCGCAGGACTTCTTCGCTGGCCTCCAGCTTGGTGATTTCGGGCTCTTCCTTAGCTTTGGTGCAGCGCTCTGCTGCTGTGGCAGTGGGCTTTTGAGCAGATCTGCCTGCCAGCGGGGAAGGTGCCATTTGGGGACTAAAGCCAGTGCTTTTCAGGCTCGCGATCAATTCGCTGATTTCATCGATCTCATCCAGACGCGAGAGCTTGATCATCATCGCTTCAATGAGCAGATAGGGGTTGTTGCTATGCCGGATATCGGTATTGGTCTGCATCAATTGGCTCATGATATACAGCAAATCGTTTTGGCTGAAACTCCGGGATACTTCTTCAAAAAGCGGCATCTCTTCGGGGCTGATGTCCTTGATCTTGATGCCCAGTTTGCTCAACAAAACTACCCTCAGATACTCCAGCATATTGGCGATAAACTCTTGCAGGTCTGTGCCTTCTTCGAATATATTGTGCAGTTCAATGATCAGATTTTGGCTGTCGTGCGCTTTGATCATTTGCATAAAATCGTGATAAACCTGATTGGGAATCATGCCAAAGATCTGCCGCACCTGTTCGATCTTGATATCATCGGCACAATAGCTGATAGCCTGATCCAGCAGAGAAAGGGCATCGCGCAAGCCTCCATCGGCCTTGCGGGCAATGAGATACATAGATTCTTCATCCATCTTGATGCCTTCTTGCTGGCAGATATCCTTCAGCCTGGCCACGATCGCATCCACAGGAATGCGCTTAAAATCGTATCTTTGGCAGCGGGAAAGGATGGTGGGCAGCACCTTGTGAGGTTCTGTAGTAGCAAAGATGAAGATCACGTTGTCAGGCGGCTCTTCCAGGGTCTTGAGCAAGGCATTAAAAGCGTTTTTGGAGAGCATGTGCACTTCATCTATGATATAAATCTTGTAGGTAGCACCGCTGGCAGCATACATCAATTCGCGCTGCAATTCACGAATATCATCCACACCGGTATTGCTGGCGCCGTCAATCTCGATCACGTCTGGGGATACCCCACTGGTGATCTCCACACAATTCGTACACTGGTTACAAGGCTGTGTGGTAGGCCCCTGTTCGCAATTCAGACTTTTGGCCATAATCCGCGCCAGCGAGGTCTTCCCCACGCCCCGGGGTCCGGAAAATAAATAGGCATGGGCAATCCTTTTGGACGCGATGGCGCTCTGCAGGATCTTGGTCACATGATCCTGCGCATAAACTTCCGAGAAGCTCTGCGGCCTGTATTTGCGTGCGAGTACAATGTAGCTCATACTACCTCCAAAGGACATTGTTTTGAGCTTGCGGATTTAGGCAAGCATTTTCTGCTGGACAGAATAAGGCTATGTGAAAGAACTTGATCCAATGAAAAATATTAAGGTCCCATAAAGGAGGATTTTTACATGAAATTGGAAGGAAAAGTGGTAATCGCCCAAGGCGGAGGACCCACTGCAGTGATCAATCAATCCCTGGTGGGAGCAGCCCTGGAAGCCCGCAAATTCTCTCAGGTAACCCGGGTCTATGGTGCTCTGCACGGGGTGCATGGCATCGTGAATGAAGATTTTGTAGATCTCACCCAAGAGACTACTCACAACCTCGAACAGGTGGCAGATACGCCGTCCAGCGCACTGCTCTCCACCCGCGATAAACCGGATGAAGCTTATTGCAAAGAGATCTTTAAAGTGCTCAAGGCTCATGAAGTTCGCTATTTTTTCTACATAGGTGGAAACGATTCTTCGGATACCGTGAGGATCGTGAACGACCAGGCAAAATTGGCAGAATACGAATTCCGCGCCATTCACATTCCCAAGACCATAGATAACGACCTTGTGCTGAGCGATCATACTCCCGGTTACGGCTCTGCTGCCCGCTTTGTGGCCTCTGCCTTTGCCGGAGTGAATCTGGATAATCGCGCTCTGCCGGGAGTATATATAGGTGTGGTGATGGGGCGTCATGCCGGATTCCTCGCCGCCGCTTCAGCTTTGGGACAAAAGTATCCCGATGATGGACCGCACCTCATCTATCTGCCGGAACGCTCTTTCAACCAGGATAAATTCATCAAAGACGTGCAAAAAGTCTATGATCAGTATGGCCGCTGCATTGTGGCTGTTTCTGAAGGCGTGATGGATGAAGATGGCACGCCCGTGATCGCAAAACTAACCAAAAATGTGGAACACGATGCGCATGGCAACGTCCAGCTTTCCGGGACTGGTATGCTGGGCGATCGGCTCTGCGATCTCATCCGCGAGAAAACCAAGATCAAGCGCGTGCGCAGCGATACCTTTGGCTATCTGCAACGCTCATTCTTGGGCTGCGTATCCGATGTGGACCAACGTGAAGCCCGGGAAGTGGGTGAACGTGCAGCGCATTACGCCATTTGGTACAATCTGGATGGGTCTATTTCGATTCAGCGCACCGGCTACTATTCCGTGAACTACCGTTTGGAAAAACTGGAGGATGTGGCCAGAAAGACCCGTCTGATGCCAGATAACTTCATAAATGCAGCAGGCAATGGCGTTACCGATGATTTCCGCTACTATCTGCGTCCTCTTTTGGGTTCCGGCTATCCGGCCCCGCATAGATTGCGCGCTCCCAAAGTGGGGAAAGTGCTTACATCAGAGAATTGATAAGCTAAATATCACTAAAGCGTAGGCTCTTCGCCTACGCTTTTTTGCTGCGCAAGATACACATGGCCAAGGGCCCCAAACACAAACCCTCAATCACCTGTTTTACCTGGTTTTCACTAAAGAGGATATCGCCAGAGCTATCTATAATCTTGTCCTGCCGGCTGAGATTAATGGCGCACAGCAGGCTTTCTTGATCAGTGTAGCGGCGATACAGGATCAGATCGCGGGTGGATTTCTCAAAGCTGAATTCAGCCTCATAAAGCAGGCTCTCCTCCTTGCGCAAATGCACCAGACGAATGTAGAAATCCCGTAAATCCTTAGCAGATTCATCTTCTTCCCATTTCCAATTGAAGGGACGGCGGTTGTCCGGATCCCTCCCCCCGCTCATGGCAATCTCATCCCCGTAATAGATGTGAGGAATGCCCACAAAACTCATTTGGAAAAACACGGCCTGCTTCAGCTTGTGGATGTCCCCCTTGGCCAGTTTCATGATTCTTTGGGTATCGTGGCTGCCCAGAAGGTTCATCATCACCTGAGTGGCATGCTGGGGATAGGCGGCCAATCCTTGTTCGATCAGGGAGATGAAATCCTGCTTTGAGATCAGTCTTTGCACAAAGAATTCCAGGGCGGGATTCTTGAAATAAGCGTAATTCATCACGGAATCAAAGTAACGCTCTGAAATCCAGGCTTTGGCGTTGTTCCAGATCTCGCCCACCAGCCAGGCTTCTGGTTTTAGTTTCTTGATCCGCTGGCGGAAGAGCTGCCAAAACCACCAGGGCACCTCGTCCGGAACATCCAAACGGAAGCCATCGATCCCGATTTCGGATACCCACCAGGCGCTGGCGTCCAGGACGTGGTTTACGAGCTCCCAATTCACCTGGGCATTAGTGATATCACGGATGTAGTTCTCATAAGGATGCTGGCGGGAAAGATCGTAATTCAGATCCGGCATATCTTTGATGCCCCACCAGGATTGATAGTAATCGCGGGGCTTAAAGTCTTCCGGCAGAGGGTCTGGCAGCGGCCATTGATGCCAATCATACCAATGCCAGTAAGGTGATGCCTCGCCCTTTTCCACAGTATCCCGGAAGGCCCAAAAGCTCTCTCCGCTGTGATTGTAGGCCACATCAAGGATCACCCTGATGCCTTTCTCATGCAATAGATCGACCAATTCCTTCAGCTCCTGTTTGCTGCCAAAATGGGGATCCACCTTCATGAAATCAGCCGCATCGTATTTGTGATTTGACTTCGCCTCCCATAAGGGATTGAAGTAGATCAGATTGATGCCCAGGCTGCACAGGTAATCCAGCTTTTGCCTTACTCCGGCGATGTCGCCCCCGTAAAAGCTCCACCAATCCGGCCTGCCTTCCGGCAGATAGGGACTTTGCTTGAGGCCTTTGATATCATCCCAATCCTCCACAAAGTGGAAGTATTCTTGATTGGCAGGCAGATACTTACCCGCAGCAGGCTTTTCGCGGCTTCCTTGGTAATAGGCTTCGGAAAAGTCCTGATCATTGGCCTTGTCACCATTGCAAAAACGATCCATATAGATCTGATACACCACGCTGGATTTTAACCAGCCGGGGATCTCAAAAACAAGGTAGGAGGCAGGATCCACCACGATGAATGAAGTATCCGGTGGCTCCTGGTTAAAGCCTTGCAAGCTCAGATAGACAAGCTTGTCCTTGTGCTGAATCTGGACATAAAACCTCCTGGCTTTATTTAGCTGCAAAGTGCGATGCCACACCATCTGTCCAGAGCTTTGCCCCAGAGGATAAAGCTGCACACTGTGATCCGAGAAATGCAGGCTGACCTTATCCGCAAAATCGGGATACCAGCTAAAACGCAGCTCCAGCATGTCTTTACTGGGACGGTGGCAATTGATAAAGGAGCGGGCATCCTGGCTGGCAGCACGTTCCAGAGCTTCCTCCCAGCTTTTTGGCGCAAGGTCTTCCTTCACCTGGATGATAGAGTTTTCTCCCCCAAAAGGATCGCGCTCTGTGAGTTCATTAGCAGGGTCTGTCTTCCACACCCCGTCCACAATATATTTGTAGCGATAGCGTCCAGGCTTGAGATCAAAATCGATCAGATATAAGCCACCAAAGTCCCCAAGGGAGAGGATCTTCCACTGGGTGAAGTCTCCCGCGATTCCCACTTCATATTGCCCTGCGGTAAGAGCCTGATAGGTAAATCTGATGTGCATAATCTATTCCTTCTTGCTGGTTTTTCTTTTCTTTTTCTTGGGTTTGGGCTCTTCCTGATACCCCATTTCCCTATCATAATGAATCTTGAGGAACTCGCCTGTAGCACTTGCTTTGCAGGCGATAATATCTTCCGGAGTGCCGGTGGCCAGGATGTAGCCTCCCTTGGCTCCCCCCTCCGGGCCCAGATCGATGATCCAATCTGCAGATTTGATCACATCCAGATTGTGCTCGATCACCACCACCGTATTGCCCATAGCCACGAACTTCTTGAGCACCTTCAGCAGTTTGTTGATGTCGTCAAAATGCAGCCCCGTGGTAGGTTCATCCAAAAGGTAAAGGGTGCTGCCGGTGGAAGGACGGCTGAGCTCTCTGGACAGCTTGATTCTTTGAGCCTCTCCCCCGGAAAGAGTGGTAGAAGGCTGCCCCAGCTTCATATAATCCAGCCCTACTTCGTGCAAAGTCATGAGTTTCTTGCGGATGGAGGGAATCGCATCAAAGAATTCGATGGCTTCCTGCACGTCCATATCCAGCACCTCGGAGATGTTTTTCCCTTTGTAGCGAACGTTTAAGGTTTCATGATTGTAACGTCTGCCTTTGCAGACCTCGCAGGTCACATAGATATCGGCCATGAAGTGCATCTCGATCTGCCGCACTCCTGCGCCCTCGCAAGCCTCGCAGCGGCCTCCTTTGACGTTGAAAGAAAAGCGCCCAGGTTTATAGCCCCTGATCTTGGAGGCTGGCAATTCGGCAAAGAGATTGCGCATGATATCAAAGAGCTTGATATAGGTGCAGGGATTGCTGCGGGGGGTGCGTCCGATGGGCTGTTGATCGATATTAATCACTTTATCGATATGCTCCAGCCCCACGATCTCCTTCATTTTGCCAATCTTATCGGTGGAGCGGAAGAAGTGATTGCTCAGGAAAGGCGACAGGGTCTGATTGATCAAAGAGCTCTTTCCGCTGCCCGAAACGCCTGTGATGCAAACGAATAAGCCAATGGGAATATCTACATCGATGTTCTTCAGATTGTTATGCTCTGCGCCTCTGATAGAGAGCAGGCGCGCATCTGCCTTGATGCGTTTGGCTGGAATGGGAATGCTCAGCCTTCCTGTCAGATAGGCACCGGTGAGGGATTCAGGGGTGTTTTTGATCTCTTCAATGCTCCCTTGCGCCACGATATTGCCACCATAAATTCCCGCTCTGGGGCCAAAATCCACGATCTGATCTGCGCTGCGGATGGTATCTTCGTCATGCTCCACCACGATCACGGAATTACCCAAATCCCTGAGCTGTTGAAGCATACCCACCAGCTTGGCATTATCTCTTTGATGCAGGCCGATGGAGGGCTCGTCCAGGATATACATCACGCCCACGAGTTGCGAGCCGATCTGACTGGCCAAGCGGATGCGTTGAGATTCTCCTCCGGACAGCGTGGGAGATCTGCGATCCAAAGACAGATAATGCAAGCCCACCGCAGACAGGAAGCCCAAGCGCGCCCTGATCTCTTTTAAGATCTCTGCGGCGATGATGAGTTTATTGCCGGTCAGCTCCAGCTTTTCAAAGAAGACAAGCGCGTCTTCCACGCTGAGCGCGGTGATTTCACCAATACCTTTATCGCCCAGTTTCACCGCCATTGAAGCAGGCTTGAGCCGGCTGCCATTACAATCCGGACAGGCTTTGTCACTGATGTATTGCAAATAGTAACGGCGCATTTCTTCCGATTCCGTCTCGTGCATTCTCCGTTTGAGCTGTGGAATCATCCCTTCAAAGCTGGTCATGTAAGAGCCGCTGCCGCGCACATTTTGCCAGGCAATCTTGAACTTGCGCCCTTTGGAACCATACAAAATCAATTGTTTTATGATGTCCTCAAGCTCGTTCCAGGGGACTTCCAAAGAAAAGCCGTAAGCCGAGGCCAGGTTACTCACCATATTCAAGGTCCAGCTTGATCTCTTGAGTTGCAATTGCCCCCAAGGCGCCACCGCCCCTTCCATGATGCTGCGTGCGGGATCAGGCACGATCAGATCAGGATCAAATTCCAGTTTATAGCCCAGACCGTTGCACGAGGGACAGGCTCCGATGGGACTATTGAAAGAAAAGCTCTGCGGGCTCAGCTCTTCATAGCCGATATTGCACTGTGCACAGGAATTTTGGGAGGAGAGGATATCCTGTTCTTTCAAATCTGGATAATCGATTTTGATAATGCCATCTGCCAGCTTCAAAGCCAATTCCAGAGAATCCGCCATCCGGCTCTGGATCTCATCCTTGATCACCAAACGATCCACCACCACATCAATGCTGTGCTTGCTCTTTTTGTCCAGGGTAATTTCTTCATCCAGATTGCGGGATACGCCATTGATCATCACCCGCACAAAGCCTTCACTGCGTAGCTGTTCCAGCTCTTCCTTATGCTCGCCTTTACGGTTTTGCACGATGGGCGCCAGGATCTGCAGCTTGGTGCCAGCGGGATTTTGCATAAGATGCTCCACCATCTGATCCACAGTTTCAGAGCCCACAGCCTCGCCGCATTGATAGCAATATTGCTGGCCTATGCGCGCAAAAAGGACGCGGAGATAGTCATAAATCTCGGTCACCGTACCCACAGTGGAACGCGGATTCTTGCTGCTGGCTTTTTGCTCGATCGAAATCGCCGGAGACAGACCTGCGATATAATCCACCTTGGGCTTTTCCATCTGCCCCAAAAACTGCCTGGCATAAGAAGATAGGGATTCCACATAACGCCTCTGCCCCTCTGCATAAAGGGTATCAAAGGCCAAAGAACTTTTCCCGCTACCGGACACACCGGTAAAGACCACCAGTTTGTTGCGGGGAATCTCCAGATTTATATTCTTTAGGTTGTGCTCGCTGGCACCTCTAATCATGATTTTAGTCTTCAATTTTTTACCTCGTTGTGTTCAATAAATTCAGGTGCAGAACTTTGTCAATTGGTATTTGATGCAGGCATTCCCTTAGAATATCTATATATCATATTTATAATACCCATGAAGATAGCCTCTTAGCTCTCATCCATGTCTATTTATTCCTTTTTTTGAATTTGCGCATAAAGGCTCATAATTCCGGTTCAATACTCGATTCAATACCTTATCAAAACGAGTCCTGTAGGGACGATATTT
>Ga0265295_1002631_pt1 | contig 27777 bp, 28 predicted proteins | sample Munlansysbiofilm_FD_192503 | JGI IMG/M metagenome (GOLD analysis project Ga0265295, IMG submission 192503) | Leachate microbial communities from a municipal landfill in Southern Ontario, Canada - Methane capture system biofilm | ecosystem: Engineered > Solid waste > Landfill > Unclassified ... | reverse complement strand
TTGAAGTTTCATACCTTTATAAAAGTTAAGCTTACCACTTCTTAGTACTTCACCCACTATTGTGATATATTTGATATCTTCTGTCATTGATTTGTTGAAGAAAAATATTCTATCTCTACTTTGTAAGCTTACATCAAACTCTTTTTGTCCATTTAAAACCTTTTCTAGATTACCAGAGTATGTCTCAATATTTAAGGTTTTTGGATTGATTCTTTTTACTATAAAGTACTCCATGTCTGTTTGAGGCATAAAAACTTTTTCTAATCCATACTCTTTGATAAGATTGGATACAAGCAAACCAACACTATCACCATCTTTGATCTCAACGGCTTCTTGCCTATAGACATTACCCATTAGTTGGACTTTATTTTCTACTACATCAGAAGTTTTACCAACATATACCTTATCGCCATCGTTTAAGCTTAAAGGCTCTTTTAGTGATGCTTCTATAAAAGATTTTTTACCATCAGTGCTTCTTTGAACTTTTACACTTTTGATAGAGTCACTATTTGCTCCACCAGAAAAGTTGATAAGATCTACTAGTGTTTCACCAGATTTAAGCTCAAAAACAGCAGGGTGTTTGATGTTACCATCAAGTGATACTAGCTTTTTAGCTGTTGGGACAAATATCACATCTCCAGTTCTAAGTACTATATCACCAGTACTATCACCATATTTGATAAGAGTATATAGATCAAATCTAGCTATTATATTGTTTTCCCTTCTTACTTCTATATATCTCATACTACCTATATCACTTACACCTCCAGCATACATCAAAGCATCTTTTACTTTTGATAGGGCTGGGATATTGTATAAACCAGGTTTTGTTGCTTCACCTACAACAGATACAGAAATAGAACGAAGATTGCTAATAGATACCAAAACTGTAGAGTTTGGATACATAATACCCACTTTTTCTATTAGCAAAACCCTAGCATCACTATAGTTTAGTCCTAGTACTTGTATATACCCAACTCTTGGAAAATCTATATTACCCTCTTTGTCTATAGTAAGAGTATAGCTAAGATTATCTACTCCATATATAGAGATTTTTAGAGTGTCTCCATAGCTAAGCATATAATCATCTGGTGGGGAAATATGTGCCAAAGGCTCTGATGAAGTTGCTTCAAAAAAGAGCTTACCAAATCTTTTGAGATTAACTGTACTTGTAAGCTTGACTTTATTGTCGCTTAGTTGTTCTATTAGCTTCATTTGATTTTCATATAAAAAAGGTATATAATCACTCATATCATGTTCATGCTCTAGTAAGATAGCTTCACCTTTTTCTTGCCCTTCTGCACTTGCTACAACTGATATGTTGCTAACTTTTTCTTCTGTTTGTTTTTCTACATCAGATTTTGTATACTCTTTTTTTACTTGCTCTTGTAGTAGTTTGTCTTTTTTAAGCTGTTCTATAACTGCTGGATCGTTTAGATCTACAGGCAAAGCCCCAGCCATAGTTATCAAAAATACAAACAAAAGTATTATTGTGCCAAGTATCTTTTTGCTCATCACCCTTCCTAATCATAATTTTAAGGTAGATATAATACAAGAAAATAGCTTAAAACAATATTTAATATCTTAATATTTTATTTAAGGGGAGAAGAGTTAAGAGTTAAGAGTTAAAAGTTAAGAGTTAAGTGGTAAATCGTAAATCGTAAATCGTAAAGTTCTTGTGCTTTAACACTCTAGTAAGAAAACTTACTTCCAGAATATCACTTGGAAGTGACATTTCAATGTCACCAATTCTTAGCTCTTACTAGATACCCTACTTCTTAATTTATCATAAACTTTATCATTTTCTCGTTTACCAATAGTTAAGACCAAAACTACTATCTCTTTTTCTTTGACTTCATAAACTAGTCTATATCCTGCTTTTAGTAATTTTATTTTATATATATTTTCATATCCACTTAGCCTATTTTTTGCTATTTTTGGGTTTATAATGATTTTTTCTAGCTTTTTTTTAAACTGCTCTTTTATAGTAGAGTCAAGTTTTTTCCACTCTTTTAGAGCTTTTGGTTTAAAATCCAAATCATAAATCATCTAAACTTACCCTAATAGGCTTTTCACCATCATTAAGTCTTTCTTCTACTATCTTAGCTAAATGATAATCATCTATTATATCTATCATTTTTTCATATAAAGATGCGGGTACTAAATAAGCACTTGCTACATTGTGATTGAGTATAGCTACAGCTTCATCTCCAGCATCTTTTAGTAGTTGTGTTGGTGATTTTTTAAGTTCTGTAATACTTGCAGTATAGTTTGCTAAAATTGGTTGCATATATGGCTCCTTTTAAAGTATCTAATATTGTACTATATTTAATATCTTTTTGTCAAGTATATATCATTACTTCTATAAAAACTTAAATACCTTTTTACTTGCTAATTTAATCTTTTAATTTCCACTCCATAAAGTTATGCTAAATCCCTATCTAGCATAATTTAAAGTGCTTTAGTAATTAGTAAGGTTGAAACCTTACTTCCTATTTCTGGAAGTGACAATTTCTCATAGAGAGTGCCAAGGCACAAGATTGTCACCAACATACACTCAATTACTCTCATCTTCATAATCTTATTAGTAATTTGTAATTAGCTTATTAGTGATTGGTAAGGTTGAAACATTACTTCCAGAATACCACTTGGAAGTGACAATTCATTGTCACCAACTCTTAGCTCTGAACACTTAACTCTTAATGCTATTGACTAACAACTATTAACTACTTGCCAATTATCCAAAACTCAAACAATGGATCAGCTAAATAGTATTTATTGCTAGTTCTATCTAGTATATCTTTTTGAATAAGTCCTTCTAGTGCTACTTGAAATGAGCTAGGTTTGATTTGATATTTTGCTAGATATTGTTCATCATAAAGATATTCACCATCCTTTTCAAGAACTATTTTTAGAGCTTTTTTTTGATTTGGAGTGAGGTTATCCCACTCTAAAGCAAAAAAATCTTCCTCTCTTTCAATAATAATCTTAAAAGTTCTCGTAAATATTTCATCATTAACTTTATTTTCACACTGATTCCATAACTCATAAGCAAATTGTTGTGTATAGTATGGAAAGCCTTTTGTAATATCAAATATTTTATCAATATAAATAGCATCTATCTCTTTATTTGTAGATTGGAATTTTGAAGTAATAAACTCACCCCATGAGTCTTTTTATATCTCTTTGATTTTAAAATGCTTTACAGATTTGTAAAATGGTCTATTCTTATCCAAAAACATAGCATGAAGTAGTGATTTTTTACTTCCCATAAAGATATAACTCACTTGAGATCCATGATGTTGTATGATACTTCTCATTTTAGCTTCTAGATCATAATTAATTATTTCTTGAAACTCATCAAAAATCACTACTATTTTTTGTCCATCTTTAGCAAAAGCTAAAGGAATATTCAAAACATCCTCAAGTGCTTTTGTCTTATCTTCATTGGATAGAGCAAGAGAAAAGCTTGGATTGCCACTTGCATCAAAGCTAATATTGATATTGGGTCGAATATTTAATATACTTTTAAAAAAGTTTACTATCTTATCAATAGGCTCTTCTAGGCTTTTTGCTAAAACATTGAAGTATTGATTGATAAACTCATCAAGAGTTGAAAGATACATTAAATCCAAAAATACATATTTGACCTTTTGCTTCTTTAGTTCATTCATAGTTTTAAGTACAAATGAAGTTTTACCAAATCTTCTTGGAGCATATATAAGAGTATTTATCCCTGCATTTATATCAGATTTCAACTCTTCTATCTCATCTATTCTATTACAAAAATGTTCATCTTTTACGGCTCCACCATAATAAAAAGGATTTTTTATCATTATAGAGACTCCTATTATGTTTTAAACATAATATCTAAAACATAATTAAAGTTAATTTAATCCCTAACTAGGAAGTGACAATTCCATAAAGCTCTGCTAAATCCCTATCTAGCATAACTTGAACTCCACGGATAGTATATATCTTAAGTGATTTGTAATTAGTTTATTAGTGACTGGTAAGGTTGAAACCTTACTTCCTATTTTTGGAAGTGACATTTCAATGTCACCAACTTTTAGTTCTTAACTCATAGCATATCTTTCAACACAGTATAAAACATATTATAAAATCGTTAAATACTTATTGGCTATAAGTTCCTTTTAAAGGAAAATACAATATAAAAGGAAATGATTATAGACTTATAATCCATATTGATTATTTAAGAAAAATAGTTAGAGTAAAATTTATAGGTACTCATAGTGAGTATGACAAAATAAATGCAAAGGAGATATAATATGCAATTAAAACTTATCAGAGATGAAAAAGCATACGATGAAGCTCTAAGCAAAATAGATGAGCTAATGAAGCTAAATCCAAAACTTGGTACTAAAGAAAGTGATGAGTTGGAGATACTTGTTTTACTAATAGAAAAATCTCTTTATCACTTGGGATGATAAGAAAGCTTTCAGAGGCTTTATATATACCAGTTGATATTTTAATACAACCACAACAAAAAATATAACTTATAAGAAAACAGAACTAACCACTATAACACTTAATTTATTTTAGAATGCTTTAGTGATTGGTAAGGTTGAAACCTTACTTCCAGAACATCACTTGGAAGTGACATTTTAATGTCACCAACTCTTAGCTCTGAACGCTTAACACTTAGTTCTTAACACTCACTTCTTGCCAATCTCAACAAAAACAAAGCTTATTTTAGTTATAATATTATAATTTCTTTATTGGAGTAGATAGTGCTAGTACTAGGTAGAAAATACAAATTTACAGAACTAGAAAAACAAAGACTTAACAAAAAGTTCAAAAAACAAATAGTTATAAAGTACACACAAAGAGATCCAAACGAAGTACTAAATGAGATCAAAACACTAGTAGAGCAAACAAACATAACCCTTATAGTGCTCAACACTCGTGCCACAGTCCCTGATGAGATCATCAAGTACTTTACAAGTCTTCGATTTGAGCGAAATATCACACTTATTACTATAGAGCAGTTTGTAGAAAAATATCTTCATAAGTGCTATATCCCTGAAGATCATACGGATCTCAACTATTTACAAAATATCAAACCTTACAATATCTTTGAATACTCTCTAAAAAGAGTCTTAGACTACAGTGGAGCCATCATCTTAGGACTTATAGCAGCACCAGTGATGATATATGCAAAAAAAAGAATCCAAAAAGAATCCCCTGGTACTAGTATGTTTAAGCAACTAAGAGTTGGACAAAACAATGAAGAGTTCACTTGTGTGAAGTTTAGGTCTATGTATCTTGATGCAGAAGCAAATGGTGCTCAATTTGCCAGTAAAAATGACCCTAGAGTATTTCAGTGGGGTGATACTATGAGAAAAACAAGGATAGATGAACTCCCACAGATGCTAAATGTCCTAAGAGGAGATATGCACTTCATAGGTCCAAGACCTGAGCGAAAAGTATGGACAGATAAGTTTGAGCTTCAAATACCATACTATGCGGAACGACACTTAGTCAAGCCAGGTATCACAGGCTGGGCACAGGTTATGTACCCATACGGTGCAAATGCTGAGGATGCAAAACAAAAGCTGATGTATGACCTCTACTACATCAAAAACTGGAGTATCATCTTGGAGCTTAAAGTGATATGGAAAACTATACTTGTGGTGATTGGAAAGAAAGGGGTTTAAATTTAGCCCCTTATTTTTTTATAGATAGTTTTCAATAAACTTTTAGGAAGAATTCTAGCTACAAATCTTATCAATACACTTTTTATAAATTGTGAAGTTGATAAAAATTTTATCTCTTTTAATCTCTTTAAGAATTTAAACTCTTCAATAGCATATTTAAAACCACCTCGCCTTTCAAGCTGACCATATCCAGCTCTCATATTTACTAGAGGTTCTTGAATATTATAAAACTTAGCTCCACTTAAAAGCATCCTAGCCCAAAGATAATAGTCTTCCATCCAAAGCATATGTTTGTATCCACCTGCTTTTTCAACTATAGATTTTTTATACATAACAGCAGGATGATTTATAGGGCTTCTCATTTTTGAGTAAACTATTATTTCATTATGTTTTTCAGGCAGTTTTCTATATGAAATTATCTCATTTTCATCACTATCAAATTCACTAACCCAACTACTACATATATCTATATCATTATTTTCAAAAACTTTTAGTTGTTTTTCAAATCTATTTGAAATTGATATGTCATCTGTATCCATTCTTGCAATTAATTCGTAACTACAGTGTTTTATACCTGCATTTAAAGCATCCCCTAGACCTACATTTTTTTCTAAAGGTACAGTTTTAAAAACTTCCCCAATTTTTGCTTTCCATTCATCTATAGCTTTATGTAATCCATCTATTAAAGGACCATCTTGAACTAGCACTATCTCATCTGGCTTTACTGTTTGCTCATCCCAAATACTTTGCATAGCTCTATTAAAATATTTTGGTTCCTCTTTTTTGTATATTGACATTAATACTGAAAATTTCATTTTTTAGGCTCCAAAATATAATCCAAAAACAACTCACCCATTTTTGTAATTTTAAATTTTTCTAATGGTTTAGAACCTACATAACCTATACTATCATCTACAATCAAGCCATTTGTAATAAGTTGTTGATGAAAATAATTTAATTCGTCTGTTTCATATTTTTGTTTTTGTTTAAGTTGCTTTATGTATGTTGAATCTTCTGTATCACTTGATATACTGCTACCACTAATAACATTTTTTCGTCTAGGATTAATCTCTTTATATTTAGTTAAAAACTCAAGTACTTGAATTGATTCAAACTTTACACTATCCAATATATTTAAAAACTCTTCCGATGTATCCAGACTAAAAGTCTTATGCCCTGATGATTGATTTAAAAGTATATTTCTAAAAAGTTTAAGCTTTTCTTCATTTCTTGTTTTTGCTACTTTTTCAAGATTTAGATAAAAAAATTCTTTGCCATCTTCAGAATTAAGATAGTCACCTACTTGGTTTAGTACCTCTTTTTGCATTGCACCAGATTGTAAATACTCACTTAATTTAACTAAATAGTTTTCAATCCTTTTCATCTGTAAAGAGCTTAAATAACCAAAGGTAATTTGATTCAATGCTCCACCAACATATGGTATTAATTGCAAAGTTGCACTTGCTGAGTTTGATACAAATTCTACTAAATAATCTTTAGGTGTTAAAGTGTCTTTACTCATTTATTTTTCCACTTTTACCCAAAATACCATCTTTTAAACCTTTCATCATATATGAAAATCTCAAAAAACCTCTATCTAAAACAAAAGGATAAATAACTATTTTAAATACTACTTTTAAGAAATTTGAATATTTCCAATAAAATGGTACATAACTCCTATTTATTAAAAGTAAAGTATTTCTAACTTGATAATAATGTCTTATAGGACTAGGCACCCCAACTGTTAATAAACTTAAAATTTTTCTATTTCCATTTCCTAGCTTATGTGCAATTAAAGCTTTAGGATTTTTTATTATAAACATTTTGTTTTGTAATATTCTCCAGCAGTATTCAAAATCAACAGCATCTATAAATAACTTATCATCCATACCTCCGATAATATTGTATGTTTCAATAGAAATCAAGCTTCCTGAACTCAATATTTGTTCAACCGAAATATATTCCGTATCTTGTATTAGAATTCCTTTTTTATATCGTGCAATGCTCTCTTTTTTTGTATCTTTATCATAATCTTGAGAACCAACTAAACCAACTTTATAACCTTTTTGAGTTAGCTCTTCATAGCACTCTAAAAGTTTTTCTACTAAATCATCATGGGGAATACTGTCTTGATCCATTTGAAGTATAAAGTCTGCTCCATTTTCAAAAGCCCATTTCATACCGATACTTTGAGCTTTTGCAATACCCAGATTTTCACCAAAGTTAAATACTTTGACTTGTTCATCTTCAAACTCTACATCATAATCTGAATTATTACATACTATGACTATATCAGTTTGTTTTTTGAGCTTCTTAATCGCTTGATTGAGTTCTTCTGTATCTGGGTTATATAATACGAGTATTGAGTATATTTTTTTCATTTAAGTCCTTTGGGTTTAAAATTTACTAAAATAATTGATATAATTATCCAAAAATACAAATAATCCATCATTCCATCCGCAGGTAATGTTGTTATAAACATACATATAAAACCTACATAAATAAGTTTTTGAAATCTGTTTAAGTCTTTATGTATTTTTTTTAAAAAGAATATAAAAGTTATAAACCCTAGAATTCCAATTGTAGCTAATAGAGTACTAAAACTATCAATGCCTCTAATTGCCCCATATCCAACACCAATAATAGGAGAAGATAAGAATAAATCAATAGAATTAAGAAAAGTATTAAATCTAATTATAAAAGATCCGTCTTGTCCAATTATCATTTCATTGATTCTTGAAAACATAAATGTTGCAATAATAACTACTGCCAATGTAGTTGCACTTAGTATATAGAAAAAATTCTTTAAATTAATTCTTTTTTCATTAACCGTGTAGTACGAAATAATTAAGATAATTGGTAACACTAAATAAAAACTCATTGATTTTATCATAATTATTTGTGCAACATATAAAATAAATAGGGGTAATCTATAAGAATAAGAGACTATTTTAATTTTTTTCTTAAAATAAGCATAATAAATTGGTAATAAAAATGCTATATATGTAGCATAATGAGAAGGTTCTGCAAATACTGAGGCAGTTCTATGATCTCCTTTAAATCGGTCAAATGTATAACCTAACGATAAATTATTATGCAATATACTATCTACAGGAACTAATGAATAAGTTGCCAAAAAAACATATATTCCTATCAACATAATAACCAAGGAAGGATAAAATATAAAATACTTTACTATATCTTGAATACTTTGTTTATGTTGAAAATAAATATAGATATAGATAGAAACTAGAAAATTGAAAATCAGATAAATAGAATGAGTAATAGATCTGTTAATTAAATCACTACTACTAACATCTTTAGAAATATCAATGATACTAAATTTTAACATTATAAGACTAGTTATTGTTGAAATAATAAAGTAAATAATAAATAAACTAAAATATTTAAGTTTTTTTGTAACTATAATTTTATTTCTTTTAATTAGAATTAATGTAAAAATAATAAGAAATATGATTGATAAAAACCAACTCAGTTGAAGCCCCCATGATACACTTTGTAAATTAAAAACCGCTAGAGAAACAAAAAATGAGAAGAAAAGAATGAACCTTATGAGTATTTTCATTTTATTTATCCTTGTTAAAAATTATAAAAACCAAATCCATCACAACATAAACTCCCTTTTCTCTTGTAAATAACTCTTCTAAAAACTCTGTAGTCAAACTATCTGAAAGCATACTATTATGCACTTCATAAGCGATGTTTTGTTTAACAAGCTCCAAAAAGTGAAAAGAAAGTTCATTTAATCCTTTGTTGCCATTTTCATCTTCTTTTATAAGTTGCTTTAGTGCTATTTTAAAGTTCTCATCTAGATCAACACTAAACTCACAAAAACCATCTATAGTGTATGTGATAATGTTTAGTATTCTTTGTTCATATTCAGACAAAATCTCTACTACCAGAGCATAAGAAGTAGGACTAGAGATTTCAATACTTTTTTGTAGTTTGTTATAAATATTTTCCATATCTTGATTTAAGACTTTAGTTGTTGCTAAAGATAGTATTTTTTCTATTGGATTGCTTATTTCTCCACTTCTTAAACTATTTAGATATTTTTTGCTTTCTTCTTTATTTGATAGGTTTAATTGCAAATCAAGTTTTTGAGTAACAATACTTTTTTTTACATCTTTTTCCAAAGGATTTATAAAAGAAACTATTGTTTGAAACTCATTTAGAATTTCACTATTTAGCTCCGCAAGGTTTACTGCAAAGTTTATTCTTCCAAAAAAAGAAACTATAGCACCTATTTTATTGGTATCTTTTATTTTTCCTATTACTACGATGTGTCCAAATTCAAATGGATTTTCTCCAAACAAATCTAACTTATCACTATTTTCCCAAAATACAATATCTTTTGTATCTTCATCATTATTCAAAATATCTTTTACACTTTGCAACTCTTTTGCTCTTGCAATATGTGGGTAATGATGAGCTAAAAAAGTAAGTGCTATATACAAAACTCCTAACATAAACTTGTCATTGCCTAAATCCATAGTTTTTTTCATAGGCTCTACAAACATAGTTTTAGTTACTTTTCCATAAGAGGTATTTTTAAACTCATACCCTCTTTTCTTCTGTTCATCCATCCATTTTTGAGCTTGCATATGATCAGCAAACCGCAATTGCATTTGCTCAGCACCTGAATTAGGTGCCATATCTAATGCAGAAGGAGAAGCTAACTTCATATAGTCTTTTGTGTAAACATACTCTTCACTTGCACTGTCTTTTAGTCTTGTCTCTTTTATGCTATTTTTTCTATCAGGTATAACTCCAATAGCAGAATTTAAAATATCCAACTCTTTATCTAGTGAGTCCACATGTCTAGAATACGCACCATTGTGAAAACTACAATAAATGCTTTTGTTTACTACTCTTCCACCAAAAGCTGCTGGGAATATATGCTCTTTTGAATTGGCAATGTTGCTGCATATGATGCAAGTTTTATTTGAGGTCATTTTTATATCTTCTTTTCATTTCAAAAACATCTAAAACCCACTGTTCCAAAGAGTAAATCTTTTTATCTTCATTTGTAAAACTTTCATTTTTTTCAAAAAAATATAATGGTATTTGAATATTATCTCTATCTATTATTAGAATATTTTTAGGATTATAAAACTCATAATTTTTTATATCTTCGTTTGTAGTTATTATTTTATTTCCTATTGCTAATGACTCAATCGTTCTAATAGTCAAGCCTGATTGTTCTGGATGATGTATATCTAGTATAGCTTTACTTTTTGCCATGAACTCTTTATTTTCTAACTCTGAAATAGATTTGAATGAGATTAAATTTTTATTATAAAAAGTTTTGGATTTTTTAAATCTATTAATTTGCTGTATTAAAAAATAAAACCAGTGAGAAAATAGATGGTATTTAAATTTTATATTTTTATAGTTCTTAAGAATATTTTTTACTATTTCATATCTGTCTGAGTGCAAAAAGCCCGAAAAAAACAAGTCATACTCTTTTTTATTTTCATCATTAGACAAATAAATATCTTTATAAAAAAGTGGTCTAAACTCATAGCCATACTTTATTGAGTCAAGCCTATCAAATGTTAAGATTCTGTCAAAATATTTTTTAGTATTATCAAAATTATCAACTCTTCTTATTGAGTCCCATTGGTAAAGTATGAAAGGGCATTTATATTTTTCTCTTATAGCTTTATAGAAGAAATCAGGTATTTTATCCCCTTTTATAACAAGAACATAATCATAATAATCTTTTAGATTTCTAAATAGATTTTTAAAATAGTTTTCAATGATTTCATCTTCATTTCTAATAATTTTTTTGAAAACTTTTTGAATAAAGCTTAGTGTTGGATAATATCTTTTATAATCAACTACTCCACCAAGGTTTTCAATTTTTCTAGTGATATGTTCATCATAGTCATAAAATCCTATTCCTATAAATAAAACTCTTTTCCCCTTTAAATCTTGCATTACTTATAAAGTCCTTTCTCTTTCATCTCTTCTATACTTTTTTCATACTTATCTTCTACAACTTCTTGAGCATTTACCCATGCTGTAAATCTTTTTATACCCTCTTCAAAACTTATTTTTGGTTCAAATCCAAGCTTTGATTTAATCTTTTTCAAATCTGCATAATTATCTCTAATATCTCCTAGTCTATAATTTCCAGAAATAGTAATTTTAGATTTACTATCATAAGCTCTAGTCAGTATACTTGCTACTGTGTTTACATCTATAGCTTTTCCTAAACCCACATTAAACACTTCATAGTTCGCTTCATCTTTTTCTATTCCTAAAATTGTAGCTTCAACAACATCATCCACATAGACAAAATCTCGACTCTCTTTTCCATCTTCAAAAATATTTATATCGTTTCCGTTTTTAATACGTGTTGAGAAGATAGATAAGATTCCTGTATATGGATTTGATAGAGATTGACCTGCTCCATATACATTTTGGTATCTAAATGCTACTGCTGGAATATTTAGAGATTTTCCCATCACCAAAAACATCTGTTCTTGAACTTGTTTTGTGATACCGTATATTGAGCTTGGATGAATTTTACTCTCCTCATCTGTTGGCATTAATTTTGCATCTATTCCACAATGTGGGCATTTTACAGCGAAATCACCATTTTTCATATCTTCATCTTTTCGCTCATTTGGGTAAACTATTCCACATTTTGGGCAATCATATTTACCCTCACCATAAATAGATCTTGAAGATGCTACTATCATCTTTTTCACACTATGTTTTTCATTTGCCAAGATATCTAAGAATATAGAAGTACCTTTTATATTTACATCTGTATATTTTTCTATTTCGTACATAGATTGACCTGTTCCTGTCTCAGCTGCTAAATGAACTACTACATCAACACCATCAAGTGCTTTTTTCCAGTCATCATGGCTTAAAACTGTACCTTTTATAAAGTTTACTTTGTCTTTTATACTCTCATAAAGCGGTGAATATTCACCATGTATCTGAGGTGAAAGATTGTCTAAAACTGTAACTTCATACCCTTTTTCTATTAGCTTCAAGCTAAGATTTGAGCCTATAAATCCTGCTCCACCTGTTATTAATATTTTTTTATATTTCATCTAAAAATTCTCCCTTACTATTTGTTTTTTTCCATTTTCTACTAACTTCATCATACCTCTTCACTATCCTAGCAGGAACTCCAACTATCACTGAATAATCAGGGAAAGTACCTCTTACAACTGCATTTGTCCCAACAACACAATGTTTTCCCAAAATCGTTCCTGCTTGGATTTTCGCCCCACTACCAATAAAGCAGTTTTCACCAATCTGAGTTTTTTTAACTATCAAAGGTTGATTCCCTACAGGTAGATTCAAATCTTCATACTCATGATCTATATCTGTAATCATTACATCAAATGATGCAATAGTATTTTTCCCTATTTCGAGAGTATCAGCTGCGGTAATATGACAGCGTTGCTGAAAAGTCACTCCATCCTGAAAAATAATATTTGGATTAAAATTTTTATGGGCATAACTACTCACACCTTCGATTCTTGCATCTTTCCAAATTTGAACACTGCTTCCCATCGAGATAAACTCTGGAGTGATAAATAGAGGTGATTTAATCACACTCTTTGAACCCATTTTTTTGAACATCATTTTATATAAAGTTTGCGTTTTTATCTTGTGATAAGTACTTGATAAAAACTGTAACTTTCTTGATAAAGGAAAGTTTAGAAATTTTTTTATTTTAGTTAGCATTTTCATCTCCTATATATTGTAGTATCTCTATGGATGCAGTACCTAAATGGTTAAAACATTTATTTACATACTCATTTTGTCGTTTAATCTCGATTAAAAAGTCTTCTTGTTGCAAAATATTTGCTAATTTATTTATAGTTTCTACTGCAATACATCCCTCTTTTTTTGAATAATCAGGTAACTCTTTTACCATTGACATATTCATCTGTAGTGTTGGTTTCTCAAAACACATAGCTTCTACAAGAGTAGTAGAATAAGCACTCGCACAAATTGTTGAAGAGACTATAACATGATATAAACTTTCATCTTTTGGCAATAAGATGATGTTTTCTAACTCTTTTTCAAATACTTCTTTAAAGAGTTTATCATTTTCAGAAGGATGAAGTTTTATCACAAGTTGATAAGATTCATTTTTCACAACCTCTTTTAATGCTTTAAAATTTTGTCTATGGAGTTCTATTCCAAACTCTGGTGCTTGGGAATGGGACATATAAAAGAATATCTTTTTTGTTGTATCTACATTATATTTTTTATAAAAATTATCCTTAATTGTTTCACTATTTTGTTTAATATTATCTATCTCATCTAGCCTTGGTGTACCCAATGGAAGTATTTTTGATGATACTTTTTCTTTTTCAAACCACACTTTTGCTTTTTCACCCCATACTATATAATTAGTTGCTGTAGTTGGAACATAAAAATGTGTTAAAAATCCATGTTGTAAGGTATAGTCATTTATTTTATACTTCTGTGATATATGAATTGCTGTATTTGATGTCAAAAGCGTGTCATTGCTTGTAATTATATTTTTTGTTTTTACATTTGAAAGGATATATTCTAAGCTATTTTTATTTAGAACATAACGACACAACAATGGAAAAAGAATAAAAAAAGATGTCTGCATATGCTTAGCAACATGTCTCGATGTTTTTAACAAATATCCAATATCTTTTAGTTTTACTTTATAAAAATCTTGAAAGTTTATATGACTGAATTTTATTAAAATCTGAAAACTATCACTTTTTTCTACTTGATTGTTAAACAGTATGATTTTTTTAGAAGTATCTTTTAAAATAAGGGGTTTAAGAGTGCCCAAATTTGCACTTGTTGAGGAATCTATAAAATAAAGATTATCTACTTCTATAACATCAATTTTTTTATTTGCTTTAAATAAATATTTTAAAAGCATAAGGAAATACAGTGTTGATCTAACAAAAGCTTTCAATTTATTTGCTTTAGCCACAAAGAATAACTCTTGTCTTATCGAAGTTAATTCTTTATTTTGCTCTAAAAGTGCTTCAAAGTTATTGCAATAGGTTTGCCAGGTCATGCTTGCTCCTCAAAGTATTTTAATTGTTTAAATTTTCTGCTTAATAATACACCAATAACTAGTGTGAAGATAATAAGAAAAATAACTTTTTCACTAATTGAAAAATCAAAATATATAGAGATTATTAAGCTTAATAGTACTGCCAGAAGTATAAAAAACAAGCTTTTGTATTCATAATAAATTGGAAAAACCTTTTCAGCTATTAAAATTAAAACAATTACAAAAATAAAATTTGATAAAGTAGTTGCAATTGCGGCACCCATAATTCCAAAATTTATGATAAAAATATAATTTAATACTATATTTGCTACCATAACTACAGCAGCTAATATTGCAGTATATAAATTTTTTCTTTTGTAATTTATTGATTTTACAGGAAAAAAATAAAAAGCATAAATAAAAGCTCCAAACATTAAAATACTTAGTATTGCTCCAGCATCTATATATTCTAGACCATATACCAATGTGACAATTTCATTAGCAAACAATATTATAAACATTGCTACAAATGCGAGCAATCCATATACTATTGTTATTATTCTACTAAAATGTTCTTTGGGTTTGTCTTTTATATTTTTATAAAAATAAGGTCCCCATGCCATATCTATAGATGAAGAAAAAATACTTATTGCCGCTATAAAAGTAAATGCAACTCCATAAACAGCCACTTCATTCAAACCTAAAAAATGCTTTATAAAAAGCTTATCTGTCATATTTATAGCATATAATGAAAATGCATATGGAAGTATAGGAATAGCATATTTTAAAATATCATAAATTTCATTTTTCGAAACATATTTAAGACTTAAATGCTTGTACATAAAATACAAAGCGACTACAAGTGCTATAAGTTCTGCTAAAACTTTTCCTGCTAAAACATAATATGCATCTTCAAAATAGTATGCACCACTTATTTGAAATGAAAAAAGAATAATTGTTAAAAAAATAAATACTACAAAGAAAGCTTTTTCTTTTTCTTTAATTCTAAAATAACTTAGCAAGTAGTTTTTAAATCCAGAAAATATTATATATGATATTACTATATAAATAAAGACTTGATCAGAAGATGGGAAAAATAAAGTTTGTAATAAGAGACCAAGCAAAATGATAAAAATCATTAAGGATGCAATAAAGAAAATGTTTGAAAATAAAACATCTTCTTTTTTATGATCAAAATATAAACGAACCATAGCCCCTTCAGTCCCCAAGTATACTAAAACAATAGCTAGAGGAACGATGGAATTAAAATAAACAATCAATCCAATGTCTTCTTGAGAAATTAATCTTACTAAAATAGGTAATGTAAAAAATCCAACTAGTGCAGCAATGATTTTTGCAGCTAAATAAACAGAACTTTTTTTTGCAAGTTGTTTAATCATCAATCAAAATCTTTTTAATGTCATTAGGTTTAAAATTATTATCTAAAACAATTTTTTCAATATCTATACTATTGCAAAAATTTCGTTGATTTGCTATTAATTTTAATTCTATTCGTTTCAAATACTCTTTGAAGTCTTTTATTGATGGATTATTAATAAAATTTAATAATCTAAACTCTTCATAAAAAATTCCAAAAAATTCCATTTTGATATTTTCTGATAAAAAATTTATTGCTTCATCTTTTGATATAGTTTCTTTTTGTGTATCTATTTGTTTCTTTTTTTGTAAAATATATAAATTAGATATTGGTCCTGTTGTTATATCTATTTTTTTTATAAATTCATGTAAATATAATCTAATCGTAAATTTTTCAATTCTTTTTAATAATTTTGTTTTTACTAAGTGAATTAAATACCTAGCTTTTATTTTTAATTCTGCTTTCTTTAATAATTTATAAAAAATCTCTCCATGAAATTTATGAAGACTCATACCTCTTGGATAAGGCAAAGCTTTATAATTATTATCAAGTATTAAAACATCATCGCTTATATATTTTATATTTTCTATATTTTCAAGAAAATTAATTAAGATTTTACTTTTACCCGTTTCTTTCAATGATGAAAAAGCATAAATCTTATTATCGATTTCAAAACAAGAAGCATGCTGAGGAGTAAACCCTTTTTCTATTAATTTTACAAAAAGAATTCTTTCTAATAACCAAAAAAGCTCAACAGGTTGAATATTGTAGCTACATTCAAGCTTTATTCTTTCTGTAGATACTTCTGATAAATTTAATTTCAATTTATGTGTTTTATATAAATATAATGAATCTTCACTAAATGCAATATTAGATGAAAGTATCGTTATATCGTTAGGAATATTTATATTATCAGTAAAATGTACATTTATTATTGCATTATCATTACTTGAAATATCTTTAAATGAGTACCATTCATTTGTAAAATATTGATTAATATTTAATGGTTCATTGTTAAAAATAAATTTTATTCCATATATATTAAATGTCATTTATTTAACTTCTATTAAATATTTTGCTATTTCATCTGGCTTTGCAATTTTAGGTATTTGAAGCCATATAATTTTAGATTTTGAAAATGCTTCTTTCATTATTTCTAAATATTTAGTTTCAAAGTATTTTCTCTTATCATTTTCATTCTCATTTGCAAATAAAAACCAATTTTCAAAATCAGGTTTTTTTGTATTTTCATTTAAAATTGCATATACCATTTTCTTAGCTACAGTTTCACTATCAATAAATGTATGCTCAATTTTATCTATATTATTTCTTGAATAAAATACAACTAAATCAATTTTTCTATTATCAAAATATCTAATTCTTTTTGAATAACTATCTACATTTAAAATATATGGTAAGATTCTTTTATATAAAAGAATCTTTTCATAAATTTTTTTTAATATTTTTAGAGACTTTATTTCTTTTGAATCATCAAAATAATTATGTAAAAATTTTGGCTGAATTTTCCAATCCTTTATCATTTTCTTATGTTCTATAACATCATTTGGATACAACCTAATATTTCTAAAATATGGATATGCGTTGCAATCCTTGTCTATTATTACCCAATCATCTCCTAAGAACTCAGCACCCCACTCAAGAAACTCTAATAAAACTTTTGTTTTTCCTGTATTGTTACATGCTGGAAAAACATAAGTTTTGTTTTTATATGTAAACGAAGAAGAGTGTAAAAACATTAAATCTTTTTCAAGAATTTTATTCATAAAGATATATTCCAATATTTCAAAGAAATATGATTCATTGAATCTTTTTTCAACTAAAAATTCTTTATATATAGGGTTATATGAGAATTTGTTCCCCATATTATCAAGAATATATGTGTCTTCATCATTAAATAAAGCTAGTAGAGAAATATACTTTGAGGTTTTATTAACTTTTATCTTTTCTTTAAATTTTATTTCAAAAAGTATTTCTCCCTCAGTAAAATTTTTATCTACTACAACATGTTTTGACATCTCTTTATTAATTAATTTTTCAATTTTATTTGGTGTATCATGTAATATTACTCTTAAGTTATTTGCAAAAACAATGTTCATATAATTCCTTTATATTTTCTGTTGGTTTTAGATTTTTATTAAAAGAAACACTAAAAAGTTTGCTATCTCTTAAAAGTTCTTTTAATATATTTACTTTTTCTAGATTTTTAATTTTATTACATTTATGCAACCTACTAATTAAAGCTACATATTCTTGCTGATGAAATTCTTGAACATACTCATTTGAACTTAGAATAAATTCAATAGCTTCATTCAACTCTAATTCTTCAATATGAAACTCATTTCCCAATGAAGGAATAATTAATACATCTACCTTAGAATAATCTAAAATATACTGTTTTTCTATCTCATATAGTTTTCTATGAGCTCTTGTATACTTATGAGTTCCTAATTTATCTTTATTAATTATCATATTTTTTGTATCATCTGAAACTCTAAGAAGTTCAGGAAATGAATATACTTTTTTTACATCATATATCAAATAATTATCACTTAAAAACTTACCATCTAAATCAAATGTAGAAACTAAACTATTTGTACTTTTTCCAATATTGGCTAAGCCCGCTAATACAAAACATTTATCATTATAAGTAAAAGCGCTAGCATGCATAACATATGTACTTCTAAAACTTTCAAAATAATAAAATGTAGGAAATATAATAAATTTCCTTAACACATGAAGTAAATAATTATTTTTATCAATTGATTTACCTAATATTTTTTTTATAAATTCTTTAAAAAGTTCTTTTTTGCCTTTATTATCTTTTATAAATGCATTTATAAATATTTCTTCATTACATAAAGATACTTTTACATCATATTTATTTTCACTAAATATTAGTTCATTGCCGTTTTTATATGCATTTGCTCCAATTTTATCACATTTACTTAAATCAATATCTTTTATGGATTTATTAAAGTAAATATTTGCATTTATTTCAACATCTTTAGACTTATCATTACACAAAAAGTAATATAAATCCTTTTGTACAAAATCATAAAATTCATTACAATCAGTAAATAAACTAATCCTTATGCCGTGTATGTTTATAAAAATGCTTTTCATTTTATACTTTCTAAAATCTCTCTAAAATCTCTCAAATAAATCATATTAGGTCCATCGCTGAGTGCCTCTTCTGGATTTGGATGTACTTCAAAAAAGAATCCATCTACACCAACTGCATTGGCAAGTTTTGCCATATATGGGGCGTACTTTCTATCTCCACCACTTTTTCCACCTAATGCTGATGGCTTTTGAGTAGAGTGGGTTACATCCATCACTACAGGATAGCCAAACTCTTTCATATCTATGATCTGTCTAAAGTCCACTACTAAGTTACCTAGACCAAACATACTACCTCTCTCGGTTAGCATGATTTTGTCATTGCCACTTTCTTTTACTTTTGTGAGTGGGTGTATCATATCTTTACCATCAAGAAACTGTGCTTTTTTGATGTTGATGATTCTATCTGTTTTGGCTGCTTCTACGAGCAGGTCTGTTTGACGACATAGAAAAGCTGGGATTTGAAGTATATCTACCACTTCTGCTACTGGTTTGGCTTGAGAGGGTTCGTGTATATCTGTAGTCAGAGGAAGATTAAACTCCTTTTTTACTCTCTCAAGTATTCGTAAACCCTCTTCTAGCCCTGGACCTCTATAGCTACTTATAGAAGTACGGTTTGCTTTGTCAAAACTTGCTTTGAAGATATAAGTAAAGCCTAGTTCATCTGTAAGCTTTTTGATCTCTTCTGCTAAATGCATTATCATAGATTCGCTTTCTATGACACATGGACCACTTAGGATGAATTTGTTTGTTTTTAGTTTGTCGTATAGTTCTTGATTTGTCATTTTAGTTTTGTTCCTTTTTAGATTCTTTTATAAGTTTTTCTAGTAAACCATGAGCATCAAGTATATAATCTGCAATATCTCTAAGCACTCCCTCACCACCTTTTGTATCTGTTACAATATCTACTTCATCTTTGATATACTCTCTTGCATCATTTGGTGTGGCACTTAAACCACATCTGACTAAGATAGATAAGTCGATGATATCGTCACCTATATAGGCTATTTGATTATCTTGTAGGCTATGCTCATTTTTGAAGTTTTCATACTCTACTAGCTTATCTTTTACACCATGTTTATGAAAGTCAAGTTTCAGTTCTATACATCTGTTTTTGACTACATCTGATTCTCTACCTGTAATGGCACCTACCACAAAGCCATACTTTTTAAGATGAGAGATGATTTGTCCATCTTTTACATTGTATCTTTTGTACTCTATTCCATTATCATCATAAATAATCCCACCATCTGTTAGCACACCATCCACATCAAAAAGTATTGCTTTTATGTTTTTTGCTTTTTGTTTAGTATCTTGAGTGTTAAATATCATTTTAAAAGCTCCAGTGCTTTTAGGTAGTCTTCTTTTGTATCTATACCTATAGAGTTGTAACTAGTCTCTATTATCTTGATTTTGTATCCATTTTCGAGAACTCTTAGTTGTTCTAGTTTTTCTAGTCTCTCAAGGTAAGTTGGCTCCATTTTTGAGTAGCTTAATAAAAATTCTTTCGTATAGCCATATATACCAAGATGTCTAAAAAACTTGAGTGGTTCTGGTATAGTCTCATGATGACAAAGTAGCGACTCCCAATCATCTCTGTGATGAGGGATAATTGACCTTGAAAAGTACAGTGCATCATAGTTTTTATTTACAGTTACTTTGACTACATTATGATTTTTTAGTTCATCTACTTTTGATATCTTGTGCATTGCACTTGCCATTTGAGTTTGAGAGTTTTCAAAACTATTAGCTAGCTCATCGATAAGATTTGGATCGATAAATGGCTCATCTCCTTGTACATTAATAATGACATCACATTTGATATTTTCTACAGCTTCGGCAATACGATCTGTGCCAGACTCGTGAGTATCTTTTGTCATGATAATATTTTGCGTAAAGCTTTGACAAGAGTTTTGCACTTCTAAACTATCTGTAGCTATATAAACTTCATCTATATTTTTAGCTTTTAAGCATTGTTCATAAACTCTTTGTACTACTGTTTTACCTCTTAAGTCTAGTAGTACTTTGTTCCGTAGTCTTGAAGAGTTCAACCTTGCAGGTATAACAACTATTTTTTTCATCTATATTCCTAAGTCGTACATTTGTACGATACCGATTAAACTATTTGAATTATCTAATACAAGAAGTGAATTTACTTTTGAGTTATTCATTAGTTCACTTGCGGTTGTTAGTTTTTCATCTTTGCTTATTGTTTTAGGAGTATTACTCATAAGGTCACTAGCTTTTAGTGAGAAGAACTTTTCTTCATTATGCTCCATAGCCCTTCTAATATCACCATCTGTGATGATACCTTTGATACAGTTATTTTCCAAAACAACCACAAGTCCACATTTTCCATCTGTGATAGTATGAATGATATTTTTTATAGAATCATTTTCACTACATAAAGGAAGATTCTCTTTTTTCATCACACTTTCAACTGTAGTTAAAAGCCTTCTTCCTAAACTACCACCTGGATGAAACTGTGCAAAGTCTTTGTCTTTAAAGTTTCTTAATTTCATAAGTGCAACGGCTAGAGCATCTCCCATCACAAGAGTAGCTGTAGTTGAGCTAGTAGGTGCAAGCTGTAAAGGACAAGCCTCTTTTTGTACTGCTATATTTAGATGATAAGTGGTGTTTTTTGCTAAAGTTGAAGATGGATTTCCACTCATAGAAATAGTTATATTTCCTTGTGATTTTAAAAATGGTATCACTTTTAGTACTTCATCAGTTTCACCACTATTTGATATAAGTAAAACTACATCTTTCTTCTCAATCATACCCAAGTCGCCATGATAAGCTTCCCCAGGGTGTAAGAAAAAACTAGGTGTGCCTGTACTTGCTAGTGTAGCAGCTATTTTTTTGCCAATCAGACCAGATTTACCCATACCACAAATGATAAACTTGCCTTTTGATTTGTAAACAGCATCAACAGCTTGCTCAAAATCTTCTGTTAATAGGTTTGCTAGATTTGCTATCTCTTTTGATTCTATTTCAAAAACTTCTTTTGCTATGTTTTTTATATTCATTATTTCTCCAAATGTTCTTTCAGTATTTCTTTTTTCAAAAGATTATGATCATCAAAGATTTGTTTTAAAAGATGCTGATATAGTTCAGTTCTTTTTACTACTGATTCTTCTTGAGTTTTTGATATATCAAGCATCTTTGGAAAATTTTGATTTTGAATCATCTCTATCATAAGTAAGCTATCAAGAGCAAAAATAAGTTTCAAGGCATTTGCTTGATTGTAAAATGCTTTATTATATACTTTTCCATGACTTAGTATATGTCTATTTATGGTTGTTGAGTTTTTATCATCTACTGATTTAAAAAGTACATTTTCAACAAACCCTTGCAAGCTTTGAGTAAATATATCTAACAGCTTTTGCTCATATATATCATCACTATTAATTGCCGCCCATTTATCAAACTTTAAAATATATTTTTGAGATGAAAGTCCAAATAACTCCCTTATAACTCCTTCAAATACAAAAATCCAATTTGTAATACTAGAAATAAAATCTAAAGAATAAAAACTCAAAAAACCTTGCTCTATTTCTAATGAAAACTTTTTAAGATGTGGCTCTCTCATATAACCTGCAACCATAAATTTAGCTCTAAAATCTACTTGCATCAATAAATTTCTAAAAAGTAGCGGTGCTATTTGATTATCTATTTCACTGCTTGGTGTGGATACAGAATGAAATACCTTATCAAAAAAATTTTTCCCATCTATCCAAAAATAATCCAATGGAGAAATAATCCAATTCATAGATAAAGCATTTTTTGATGTTAATACAAAATCATCAATAAGATTTTCTAGTTCAGGATTGTTAGTCATTTTACTTAGTTACTTTCATATTTATTCAAATACCACTCAATAGTTTTCACTATCCCACTATCAAAATTCTCATCTGCTTTCCATCCAAGTTCATTTTCAAGCTTTGTAGCATCAATAGCATATCTTCTATCATGTCCTGCTCTATCTTCTACGAAAGTAATAAGACTTTTATATGAAAAATTAGGTTGTGGAACTTGTTGATCTAATATTGTAGTAATAGCATCTACTATTTGAAGATTTGTTCTCTCATTTCTTCCACCAATATTATATGTTTCACCTTTTAATCCCTTATGGTAAACCAAATCTATTCCTTTACAGTGATCAAGTACATACAACCAATCTCTGATATTTTTTCCATCACCATAGATTGGGATTGGATTTCCTAAAAGGGCATTTCTGATAATTGTAGGAATTAGTTTTTCATCATGTTGTTTTGGACCATAGTTATTTGAACAGTTTGTAATAACGGTATTTAATCCATAGGTTTCATTATATGCTCTTATAATCATATCACTTGAAGCTTTAGAAGCTGAGTATGGAGAGTTTGGAGCATAAGGAGTCTTTTCAGTGAATAGATCATTTGGATCAAGTGAAAGTGTTCCATACACTTCATCGGTTGAGATATGATGAAATCTACACTCTTGATATTCTGATTTATAAGTAAATGGTTTTTCCATCCAATATTTATAAGCAACATCAATCAAAGTAAATGTTCCATTTACATTTGTTTGCACAAACACACCTGGATTTTTAATACTATTATCTACATGAGATTCAGCTGCAAAGTGAATAACACCTTGAATATCATATTCACTAAATATAAATTCAACTAATTCTCTATTACAGATATCACCTTTTATAAATTTATAGTTAGGATTTGTTTCACACTCTTTTAGATTTTCCAAATCTCCAGCATATGTTAAAAGGTCTAGATTTACTAAATTATAGTTTGGGTATTTTTCTAAAAAATATGGCACAAAGTTTGAACCTATAAATCCTGCTGTTCCTGTTAATAAAATATTTTTCATCTATTTTTTTCTCCTAATCTTTTTAAACAATCATCTAATCCATCTTTCCAATATGGTATTTCTATATTAAAAGCCTCTTTTATTTTCTTTTTGTTGAGCAAACTATAATGAGGTCTCTTTGCTGGTGTTGGATACTGGAAAGTTTCAATAGGATTAATTTGACAAGGAAGTTTTACCATTTTCATAATCTCTTTTGCAAAATCATACCAAGATAGAACACCTTCATTTGAATAGTTGTAAATTTCAGTTTTTTGATTATCTATTTGAGGAACAACATCTAAGATAGTTCTAGCTAAATCTCTAGCATAAGTTGGTGTTCCAACTTGATCAAATATAACTCCCAATGATTCTTTCTCATTCCCAAGTCTAAGCATAGTTTTTACAAAGTTTGCTCCGTAATAGCTATATACCCATGAAGTTCTTATGATGATAGAGTTTTTTAAGTTGTACTCTAATATAGCTTTTTCCCCATCAAGTTTTGTTTTACCATAAACACTTTGAGGATTTGTAGCATCATCTTCAGTATATGGTTTATAGCTTGTTCCATCAAATACATAATCAGTTGAGATATGAATAAGTTTTATTCCAAACTCATTTGATAGTATTGCTAGGTTTTTAACTGCAAGGTGGTTTATCTTGTCTGCAAGTTCTTGTTCACTTTGTGCTTTATCTACTGCTGTATATGCTGCACAGTTGATGATGGTGTCTATGTTATTTTCAATAATATATTTTCTTACATCTTGTAAATTCGATATATCAAGTTCCTTTTTATTTGTAAAATAAAATTTGTATGGATAGTTTGATGAGAGTTCTTTTATCTCACTTCCAACTTGTCCGTTTGAACCAGTAACTAAAATATTAAACATAATAATCCACTCCGTACTCAAATAAATCATTTGTATCTTTTAAAAGAGGTTGTTTAGTATCTTTAGCTGATAGGTTTAGTTCATCGTGATTTAAAATCCAGTTTATATTTAAATTTTCATCATTAAAAGCAATTCCTCTATCATTCTCTGGACTATAGTAATTATCTACTTTATAAGCAAAAATTGTATCATCTTCAAGTACTACAAACCCATGAGCAAATCCCCTTGGAACTAGCATTTGTCTTTTATTATTGGCGGATAGCTCTACTGCTACATGTTGCCCAAAAGTAGGAGAGTTTTTTCTTATATCAACTGCAACATCAAGCACTCTTCCTTGTATTACTCTTACAAGTTTTGTTTGAGCTGCAGGGTGAAGCTGATAGTGAAGACCTCTTAATACACCTTTTGAAGATTTTGATTCATTATCTTGGCAGAAGTTTATCTTGTATCCTAAAAACTCTTCTAGTTTATCTTGCCTAAAAGTTTCTACAAAGTAACCACGACTGTCTCCATGAACTTTTGGTTCAATGATAATTACATCAGGAATCTGTGTTCGTATAAAATTCATATTTACTTCATCCTTCTTGGTTGATTGGCTCTAGAGATTAGATATTGACCATATTGATTTTTCTTTAATGGTTCTGCAAGTTCAAGAAGTTTTTCTTTTGAAATATATCCCATCTCATAAGCTATCTCTTCAAGACATGCTACTTTTAAAGATTGTCTATTTTCAATAGTTTGGATAAATTGGCTAGCTTCTAATAAGCTTTCATGAGTACCAGTATCAAGCCATGCATATCCTCTACCCATAAGTTCTACTTTGAGTCTTGATTCATGTAGATACATTTCATTTAGAGTTGTGATTTCCAATTCACCTCTATCACTAGGCTTTACTTCTTTGGCTTTTTTCACGACATCATTTGGATAAAAGTATAATCCTACAACTGCATAGTTTGATTTTGGTTTTTTTGGTTTCTCTTCTATAGAGATTACATCTCCATTATCATTAAATTCTGCTACACCATATCTCTCTGGGTCACTTACATAGTATCCAAATACTGTTGCATTGTTCTCTTTTACATTTGCTACACTTTGAGCTAAAAGTTTAGTCAATCCATGACCATAAAAGATATTATCCCCAAGAACCAAACAAGCATCATCACCATCTAAAAACTCTTCACCTAAGATAAAAGCTTGAGCTAAACCATCTGGACTTGGTTGAACAATATATTCAAATCGCATTCCCAAATCACTTCCATCTCCAAGAAGGTTTATAAAACTAGCTTGATCTTGTGGAGTTGTGATGATAAGCACCTCTTTTATACCTGCAAGCATAAGAACTGAAAGTGGATAATAGATCATCGGTTTATCATAAATTGGTACAAGTTGTTTACTTACCCCTTTTGTGATTGGGTAAAGTCTTGTGCCTGAGCCACCTGCTAATATTATACCTTTCATTTATTATTCTCCTTTTCCATAAAATTCTTTAAACCATTTCACAAATCTCTCAATCCCAACTTCAAGCGAAGTGTCAGGCTTATACCCGAAGTCATTGATAAGGTCACTTACATCTGCATAGGTAGAGACTACATCACCATCTTGCATATCCATGAAGTTTTTTGTAGCTTCTTTGCCTATAGCTTTTTCTAATGTCTTTATAAAATCTAGTAGTTGCACTGGTGAGTTATTTCCAATGTTGTAGATTTTATATGGTGCGGTAGAAACTTGAGGTGGCAAGTTTTCAGTGGTTAGGTTATAGTTGTTAGGGTTTAGTGATTGAGCTGGATTATCAATAACTTTGATGATACCATCTACTATATCACCTACATAAGTAAAATCTCTACTCATATTTCCATGATTAAATACTTTTATAGGTCTATCTTCTGTGATAGCACTAGCAAAAAGCATAGGAGCCATATCTGGTCGTCCATATTCACCAAAGACCGTAAAAAATCTCAACGACGAACTCATAATTCCATATAGATGAGAATATGTATGAGCCATCATCTCATTGCTCTTTTTAGTAGCTGCATAGAGACTCACTGGATGGTCTGTATGGTCACTAGTTTTAAATGGTTGTGATTTATTTAGTCCATATACAGAACTACTACTTGCATACGATAGATTTTTGACATCGTAGTTTCTACAAGCTTCTAATATATTCATAAATCCCACTACATTTGATTGGATATAAGCATGTGGATTTTCTATAGAGTATCTTACCCCTGCTTGAGCTGCTAAGTTACATACTGCATCAAAGTTTTCTGTTTCAAAAAGTTTATTTATAGTTTGGCTATCTTCTAGGTTTGCTTTTATGAATTTGTGATTGGTGTATTTGTTACTTGTTATTGGTATATTTGATTTTATTAAATCCCTATCTATTCCAAGTTCATTTAGTCTTGCATATTTTAGGTTTACATCGTAGTAGTCGTTTATGTTGTCAAGTCCTACTACTTCATTACCTCTCTCAAGAAGTTTCTTAGCTAGATGATAGCCTATAAATCCTGCTGTTCCTGTTACTAGTATTTTCATTTTAATCCCTTAACTATCACTATTAAATATATCTCTAGTATAAACTTTATCTTTTACATCCATGATACTATCGCTGAGTCTATTTGCTACGATGACATCACTTATAGTTTTAAATTCATTTAGGTCTTTTATCACTCTTGAATTAAAGAAGTTATCCTCATGACAAGCTGGTTCATAGATTACAACTTCTATCCCTTTTGCTTTGATTCGTTTCATAATTCCTTGGATTGCACTACTTCTAAAGTTATCACTTCCAGATTTCATCAC
>Ga0265295_1002628_pt1 | contig 27804 bp, 23 predicted proteins | sample Munlansysbiofilm_FD_192503 | JGI IMG/M metagenome (GOLD analysis project Ga0265295, IMG submission 192503) | Leachate microbial communities from a municipal landfill in Southern Ontario, Canada - Methane capture system biofilm | ecosystem: Engineered > Solid waste > Landfill > Unclassified ... | reverse complement strand
GCATTTTTTGCCAAAATCGTAATGCCGCGCTCCCTTTCCAAATCATTGGAATCCATAATACGTTCAGCAACCTTTTGATTTTCTCTAAAGACTTTTGCCTGGCGTAACATCGAGTCAATCAAAGTAGTTTTTCCATGATCAACATGGGCGATAATTGCAACATTCCGAATATCTTTTCGTTCTTTTTCCATTTTTTCCTTTTAATTCCAAGAAAAAACCCGGATAAACCGGGTTTTTTTATTAATCCATTCCAAGTACATCCCAAAAACAGGGTGGTGGCTCAACCGGTTCATCCGAAAACTCAACGGAGTTTTTCAGTTTTTCGAAAACTTTATCAAAGGAATTACGCTCATTGACATGAACTTCAAAAAGTGTAGCTCCCGGTTCAACATAATCACCAATTTTTACCCTCACCATAATACCAACGGCCGGGTCAATTCGATCGTCTTTTTTAGAGCGACCGGCGCCAATTTCGACAGAACTTTCGCCTACTTCTTTGGCATCAATAACCGAGATCCAACCGCCTCGTTCAGCTTTTATGGGAACAATAAATTGGGCTTTTGCTAATTTCTCAGGATGATCAATATAACTGACATCCCCACCCTGGCTTTCAATCAGTTCTTTGAATTTCATCATCGCAGAACCGTTGTCTATTTTCTCCTGGGCCATTTTGCGGGCAGTTTCCAAGTCTTTAACCACATTCCCAAGAATTAGCATGTAGGCAGATAAATCGATGCAATGCTCGTGGAAATCTTCGGGACCGAAGCCGTTGAGCATGTCAATTGCTTCTTTCAATTCAAGCGCATTCCCAACTGCGATTCCGAGCGGTTGATCCATTTGGGAAAGCAACGCAATCACTTTCCTACCGCTCAATTTCCCAATTGCAACCATTACTTCAGCCAACTCGCGCGCTTCATCCAGATTTTTCATGAAAGCACCACGCCCAACTTTGACATCCAAAGCAATCGCATCCGCACCGGAAGCAATTTTTTTGCTCATCACCGAAGATGCAATCAAAGGAATCGATTGGACAGTTCCGGTTACATCGCGTAAAGCATAAAGCTTCCCATCGGCCGGAGCCAAATCGACACTCTGACCGGTAACAACAATGCCATGCTTGCGCAAATGGTCGATGAATTCTTCGGTACTCAAATCGGATTTAAAGCCCGGAATTGATTCGAGTTTGTCAATCGTCCCACCGCTAAAACCAAGCCCCCTGCCTGACATTTTCCCGACCGGTAAGCCACAGGCGGCAACAATCGGCGCAACGACTAAAGTAGTTTTATCGCCAACGCCACCGGTCGAATGTTTATCCACCACCTGTCCGCCAAACTCGCTTAAATCGAGCTCGTCTCCTGAAGCAGCCATTGCCAAAGTCAATTCGGTTATCTCTTCATGGGACAAACCATTAATTGCAACTGCCATCGCCCAGGCTGCCATTTGATAGTCCGGAACATCTCCGGTGGTATAGTTTTCAACTAACCAAGAAATCTCTTCTTTTGAAAGAGATTCTTTTTCTTTGGTTTTAAGGATGATATCAACGGCTCTCATACAAAAAATCCTTAATCAGCAGGATAGATAAAAATCTTCCGATTAGGCTCTTCGCCAACTGATTCAGTATAAACATCGTCGCGCTTTCTAAGTTCAATATGCACAATTCGACGTTCATTTGCTGGCATTGGCTCAAGCATTTGCTTCCGTCCGGTTGAAACTACTTGATCGGCCATTCTACGCGCCAATTTTTGTAGTTCACGCTCACGGCGAGATCGATAATTTTGAATATCGACTTGAATTCGAACCCAAGTACCAAAATGATGGGTTACGATCAAATTAACCATATATTGAATAGCATTCAAAGTTTCAGCGCGTCGTCCAATCAGTAAACTGAGGTCATCGCCTTCGATTTCAACCCGATAATACTCTCGATCGTCTTCATCTGAAACCTGTTTTTCAATCGTGATAACGGCATCAACTTTCATGTAAGCGAGCAAAGTCTTTACAGTTTTTTTAATGAATTCTTCAATCGACTCGTCAGTATTCAATTCGACAAGACCTTCCTTTTCAACACCAACGAATAATGGTTTTTCTTCTTTCAGTGTTGTTACGGAAGGTTTATCATCGGCTTGTTTTATCGAAACTGTTGTTTTTTGCGGATTTTCCACAGGAGAATTCTTTACCGTTAACTTTATGCGCGCCTGTCGGGAAGCAAAACTAAAGAAATTCCGTTTTCCTTCGTCTAAAACTTCAATTTCTACGTCATCAGGCTCTAAACCAAGTTGGTCTAAACCTTTCTCAACAGCTTCATCAACTGTTGCAGCGATAACTTCAAGCGTCATTCTCTGTGTCATTTTAACCCTTATCTTTTCATTTTCGGACGTTGTTGCTTGGCTGCTGCCCGGGCAGATGGTTTGGCAACTTTAACCGGTTCCGGTTCGTCATCATCTTCATCATCTTCGTCGTCTTCAACTTCGATGACAACTTGCGGTTTCTTTTCAACTTTCTTTTCCACCCATGGGAATAAGGCCGACCAATCAGCCCTGCCCATTACAGCATATTGCCCGATTGTAGTCAAATTGCTGATAAGGAAATAAAGCGCTAAACCGGCAGAGAATTGATAAGCCATAAAGCCCATCATAATCGGCATCATCATTGTCATGCTGTTATTCATTGCTGCAGCTTGGTCATCCGTAGAAGCCGGTTGCATAACCTTGGATTGAATAAAGGTTGTCAGCACTACCAAGATTGCCAAAACAGGAATTGCAATGCCAAAAACATTTAATCGTTCCGGCTGACCCAAATCCATCCAGAGGAAGCGGTTTTGAATCGGCAGGATTTTATTTACATCGAGAAAAGGATAAACCAATCGTTCCAGTTTAACCAGTTCGAGCGGTGTCGAAGCCATAACGCGCATGATTGCCTGATACAGACCGATGATAATTGGGAACTGAATCAAAGTAGGTAAACAAGAGCCCATAGGGCTAATGCCTTTCTCCTTGTACATCTTCATCTGATATTCAGCTGCTTTTTCTTTATTGTCCTTATACTTAGCCATCGTCTTTACATATTGAGGATCGCTTTGCAGGTCTTGCATTTCCTTTGTTGACTTTAGCTGTCTTGCAGTCAATGGATAAGTCAACAACTTGATCAAGATGGTAAAGATGATAATAGCAATGCCAAAGTTCTTTACCAGCATCGTGATCAAAAGCAACAAGTTGGTGAATGGTTGAATAATAATTGCATCCCACATAGTCGTTCTCCTAATTTCCTGCTTCGAAGGACCAACCGGGAACACCGGTGGTACTATAGGTGTAGAGCAAAGCATCAGCATTGATAACAGGAACGAATATCTGGTCACCATCGACAATTGGTTTTGAATAAATGTTGCCGGGAACCGTAATCGACCTGAGCGGTGCATGAGTATCGCCTGTATAGAAATTTATAGTTCCATTTTCTAAAGCGACCAAAAAACCTTCGCCTTCAACCAAAACCGCTCCGGCGACAACCTCACCTCCGGCGTTATTTTGCCAAAGCTCCTCACCACTATTCTTATCCAAGGCAATGCTCATCCCACTCTTATCAACGAAAATCAATTCATTACCATTTAATATTGGAGTTCCCCAAATTGAGTCAAGTGCTTTCCCCTCTCCGTAAGTCCAGTTGACAACTCCGGTTTCGAGATTAAAAGAAATCATTTCAGGACCCAAACTGCCTACAAAGACTGAACCCGATTCGGGATCATAGAGCGGAGACGATAAAACAGCACCAATCATTTCAACCCGATGGATTTCTTCACCGGTTTTGCTGTCCAAAACGAGGACATGATGGTCTTGAGCGCTTACAACGATTTTATCGCCAACCACAAGCGGTTCCGAGATAAAAGCAAATTCACCACTGTAAGTCCAGACCAATTCGCCGGTATCTTTATTTAGAGCATAAATATTTCTGTCAGTGCTGGGGGCAATAATCAAATCATCCGCAATTGCCGCCTTGCCTTGATACCAGCCTTTGGCTCCTTCGAATGTCCAAGAACTACTGCGAAGATTATCAGCAGAAACTTTATGGAATTTATTCGCCAAATCGCCATAATAAACATATCCATCGTCAACTAACGGAGGTGCGTACATGACTAAATTAGCCGATACTTTTTCGACAGCGTCTGACATTTGTACACCGGTGGTGCGGTCAATCTGATAAAGATTAGTCATGTAAGCCAGATATACATTGTCTTCAGAGACAGTGATACCCGGGGTACTTTCTGCGCGGACTCCAGCAGCACAACCGGTCAGGATTGTGCCTGCTATAACCAGCAGAATTAAAAGTCTTATAGCCTTTTTATTCATTACTCTCCATTCAAGGAACTGGGTCTATGCCACCTTTGCTAAAGGGGTTACATCGTGCAATCCGTTTAATCGCCATCCACCCGCCTTTAATAGCACCATATTTGTAGATAGCTTGGTAACCATAATGGGAACAGGTTGGGTAATACCGGCAGTTATTTGGTGGCAATGTTTTCGAAAAAGTGGCTTGGTAAAGTTTGATGAGTAAGAGCAAGATAAGTCTTGGAAAATTTGCCAACGTTTTAGGTAATTCTTCCAATGGTGGATCAGTATATTGGGGTTCTTGCTCTTCAATATCTTCAATCATTCTTTTCCAACAATTTTGCTTTTACTAACAATTGCTCAAATTCCTGGTCTAATGCAATGGGACTAACTGTCAATAAAGCACTGCGGGCAATGATCAAAAGGTCATTGCCCATGCTTATTTTTGCACCAAATTTAGCCATTCTTGACCGGATTCTTCGCTTGCAGCGATTTCGTTCAACTGCACCGCCAACGCTTTTGCTGGCAATTACCGCATACCTTACCTGATTTAGTGAATTTGATTTCACCACCAACACAAGGTATCGGTTTGAAAAAGAATTGCCCTCATTACGGACTGCTCTAACTTCTTGTGAACTATGCAGCACAACCGGCATTCCAATCCCGCTTGTACTGCCTGCAATCATCTCGTTTTCTACCAGCGAAGTTTCTTTACGTGATTATTCGCAGTTTTAGCCAATTGTTTACGACCGCGAAGACGGCGACGTTTCAAAACTTCGCGTCCATCAGCTGTTGCCATTCTGGCTCGAAAACCGTGCACACGTACACGCCGTTTAACCTTAGGTTGATAAGTTCTTTTTGTTGACATTCTCAAATTCCTTTCGAAAATCCTGGTGGACTACACAGCGGCGTCCAATCCGGGATGTTTATTCAAATACATAACCTCTCAATTTTACCTTAATTACATCTTGCGTCAAGATAAATTAATTTACAATTTTGGCGATCAGTCGCCCTTTTTGATCAATACCAGTGAATTCTACCACTCTGATTTGATTTAATAGTTTCTCTTCACTAAAACAAACAACGTTTTGGTAATTTTCACTAAAACCATGATACCAATTATATTCCTCAGCCTTTTTTCTGCTCTCGAATAAAACCTCTGCTTTTTGCCCCAGGATGATCTGTTTCATTCTTTTTTCTTGATTAGCAAAATGGTTTAGCAATCTCTTGGTTCGATTTTTAATGGTTGCTTGATGAACATTATCCGGCAAATTGAGTGCATCAGTTCCTGGCATAGGCGAGAACGAAAAAACATGCCCACCTTCGAAATTACATTCCTCAATAAATTGGAATGACTCCTCAAACAATTCGTCAGTCTCTCCCGGAAAACCGCTGATTACATCCGTCGTTATTGCCGTTTGTGGTGCTGTCCGCCGAATCATCCCCAAAACATTACGGAAACGTTCCCTGCTAACAGGCCTGCGCATTGCCCTCAAAATTTCGTCCGAGCCGCTTTGCAAGGGAATATGCAAATGAAGCATAATCCTCGGATGATTGAGCAAATCCACCAGACTTTGGTCGATATCCCATGGCTCAATCGAAGAAAGTCTGATTCGCGGAATTGCACTGTTCTCAAGAATGAATTGAATCAAATCTGCCAATGTTTTCTTTGGCTGAAGCTCTTTTCCCCACGATCCTAACTGTACACCGGTTAAGATGATTTCTTTCATCCCCAAATTTTCGAGCTGTTGAATGCGTCCTATAACGCTTGCTTTCGTCATGCTTTCTGATGGACCTCTGGCAATTGTCGTCAAACAGAAGCTGCAGGCATTATTGCAACCATCCTGGACCTTCACAAAACCTCGCGTACGATTGCGTTTGCCCAAATTTGGCTTGCGGGAAATCTCAAAAATGGTGTCCGCCGGACTTTGGAGTAAAAATTCTGGTATCAATTCTTTTTGGTCGTTCAAATAAGCTAAATCACTTATTTCTTCTGCTTCGGCTTTGGCAACATTCACCCAACATCCGGTACTGACAACTTTTGCATCGAAATTGCTTTGATAATGGCGAATCATTTTACGGGAATCAGCAGAAGCTTTTGCTGTAACGCAACAGGTATTAACAATGATTACATCTGCTTTTTCAGCTTCAGAAACAATTGTGCCGCCCCGACTCACTAAATCGAGTGCCATAGCATCAATTTCAGCCTGATTCAGGCGACATCCAACCATATCGAGATAAATATTCATCAGGGTTTTATAATCACAAAATCGTTAAAAAGGACAGTGGTTTTAGCCAAATCGAAGGTCTCAACAAAAAATCCGGCATCTCCATTGATAAAACTGTCATCTTCCGCAGTCAATAAAAGCTTTCCGTTGACAGTAAAAGCTAATTTTTCACCATCACACAAAGCACTGAGTTGATTTTCACCGTCAGCCAAATTGATATTCTCCGCCGGAATTAAGGTCTCAGAATTAAGCAATTCTTTCTGGCCCTCTTTAAACCGAATGATTCCGGTATAACCATCACTGCTGATAGTAAAGGCATAAAAATTATATTTATCTTGATATCGGCAAACCAAGCCCAATTGGCTATCTGAAGGACCCAAAATCTTTTTGGATTTAACACTAATTTCGCTATTACTATAGTTCAAATTGGTAGTAGAAACCGCCCTGGAATTAGCTTGATTGACAGAAATCATATAGCCGTCCGGAGAATAGGCTTTAAGTTCATATACGTTGGAAATAGTTTCAAAACCGGATCCGGATTTGCTAAAATCGTCTTCAAACAAAACATCGCCGGAAACCTTTCCGGGTAAGAGGTCTTGGCTAAACTTGCCGTTGTTAAATGATGAGCAAGCCGTTAGGCTGAATGCCAACAGCAGAAAAACTAATCTAATCTGTTTTCTAATAGTCATAATTTTATAAGTTCGGCCCCGCCATGCCGTGTGCGAAATGGTTTTGAACCTGCTAATGCAGGGTTGGTTCTTCCTCCAAGCTCAGTCTTGACTTTCTGTCTATCACATCACCTGGTGCGAGATTAAACCATTTATGTTGGTGTTGGTACAAAACGGGTTTAGCGCATCACTAACACAGCAGGGTACTTAAAATATACCATAAAACCAATGGACTTGAGTTAAAATAAAAGCTAAACAAAAGGAAAAACCATGCGACTTTTTATTGCCATAAAGCCCGATTCAACCGTCTTCAATGCGATTAAAGCTTTTCAAACCGAGCTTAAGTCGTCTCTTACATATAAAGGTATCCGTTGGGTCGATCCAAGTCAGTTTCACCTAACTCTCCAATTCTTAGGCGAAACAAACAAGTCCGATTTACCTAAACTCATCTCTAACTTAAATGCAGTTACTGAAAATTCTAAGGTTTTCCATTTGCATTATGAAGGTGCAGGCTATTTTGGCTCAGCAGCAAAACCGCGGGTTTTATGGCTTGGAAGCAAAAAATCTTCAGAATTGCAAGAACTTTTTAATCAAGTTCTGAGTTCAACCACATTCTTACCCATTGAAAGCCCGATCCGGCTAACCCCACATATCACCCTCGCCAGATTTTCAAACAACATAATCAAAGAAGATGCCCTAAAAATAACAAATTACATAAATAGCTTAGAAAAGCCAGACTTTGGCATCACAAAAACAGATGCGATTGAGTTGATTGAAAGCAAACTCACTCCCAATGGTCCGATATACAAAACTATAAACAAATTCAACTTACGGTAAAATAACAAAAAAAGAAAGAGGTAAAAACTGGAACCCATAGCATTAGCACGTGAAATCGCAAACATTCTCGAAGATAAATTCGCTGAAGAAATCGTTGTCCTTGACCTAAAAGGCTTATCTGACTACACCGACTGCTTCGTTATCGCAAATGCAAGTAGCGAACGGCTTTTGGATAGTCTCTCTGCAGTCGTAAAAGAAGATATCAAAATCCTGCATGGCTATAACCCCACAATTGAAGGAAACGGTCGAACCGGTTGGGTAATTTTAGATTACGGATATGTTGTCGTTCATCTTTTATCGAGTGAATTGAGAGAATATTATAAACTTGACAGCCTTTGGGAAGATGCCAAAGTCGTCCTGAGCCTTCAATAAAAAAATTGAGCCGGGCATTAACCCGGCTCCTCTTCTAAATTCTTCTACAGAATATCATTCAGGATTTCCTGAGCATGGTCTTGTGGCTTAACATCTTCATAAGCCTTTTGTATCTTACCGTCTTCGTCAATAATATAAGTTACTCGCAAAGTGCCCGTATATGTCTTGCCCATGAATTTCTTTTCACCCCAGGCATCATAAGCCTGAATCATCTCAGTGCTTGTATCCGAAAGCAAAGGAAAAGGCAAGGAATACTTTTCTTGAAACTTTGCGTGAGATTTTGGGCTGTCTTTGCTAACGCCTAAGACAACCAGCCCCTTTTGGCGAAACTCAGCAAAACTATCCCTGAAACTGCAAGCTTCTTTTGTGCATCCAGGCGTGTCATCCTTTGGGTAAAAGTAAAGGATAATTTTCTTCCCTCGATAATCACTTAACTTGTGAGGATTTTCATCCTGATCTAACAATTCAAATTCCGGTGCTAATACGCCTTCTTGTAACATACAACCTCCTAAAACAGTGGTAGAACAAAGAGATAGCAAACCGCAAAAAAGTGTAAAAATGCGTTTGCCTTGATAAATTGCCATTGAGGTTTCAAACCTCGTGACAATCGAAACATCATATACATACTAAAGATGCCAAATAAAGCCGTCAAAAGCAAGGGAATATTCTGCGCAAGTCCGCCAATCCGATAAAAATGCCAGGTGAAGAAAACGTATGCCATAACAAGTGCAAAATTTTGGAGTCTGATTCCATTCTCCCAGCCAATCAAAGTCAGCAAAGAGCGTTCATTGTTGCCTTCTTTTCCAAAATTTTCAAACAACAAGGAACTGCGACAAGTAATATAAAGGAAAAAGAACGCCATTGAGAGCAAAACAAAACCCGAATCAGGGTTGACATCCTGCATTCCACAAGATAGAAGAAACAAAAGCGGTGAAACGATAATACCCTCAAAAACTACGCTCATGCTCTGGTAAACCATTTTGCCAAGACGGGACGCGTTCAATAAAACCAAGATGCTAATAGCAACTATATAAATCAAATTGACGCCGATTAATTTATTTATTCTCAGCAAGTAATAGAGGATGAAAAAATAAACGCCAAAAAGAATAATTGTCAGAATCACTAAGAGGCTTTTCTTATCCCCTCGATTAAAGTTGACTTTGCTATAGCTATTCACCTTCGAACTCGTAAGATAATTAAAAAACTCTTGAATTGCAATCATTGTCAGGAAGAAAAATAAGCCAAGTAAAAATCCGGTAATATCGAAGTGGTTTCGTGTTGAGCTGCCATAAATTGTGCCAACAAAATAAATCAGACAGCCGGCAAAGATAAAAAACGCGTTTTTCTTGAGTGATGATTTCAGAATTTCCATTCCAATAAGTTTAACACAACCTCTCAGCTTATCCTTCGCGGTTATAATCCGAACTGATGAAAAGAAATCACAAGATCTTACTATTATTCGCCTTATTCATGCTCATGGCTCTCAGTCCTCTTATGACAGAAAACAGCGCTGCCCAAAACCCGAATCAGATCAATGACCTATTCATTGCAAACACCAAGGAGAACTGCGGAAATATCGACAATTGCTTTTACAATGACGAACCGGACACTCTCGAAGCCTTAGCTCTTCAAAAAGCGATTAATTTCGCCAAAGCTAACAACTTAAGTAATCCCAATATCATTATTCTCAACGCTTATTCAACCAAATCAGCCACAGTAACGATTGATTACCCTCTTACACTCACAAGTCAATCAAGCGGATATCTCAGCACTTCCAGCTCAAATTGTTCAAACCCGCTCCTCACGCTCACATCGAATGTGAAAATCAGGAATCTCACTATCACCGATGGATCTTGCTCTTCCCCATCGCGCGATTTGGTCGTCGTTGAAAGCTCCACAAACGTTACGATTGAAAACAGCACGCTCGAATATGGTCGCAATTCAATTATCCATAAAAACAGCACCGGCAACCTCACTGTTCGCTTTAATCAAATCAAAAACAACGATGGCTATGCCTTGTTAAGCGAAAACACAGAAATTACTTCGCGACTCCAGATGGTTGCCAACAACATCACAAACAACGGTCAAATCCAGGTAGTTTGCCAAAACAACCGCAATGTCGATCATAACTTTTGGGGTGGCGGGATAACGCCCTCCCAAAGTGCACCGACTTGTGGGGTCGACAATACTCGCCGATTGGATGCTCCGATTGTCCTCGCAGACAATGGTAATGGCGTCGAAGCGGCAATTATCAATACAAGTTCCTCTTACCCCAGCAGTGCCACCTTTGGCGTTTCTGCCAAATCTAATTCAGGGGCACAAATTTATATTGTCAATCATGGGCAGTCCAAACCCTTCCCCGACATGGCAATTGCCGAACAACAAGTTTGCAGTAATTATTATGACATTTTCCTTGCAGAAGGAAGCCAACCCTCAGATTTGAGTTTACGCTTTTCGTATTTCGGCAACAGTCTATGCGAACAAGCCATCGAATCCGCATCAATATGTGGTTCAGGTCAAAAAGAAAACTATCCCTTAATGTGGTTGGATGTAAAAACAGGCGTAACTGAAGGCTGGGACAACGCCGGAGCTACGCCTAAGGGCCCCTCAGGCGGGATTTATAGCGGTCAAGAGGTGCGTTGTAATACCTCTGACAATACGATTGAAATCGATTTGAACAATCTTGGGAGACCAAATTTAATCACCGACTTAAACTTCACACCCTTTGTTCTTGCCATAGAAACCAGCACAGATCCAACTGCAACAAACACCCCACGACCCACCTCAACCAGAAGGCCTACTTCCACCCCTCGCCCAACCAGCACCAAAATTCCAACCAGAACCCCAACCGCATTCAGCACAGCCACCAATGCTTACCGGACAGCAACACAGGAATTCTTCCCCGGCATTTCGACTAACACAGAAAACACCATAGAATGGACTCTAACTGAAACTCCACCGGTGCTGGATGGTAATTTTTTGACGCCGTTAAATCCGGGAGACTTTGCCGGACCAGAAATCGTAACACCAACCAATAAAGGCAATTTGCTCAATAAAATCGATGACCTTCCAAAAAAACAAAACAATTCAGCTTGGCTCTTTTCAATTGGAATCGGAATCGTTCTTATAATAGCAACCGTTTACTTATACATTCGTAAAAAATAAACTGATTTTTGACAAGTTATCTCAAATATGCTATCCTATTGCCCATCCATAGTGAGGTGATAGGGTATGCAGAAAGAACGAGTTTCAGAGAACGTTTATTGGTTTCAAAGTGAAGTTTACGCACAAGTAACAGCAGGTGTTATCGTCGGACCACAATGGGCCGTCTTAATTGACACACTAATGCCGGAAGAAACACCGGAAATAAAAAGTTTTATCGAGGACGAACTGCTCGTTCCTGTCCGCTATGTTGTCAACACCCATCATCACGCCGATCATGCCTGGGGCAATTGTATCTTCCCAAACGCAACAGTTATAGGTCATGAACTTTGTCGCGAGTTAATGCTTAGTCGCAGCCAGACTGCCCTTGATGAAGCCGGAAAAGACGATCCACTCTTCAGAAGTCTCTGCATCCAGGAACCTCAAATCACTGTTTCCGAAGGCTCCCTCTATCTTCGGATTGGCAAAAAACACCTCAAAATTTTCTCTACTCCGGGACATTCTGACGATTGCATCTCCGTCCTTCTTGAAGACGATCGAATCCTCTTTAGTGGAGACGCTTTTATGCCGGTTCCCTATTTTGTTGGCGGTGATATCGACGTTATGACCAAGACAATCAGTGATCTTGGACAAATGGGACTAGAAAATATTATCCAGGGTCATGGTGATGTTGTCCTGCGTGGCGAAATTGAAGATGTAACAAGCAGCAATCTTGATTATCTGAAATCCGTCCGAAAAATCGTTAAAACCGCACTTCGCCGCCGTAACCCAATTGACTTTCTTCGTTCGCAAGATATTGAAGACAGCGGAAAATCCAGGATTAGTATGGGCGGTATTGCTCAGGATTTGCATATTCGCAACCTCCAATGGCTCTATCTGACAGAATTGAAGAAATTGAAAGAAAACAGCGACTCAGAAAATTGAGCTCGTTACCACCAAAACTACAGTAACAATCGACATGATCATGGCTTCAGGATACTGATGCCATTTTTTGTTTTCCTGATAGAGACTTAAGTAGCTTGTTAAACTATAAAGGAAACCGCTTAGCAAAATCCCATACTGAATTGGCGGAATAAAAACGTAGTGCAAGACAATCGCTAACTGTGTAACTAACCAGGATGCAATTAATGCCGTCAAAAACTTTTCATTAATCCCTGTCCGCAAACTTAACAAGCGATATGAAACGAAAAATGCTGAAAGAAGGAAAAACAAAAATTGAGCCATTACCCTAACTTCGCTATTTTTTAAGGAAATCGTCAGTAATAGGAACAAGCCAAAAGAAAAACTAATTACCAGAATTGAGTAACCAAGTGTAACTATACCGGTAGCCTCAATCAAGACATATTCGGCTCGCAATAATAAACCCACAATGAGAAATCCAACAGCGTAAACAACCCACCAGGTTCCGCTCCGTGCTGATTGGTTGAGAACAACCGATAAAATCATCGTGGAAATAAAAGGCAGCATCAAATGAGGTAACAATTCAATTAAATTCAATGTTTTTTCCGACCATATAGGATGCGCATAAAACACCCAAACACAGCCGACCCCGACAACCAAAGCTAAAAGGAAGGGTACAAAATTCTGAAATGAAAGCTCCAAATGAAAGCCCAAAATATCCAGGCTATCCACAACTGGATTAGCCGGAAGCAAGTAAATTAAGGCAAAACTCAAGGCAAGAAAAGCCAGCAAAATACTGAACCGATTCATGTAACGGATTTCACTGCTATTTCTTTCCATATCTCTATTTTATCATGCAGAAAACCTCATATTCATGCTTAAATTGACAGTTTAAAAATGTTACTGAATTTATAACGAAAAAATTCGCCGTATTTTCTTTGATTGCTTCATTTTATAGGGTTTTCAAGATGTGCAATTAATTCGATTAAATGGTATAATTTACAGGTTATGAGATTTATAATGCCGGCTCGCGAACAGCCCAAAGTGTTTAAAGCAATCAAAGCAGGTTTTGACAGCCTTTCGAGTCATGTCTGGCTTTTGTTGTTTCCGATTGCACTTGATCTGTTCTTTCTCTTTGGAAAACGTTTGCTTATTTCCGATCAAATCAATTCATTTCTCTCAAGTTTCATCCCCCCTGAAGGGATGACAACCGAACTTTTGGCAACCTGGGAAGACTTGAAACTCTTGCTGTCTGAAACAATTAATAATTTCAGTCTGACCTCTTTCTTACGCTCTTACCCAATCGGTATCCCAAGTCTGTTCTCCAATCGCAACTTTAGTGTCAGCCCTCTCGGGGAATATAACACCGTCCAGGTTAGCTCAATTGGAACCGTTCTGGCTGTCCTCGGTTTTTCAGTGGTTGGCTTTTTACTCGGCGTTCTTTACTTGTATGGCGTTCGTAATTCAACCAACATAAATCTAACCAAAGTTACCTGGCAGAGCTTTTCAAAACAATTGTTATCTTTGATTTTGATTCCACTTGTGCTGATCGTTATTGCTCTTGTAATTTTCGTGCCTGCCTTGCTCATTATCGCGGTTTTGACAATAATTCTTCCGCTCCTTGGCTCGATTGGATCTTTCTTGTTATACTTCCTTGTTCTCTCGGCAGGCATTCCCTTAATTTTTACCGCACACGAAATTTTGCTTTACGGAATCAACTTTCAAGACGCAATCAAAGAGAGCATTAAAGTTGTCAGGCCAACCAACATGAAAACCTCCTCTTTTCTCTTTTTTGCCTTTCTTGTGTCATACATTACTAACCTTTTGTGGCAAATCCCGGAAGATGGCTCATACATGCTCATAGTCTCTATTTTAGGGCATGCTGTCATTTCGACCATCCTTTGGATTGCAAGTTTTCATTTTTACGAGGACGCCCGAAACTGCGTTCACCGATCAATAGTAGAAGAAACGCTTAATTCTGAACATTTAAGCGTATAACGGAGATTTCAATTGAGCAACGATCAAGCTAACAATTACGGAGCAAGTTCTATCCAGATTCTCGAAGGGCTCGAAGCAGTCCGCCGTAGACCTGGCATGTATGTCGGTGGCACCGACCAAAAAGCGCTCCATCATCTCATCTATGAGGTTGTCGACAATTCTATTGATGAAGCCCTCGCTGGCAGCGCAACAGAAATTCAGGTCACCCTTCATCCGGACGACAGCGTTACTGTCAAAGATAACGGACGCGGTATCCCGGTCGATATCCATCCGGAAAAAGGCATCTCTGCCCTTCAAATCGTCATGACCGTCTTACATGCCGGCGGCAAATTTGGCGGAGGAGGCTATAAAGTTTCCGGCGGTTTGCACGGCGTCGGTGTTTCGGCTGTCAATGCCCTCTCTGAATGGTGCGAAGTTACCGTCAGACGAGATAACAAAATCTACTTCCAACGTTACGAAAAAGGACATCCTCTGAGCGATGTCACTCCAGTTGGCAGTTACAAAGGCGAAGAAACCGGCACCTCAACCACCTTCCGTTTTGATCACAGCATCTTTTTAGATGATGTAACTTTCCGTTTCGACACTTTGGCGCAACGTTTTCGTGAAATGGCTTTCGTCACCCGTGGCGTAAGCATTAAATTACTTGACGAACGAAGCGGTCGTGAGATGACCTTCCACTTCGAAGGTGGAATTGCATCCTTTGCCCGCTACGTCAACCGCAATCGCCAGGTTTTACACCCCATGATTTATGGTGAGAAAGAAATAAATGGCGTTAGCATCGAATTTGCGGTTCAATATACCGATACCTATTCCGAATCGATCTACAGTTTCGCCAACACAATCAACACCGGTGATGGTGGCACCCACCTAACCGGTCTTCGCGCGGCAATTACTCGCAGCATCAACGATTATGGCCGCAAATCCGGTAACTTAAAAGACACCGATTCAAACTTTAGCGGCGAAGACACTCGCGAAGGTCTTACCGCAATCGTCAGCATCAAACACCCGGACCCACAGTTTGAAAGCCAAACTAAAGTCAAACTGATGAATGCCGATGTACAGACCTATGTCCAGCAAGTTGTCGGCGAAACAATTTCAGCTTTTCTCGATGAAAACCCGGGAGCCGGAAAGGCAATCATCCAAAAATGTCTCACCTCCGCCCGTGCTCGTGATGCCGCTAAGAAAGCCCGCGACCTGGTTATTCGCAAATCTGCACTTGAATCTATGACTCTTCCGGGTAAACTGGCAGATTGTTCCGAACGCGACCCAAACAAAACCGAACTATTCATCGTTGAAGGTGAATCCGCTGGTGGCTCTGCAAAACAAGGCCGTGATCGCCACTTCCAGGCTATCTTGCCTCTACGCGGTAAGATTCTCAATACCGAACGCGCGCGCCTCGATAAAATCCTTGGCAACAAAGAAGTTCGCGCTTTGGTTTCAGCACTTGGTGTTGGCATTGGGGATTCCTTCGACCTCAAAGGCTTACGTTATGGCAAGGTTGTCATCATGACCGATGCCGACGTTGACGGTGCACACATCCGTACCCTTTTGCTGACCTTCTTCTTCCGCTACATGCAACCCTTGATCGAAGAAGGGCACCTTTACATCGCTCAACCGCCCCTCTATCGCCTGAGTGCCAGAGGACAAATTCAATATGCCTATGGTGATGATGAAATGGAACAATTAGCCACAAAAATGGGTGGCAAGACTAAGGTTTCCATCTCTCGCTACAAAGGTCTTGGCGAAATGAACCCTGAACAGCTTTGGGAAACCACCATGAACCCCGAAAACCGCACCATGCTTCAGGTTGAAATCGAAGACGCGGTTGAAGCTGATCAGACTTTCGATATGTTGATGGGCTCCCTCGTTCCTCCCCGGCGACGTTTTATCCAAACTCATGCGAAAGAAGTCCGCAATTTGGATATCTAATTTTGAAAGTAATCGCCTGCCCAAGCAGGCGATTTTTCTACACCATGATTCGAAAAATCATTCACCTTGACCTTGATGCCTTTTTTTGTTCTGTCGAAGAATTGCTCGATCCTTCCCTCACAGGCAAGGTTTTTGCAGTTGGTGGCAACCCAAACGGTCGCGGTGTAATTACCTCTGCCTCTTATGCCGCAAGACAACATGGCATCCATTCTGCTATGCCTACCGGACAAGCGCTCAAACTTTACCCAAATTTACTGCTCGTCCGTAGTGGTTTTAAATATTATGGTGAGTACTCAAAAAAAGTTATGGTGATTTTGCATGACACTTCACCGATCGTAGAGCAAATGTCGGTAGATGAGGCATATTTGGATGTCAGTGACATGTCCCAGCCAATTGCCTCAATTGCCTTTGATTTACAAAAAAGAGTTATGGACGAAACTGGTTTGCCTTGTTCGCTTGGTTGTGCCACCAGTCGATTGGTCGCCAAAATGGCGAATACTTGGGGCAAAAAACAGGTAAAAACCGGGCTTTCTCCTCAAAAAATTACAGTTATTGAACCGGGGCAGGAAGAAGCCTTTTTGGCCCCGCTTGATATTCAGTCCTTGATCGGTGTCGGACCTAAAACCGCTGGGCATTTAAGAAGTCGCGGCATTCGCACAATTGGTCAACTGGCATCCCTAAGCGACATTGACCTGAAGAATTATTTTGGCGAACATGGCGAATCTATGCGCAGGCGTGCCAAAGGAATTGATAACAGCCAAATTCACGCTGAAAACGAGCAAGCCAAATCTGTCAGTAACGAAATCACTTTCCATGAAGATTTGGAAGACCTTTCTGATCTGCTCCGGGTTTTAAGACAGCTTTCTGAAAAAGTTGGTTCGCGTTTGAGAAAAGCCGAATTAGCCGGTTGCGTCGTGCAAATAAAAATCCGTTATTCTGATTTTTCCACCTTTACTCGTCAGGCTGTCATGAAGGAATGCAGCAACCTCGATCAGGATATTTCAGAACTTTCTCAGGAATTATTTATCAAACACTGGTCAGCTGGACGTCCGGTGCGCTTGTTGGGTGTTGGTGTCACCAATCTCGAAAAACCCCATCGCCAACTCACCCTTTGGGACGAAGAAGGCAACAAACGCGAAGACCTCACCAAAGCGGTTGATGGCTTGCGCGAAAAATTTGGCAAAGATATCATCAAACGCGCCGACACATTGAAGAAAAAACATTCCTGAGTTTTCAAACCCCACATAAATTGAAGTAGAGGCAAAGGTAGGCACTTGCCCTACGAGACTGGTAAATTATAAATTCTTTGCATTGTATTAAACCCATGTACGGAGGCGTTTTAACGCCTCCCTGGCTAGATAGTTTTCATATCTATTCCAGTTTTAAATCCAAAAACCAATCGACTTTTCTGTTCCCATAATTTAAAGTTTACGGTATAATCTCCTTTCACGCCAACGTAGCTCAGTCGGTAGAGCAGACGCTTCGTAAGCGTCCGGTCGGGGGTTCGATTCCCTTCGTTGGCTTGTTTTATTTAAGCAAAAAGAGTTGCCCGGCATAGGCAACTCTTTCGATTAACCATCAATATGTCTTAAACTAAAATCATTCGGCTGTCAATCGCGATTGCCCCTTGTCCTTCCAGATAGACAATCAAAGGATTAATTTCAATTTCCTGAATTTCCGGATGTTCCATAGCCAGTTTGCTCAATTGTGCGATAACCTCATAAACTGCCTCAAAATCTGCCTTAGAAGCGCCACGGTAACCATTGAGCAACTTGCCGGCCATCGTCTCGCTAACCATCGTTTGAATGTCTTCCCTTGAAAGTGGTGCAACCCTGAATTGAATATCTTTCACCAGCTCAACCAGCGTACCACCCATGCCAAACATCATCAAAGGCCCAAAAGTCGCATCACGACGCATTCCGACAATCACCTCAACGCCTTTTGCCGCCATTTTCTCAACCATCGCACCGATAATTTCAGCCTCAGGTTCATTTTTGTGAATCCGTTCAATCAAGTCCTTATATGCGCTTTGCATTTCATCGGAATTCTGAATGTTCAAAACGATTCCGCCTGCATCAGACTTATGAATCAAGCCTTCAGCAACAATTTTCAGAACAACCGGATAGCCAATTTCCTCGGCAATCTCAACTGCTTCATCGGCTGTTTTAGCCAAGCCACCGGGAACATTCGGAATCTGATAGGCGTCTAAAAGCATCCGCGATTCATACTCACCAATCACAGTTCGATCGCCAATCGCCGCTTTCGCCTCTTCAATTTGCGCTGGGCAAGCATCTTTGGAGCTGATTTCCTTGAAAACCGGGCTGTCCAAAACCTGACGATATTCCCACATGCCTTTCAATACCGGTCCGGCAAGTTCCGGCAAATTGAAAACAGGCACATTATTCGTGTTCAAAACTTGTTCGGCTTCTTTCGTGCTCCGTTCGCCCATCAAACAAGTCAAAAGGGTTTTATCGGTCATATTATTGACTTCAACCCAGGCATTCGCAACGCCGTTTACATCCACCAAAGATTGAGGCACCAAAATCGGAAGTAAGACATCCACCCCATCGTCATCATTCAAATTTTGCAAACTCCATAGATAATCGTCAGGACTAACCGAACCGAGCATATCGACCGGATTGCTAACCTGGGCGCTTGGGTTCAACTTTTCGTGCATTTTGCTTTGAATTTCAGGCGAAATTTTTGCAAGTGAAAAGCCGTTGAAATCAAGACTATCCGCTGCCAAAGCTGCGGCACCACCGGCATTGGTTGTGATAGCAACCCGTTTGCCCTTTGGCAAAGGTTGGCTGCCTAAAGCCCAGGCAAGGTTGAAAAGCTCGTTAATTGTCGAAACTTCAATCACACCCGATTGCCTCAGAGCTGACTGGTATGCGGCATAGGAACCGGCAAGCGATCCTGTATGCGAGCTGACCGCCTTCGCTCCGGCATCATTCCGGCCGGCTTTCAAAAAGACAATCGGCTTCTTGCGCGAAACTTCGCGGGCAACTTTCATAAATCGCGGACCGTTCGAAATGCCTTCGGTATACATGGCAATCACCTGAACGTTAGGGTCTTCGGCGAAATATTCAATCATATCGGTTTCGTTCACGTCCATCATGTTGCCAAGGCTGGCGATATGCGAAAAACCAACTTTCGAGTTGATAATCAAATCAATAACACCGCCACAAATTGCACCAGATTGCGAAATAAAAGCAATCGGACCCGGTGCAGGCATTCCCTTGATGAAAGTTGAATTCAAGCCGCTGCGGATGTCCATCGTCCCAACACAGTTTGGCCCAACCACGCGCATTCCATATTCGTCTGCCAATTGTTTGACAGAACGTTCAATTTGCGCCCCTTCCGGTCCCAATTCTTTGAAACCACCGGTGATGATGACCACGGTTTTGATTCCTCTTTCGCCAATCTCCCGCATAGTTTCAATAATGATCGTAACCGGCAAAACAACCACTGCCAGTTCAACCGGATCGGGAACGGCAGATACCGAAGGATAAGCTTTTTGTCCTAAAATTTCATCTGCATTGGGGTTCACAGGGTAAACCTTTCCCTGATAGCCATTGATGATTAAATTTTCAACAATCCCGTAACTGAGTTTTTTTGGATTTGTCGAAGCGCCAAGAACGGCAACCCCTTTTGCGTTAAAAAATGGTTTGAGTGATGATGTCATATTTCTCTCCTGGAATATTTGTCGGAAAAATTATAACAACGAAATGGCGAAATTCGAAACGAATCCGGAAAAACCAAATTATAGTTTTAGCTAAAACAAAAACGAAGCAAGCCGTTATAATAAATAGATGAACGCGCTACTTCCGGAAGTCCCAAGCGAAAGCCAATCTCAAGCGGCTGATTTTCTTGCAAATCGCACGGTGTTTTTCAGCGGACCGGCTTCTGCCGGTAAAACTACTTCCGGATTAATCCGCCTGCATAACTTACTTAATCAAACCAGCCCAAATCAGGGCATGCTCTTAGTTTTGGTTCCCCAACGCAGTCTGGCAGAACCCTATTTCCAATTTATCGAAACAGCCGATTTCGCCGCAAAAGACCGGGTCAGCATTCTGACCATGAGCAGCTTGGTTCGCCGCATGATAAGCCTCTTTTGGCCCATTATCGCCAGCCAACAGCTTTTCAAACACCCTTATGAGCAAGCCCGCTTTCTAACCCTGGAAACTTCGCAGTATTACATGGAAAAAATCGTCGCACCGATGATTGACGAAGGACGCTTTAGCAACGTCACTTTGCCCGTTTTTCGGCTTTATAGTCAAATCATCGACAATCTCAACAAATCAGCCTTGGTTGGCTTTCCCCACACCGAAATTGGAAACCGCCTTTCCTCTGCCTGGATTGGTGACACCACAAAACAAAATGTTTTTAGTGACGTCCAGGAAGCGGTCAATCGTTTCAGAGCATACTGTCTGGAGCACAATTTAGTCGATTATTCGCTTCAGGTTGAGCTTTTTGGCACTTATCTATGGCCCAACGCGACCTTCCAAAAATACATCAATAATCAGTTCAGTCACCTGATTTACGACAATTCCGAAGAAGACCCGCCTTATGTTCACGAGCTTATCGCAAAATGGTTGCCAAATTTTGAAACTGCCCTAATTCTTCACGACGATCAAGCCGGCTATCGCTCCTTCCTTGGCGCAGACCCTGCTTCTGCTTTATCTCTTGAAAAGCATGTGGAAAAATCAATCGTTTCAACCGATAATTTTGTGAGTACCCCTCATTTGCAAGAGCTCAGATTTTGCTTTCGCAACTTTAATGCATGCAAACCAAGCAAAGATTTATTAAATCAATCAATTTTTATTCCAGATGGACACATCCGCTTTTTTCCCGAATTGTTGGATAAACTTGTCGAACAAATCAATGAAATTAAGTCTCAAACCGATGGCGAAAATAAGAAAATCGCCATTTTGGCACCCTTCGTTTCCGATAGTTTGCGCTTTTCGCTAAGCCATAAACTCGAAGAGATTGGCTTGCCTGTAAATTTTCAAAGACCGTCTTCACCGCTCATGCAAAATCCGACAATCAAGACTTTGGTGGTCTTAACTAAATTTGCTCATCCGAATTGGTCGCTGCGCGTTGGTTTTCAAGATGCAAGCGCTGCCCTCAGCCATGCCATTGCCGACCTCGACCTGAACCGCAGCCATTTGCTCTTGGGCGCTTTCAACCCGGAAAGTTCTTATTTAACCGAGCTACCGCAAGCTATCCCTGACGTCAGAGTCAATCAAGCTTTATTCGAATCGTATGAGAACATGCGTAACTTTTTACTTACCACTGATCCGCAGGAACCCTTGGACAGCTTCTTAAGTCGGCTCTTTGGCGAATTGCTCTCCCAGCCCGGTTATCGCTTTGAAAACAAATCACAGGCTGGCACAGACACCGCTGTTCTGATGGAATCTTTCCGAAAATTCCGCTTATCTCTCGACACTGACTTACAAAATAATCCGGATGCCTCAGCCAAAGACTTCATTCAAGCCCTCGATTCCGGCTTAATTTCAGCAATGTATTTAGCGGATTGGGAAAGCAGCCCTTCAAACAGCATTTTAATCGCCCCGGTTTTGAGTTACCTGATGCGCAACGAGGCTGTCGACTATCAATTTTGGCTGAGTGTTGGCAGTAAAGCCTGGTATGAACGCCTCGAACAACCGCTTACCCACCCCGTCGTTCTCAGTCGCCATTGGCAAGAAGGAAGGCAGTGGAGCGCTGAGGATGAAAGCGCTTACAATCAAGCGAATCTCCAGCGCATTTTAAGCGGTTTGCTTTTACGCTGTCGTGAAAAAATTTACATCTTTAATTCCGACTACAACGAGACCGGTGTTGAAGAACGCGGTCAGCTTTTAACCGTCTTCCAAACGCTTTATCGCAAAGCTTTGCGAGGTTCAAATGACCGTTGAAATTCGTTTGCGCCCCTCTCAGGCTGAAATTATGACCTATCAAAAAGGCTTGATGGGCATTTCTGCCGTTCCGGGAAGCGGTAAAACCTGGACGCTTTCGCAGCTGGCAGTCAAACTAATTCTCCAAACCGACCTCGAACCGGATCAGGAAATCTTGGTTGTAACCTTTTCCAATTCCGCAGCGGATAACTTTGCCAATCGAATTGGCGAAAAACTACGCGCAAGTAATTTAATGGAAGGCTTTGGCTACCGCGTCCGAACCTTACATGGGCTTGCCAACGATATCATCCACGAAAGGCCCGATTTGGTCGGGCTTCCGACTGACTTTGGTATAATCGACGAAGCTGAATCCGAAGAGATTATGAAAAATTTAGTAGCTCAGGAGCTGGAAAATCATTACGAATTCCTGACTTCTTTGCTCAATCCGGGACTCGGCGAAAAGCAAACTCAGAAAATCATCAAAAAGGAATTTCCCGATTTCCTGAGAAATTTATCCGCTAATTGGATTAAGACCGTAAAAGATAAGCAAATCTCTATTGCCCAGCTGGATGACTGGCTGGCAGAGCCTCAAATGAACCCGCTGATGTCAATTTGTCTTGCCATCTATCGCGGATACCAAGCCGCCCTTAACTATCGTGGTGTAATTGACTTCGACGATTTAATCCGTTATGCCCTCGAATGTCTCAAGCTCGATCCGGATCTCGTCAAAATTCTGCAACACCGCTGGCCCTATATCCTCGAAGACGAATCCCAGGATTCCAGCAAACTCCAGCAAGAAATTCTCAGCAGATTAATTGGCGAAAATGGCAACTGGGTCCGTGTTGGCGACCCTAACCAAGCCATTTACGAGAGCTTCACCACTGCCGACCCGAACCTGCTCAAAGGCTTTGTCGCTAGTGATAATGTCCGCTCTGTCGATTTACCGGTTTCAGGTCGTTCTGCCCCCGCGATCATTGACCAAGCGAACGCTTTGATTGATTGGGTTCAAAGAGAACATCCAAATTATTCAATTCGGGATGCTCTTTCCGAGCCTTATATACAGGCAACCCAAGCCGATGACCCGCAAAGCAACCCTGAAAACCTGCCTGACACAATTCAAATTATCAACCGCAGTTTTACTCCCGAGCAAGAACTGACTTTTCTCAGTCGGGAAATCAAAAAATGGTTTGCCCAATTCCCCGATTCTACCGTGGCTGTTTTGACCTTTCTGAATAAGCGTGCCTCGGAGATTGCAAAATTCCTAAAGCAAGAAAAAATAGAGGTGGCTGATGCATTGATGAAGGTAGCCGAACCGACAAGGCTTTCAGCCGGTGCGGTTGTCTTGATTCTCAAATCGCTTTTTGACCCGCTCAACCCTGTTCATCTCTCGCGTTGTTTTGAAGTCTTCTATCGCCATCTCCAGGACGATTTAGAAGCTTTAAGCTTGGTTAAACAATGCAGTAAATTGATTCGTGAGCTTGAACGGACTGAGGATTACCTCTATCCCGAAGAAAACGATTGGCTGGCAAGCCTCGAATTTGATGAAAACAGGGCCGAAATCTTCGAATTGCTGACAAGCTTTCGGAAAGCAGTTCAACGCTGGCATGAAGCCACAATTTTGCCCGTCGATCAGCTGGTTTTGGTCTGCGCCCAAGACTTGGTGTTGGACGACGCTGAGCTTGCCATCATCCATAAAATTTCAGCTTTTATCAAAACGATGCTCGAAAACAATCCCCACTGGTCAGTCATGCAAGTGATGGATGAATTGATTGGAATCTCCAAAAATTCTCGTGGCTTTGCAAATTTTAGCCAAAAAGAGGATGGTTTCGACCCGAATAATTACAAAGGAAAAGTAATTGTTGCCACTGCTCACAAATCAAAAGGCTTGGAATGGGATAAAGTTTTCCTTACTTCAGCCAACAATTATGACTATCCTTCAGGTGCTGACAACGAAACCTATATGTCAGAAAAATACTTCATCGCCAATCAACGCAATTTGGAAGCTGAATTGCTTTACGATCTGGAAGCCTTACGCGTCCAACACTCGGGAGGCGTCATGTTTCGCTCTTATGACAAACAAAACGCACGGGATGACATTGCCCGTGAGCGCTTACGTCTTTTTTATGTCGGCATGACGCGTGCCCGCAAATCCCTCACAGTCACTTGGAACACCGGCAAAGGTAACAGAGCCCAACCCAGCCTGGCTTTTCAATTTCTCTTAGGACAGGCGGAACATAATGACTAATTTAATTCCATCAAACTTCGTTTTTTCGCAAAGCTCCTTGCAAACATTCGACTACTGCCCTCGTCGATTCTATTTGCGCTACCTCAAAAAACTGGTCTGGCCAGCCCAAATGGTCAGTGAGCAAAATCAGAGCAAGGATCGCGATGCAGGCGTTCGCTTCCACCAACTCATTCACCAATACTTCCTTGGCTTTGAGCTTGAAACGTTAAGAAAGATAGCAGATTATGATTCGGACAGCCGAATGATGGCTTGGTTTGAAAACTTCCTCCAAAGCCCTTTTGCCCATCTTCCAGGAAATCTAAACCCAGAAAAAAGCTTCAAAACCGAAATTGCCGGTTATCAACTGATTGCCAAAGTCGACCTTTTGCAAAACCATGATAACCAAATCAAAATTTACGACTGGAAAACCTCTCAAAAATTGCCCAAAGCCTCAAGCCTGCTCAAGCAAGCTCAAAGCAAAGTTTATCCATTGGTCATTTCCAAAGCAATTGCGCCAAAGATTCAGAACCTTTGCCTGATTTATTGGGAAGCAAATTTCCCGAATCAAACAATAGAGCTGGAAAGCAATCTATCCGACTGGCAGAAGTTTGAAAATGAGCTTTCCGACCAAATTCGTGAAATTATCGGTTTGAAAGAAGAAGAATTTGTCATGACCGATGACTTGCAAAAATGCGGATGGTGCGAATATCGGTCCTTTTGCCATCGAGCAGTCTCGGCTGAACAAGCGGATGAGGCTTACGATTTAGAAATCTTTGATGAAATAAAAATTCCCGAGGAAATTGACCCTTCCTGGGAACCTTAAAATGATTACAATGGAGGTGGGCAGAACAGGACTCGAACCTGCGACCTCATCTGTGTAAAAGATGCGCTCTAACCAACTGAGCTATCCGCCCGCGAAGGACTATTATAAACGAAAAATGAGAATAATTCGATTCAAAAACAAAACTGGTGAAATTCAATATGGCTGGATCAGCCAGGAAAAAGTTGGCATCATTCAAGGTGACCCTTATGGTGAATTTCGGCGCTTTGAACCCAATTTTTTGCTCTCCGAGCTGGAACTCATGCTTCCTTGCCTGCCCTCAAAAATTATTGCGGTCAGCAATAATTATGCGGACCGCGCCAGAGAACTTGAAGCCGAAATGCCGGACTTTCCAAACATACTCTTGAAACCACCCTCAGCTTTGATAACCAACGGTGAAGCGATTATTCTGCCTGCTCAATCATCTCAGGTTGAACACGAAGCGGAATTGGCAATCGTGGTTGGGAAAACAGGCAAAAACCTCACCCTCGCCAATGCCAGGGAGTCCATTTTTGGCTACACCATTGCTAACGATCTCACCGCCCGGGATATTCAGCTAAGCGATAAGCAATCGACCCGCGCAAAGAGTTTTGACAGTTTTTGCCCGGTTGGACCCTGGATTGATACAGATTTTGATCCAAGCGATGCGATGATTAGTTGCCATGTCAACCAAGTTTTGCGACAGATGGGGTCAACAAAAGACATGCATTTCAAACCCGAGCAACTAATGATTTTCATCAGCTCAATCATGACGCTCAATCCGGGTGATTTAATTCTAACCGGCACACCGGCCGGGGTAGGATCGCTTGAAAATGGCGATATCGTCAGTGTTCATATTGCGGGTTTGGGCAATCTGGTCAACCCGGTCAAAAAAGCGAGTTAAGAAAATTCTTTACTTCGTCTTAAATGAATGTATAATCTTTTTCTTATTAGCTAATCGGTTTAACACCGGTTTTGCCTTAAATTTAAAGTGAAGTCAGGAAATTTAGTGTCAAAGAATAGTCTCAGTTTGATTGAAAAAATACTCTATCGCGTTGAAAAACCCGGCCGTTATGTCGGCGGTGAACACAACCAGATTGTCAAAGATTGGAATAGCACCGACCTGAAATGGTGCCTGATCTTTCCTGATATTTACGATATTGGTCAGGCAAACCTCGGCTTGGCAATGCTCTACCAAATTTTAAATGACCGGGAAGACATCCTTGCTGAACGCAGTTTCGCACCTTGGGTGGATATGGAAGAGCAAATGCGCGAGCATAAAATCCCGCTCTTTTCCCTCGAAAGCAAACAGCCCTTGTCTGCTTTCGATATCCTTGGTTTCACCTTACCCTACGAATCAATTTATACGAATGTTTTGAACATCCTTGACCTTTCAGACATTCCTTTGCTTTCTTCAGAGCGCGATGAAACCTATCCCCTGATTGTTGCCGGCGGACATGCTTGTTTCAACCCTGAACCGATTGCTTCCTTCATTGACGCGTTCATCATTGGTGAAGGCGAAGAAGTGATTCTTGACCTCTCAAAAGTCTACCAAGACTGGAAAAAATCAGCTTTAAGCAAAGCAGATTTGCTCATGATGCTTGCCCAAATCCCAGGCGTTTATGTCCCCTCGCTTTACGAGGTTGAATATAACGAAGATGGCACTATTTCAAAGCTTGGTCCAAAGCAAGATGGTGTACCCGAAAAAGTTACCAAACGGATTGTTGCCCAATTACCCCCACATCCCACCAAATTCTTGGTGCCAAATGTCGAGATTGTCCACAATCGCATGTCAATCGAAATCATGCGAGGTTGTACGCGCGGTTGTCGTTTTTGCCATGCCGGCATGGTCAACCGACCGGTTCGACAGCGCAGCGTTGAAGAAATAATCCCTGTGATTGAAGAAAGTGTCAGTTCAACCGGTTATGAAGAAGTCGGATTGCTCTCTCTTTCTTCTTCCGACCATACCCAAATTTTAGATCTCACAAAAGAAGTTTACGACAATTTTCACGAAGACAAACTTTCTATCAACTTACCTTCCTTACGCATTGCTTCATTTTCGCTTGAGCTGATGGATAATTTAAAAGATCTCAAGCCGGGTGGCGGCTTCACGCTTGCGCCAGAAGCGGCAACAGAGCGCATGCGTGCGGTAATTAATAAACCGCTTGATGATGAAGAGTTTTATCAAACCATTACTCAAATATTCAATAACGGGTGGCGCTCTATCAAACTATATTACATGATCGGCTTACCAACCGAAACGATGGAAGATGTTGATGCAATTTTGCAAGCCGGGATTAAGGTCAAACAAATCGGCAAAAGAATTATCGGTGGAAGCGTCAAAGTTCATCTTGGCATTGCATCGCTCATCCCAAAACCGCACACGCCCTTCCAATGGCAATCGGTTGAAAAACCGGATTCTATCCAGGATAAACTGGATCTTCTCAAAGTCGGTACGCGTAAAGCCGGAATAA
>Ga0265295_1002627_pt1 | contig 27816 bp, 30 predicted proteins | sample Munlansysbiofilm_FD_192503 | JGI IMG/M metagenome (GOLD analysis project Ga0265295, IMG submission 192503) | Leachate microbial communities from a municipal landfill in Southern Ontario, Canada - Methane capture system biofilm | ecosystem: Engineered > Solid waste > Landfill > Unclassified ... | reverse complement strand
AACAAAAATAGTCAGCGACTATTTTATTATTTAGGAATTTAGAATATGGTAGATAAACTTGGGGATTGGGGATTGGGAAATAGGAAATGGGGAGATTTATACATTGGCATATTATTGGTGATTTTTGGTGGGATTGTTTTGCACGCGCCGCTCACCGTTTGGTTAAGTTCGAATTTCCCAGATTGTGGCCTATTTATCAAATCCTGGAAAGAAATCTTGATGCTGGTAGCCAGCTTTATTGCTACTTATCTTTTGTATAAATATAAAAAATTCAAAATTCTTAGAAATCCGCTAATTTTAACAATTATCGCCTATGCTGTTTTGCATTTTGTTTTATTATTTATCAATAACCAAGGATTAATGCCAAGTTTGGCAGGGTTGATTATTGATTTAAGATATTTATTATTCTTTGTCTTAGTTTGTGTTGCAATTCAATTATTTCCTGACAAAAAAGATTTATTTTTGAAAGTTGGAATAGCAGGAGCTTTAATAGTCGTCATCTTTGCAATTTTACAAGTTTTTGTCTTGCCAAAAGATTTCTTGAGTGTCTTGGGCTACGGTGAGAATACTATAGCACCATATTTAACCGTTGATCAAAACCAAGATTTTATTCGTATAAACAGCACACTAAGAGGCCCTAACCCATTAGGGGCTTATGCGTTGATAGTTTTAGCCCTAGCTTTTTCAGTTTTTGTTAATAAAAAGACAAAAAAATCGCTCGCTGTATTTTTAATATTGGTTTTTGGCTCTTTGACTGCTCTTTGGTTTAGCTACTCACGTAGCGCTATGTTGGGTTTTGCTATTACCCTATCTATTATATTTTTAGTTAAATTCTTTAATAAATTATCTATTAAAAATTGGCTAACGATTGGCGCCGTTTTTGTAATTGGCGTAGGTGGCTTATTCGCTATGAGAAATACCGATTTTATATCTCATATTGTGCTACATGAAAATCCATCCGAGGGTAATAATGAAAATTCTAATGAAGGACACATTAATTCTTTAACTGACAGCTTGCAAGAAGTTGTTTCTAAACCATTAGGAACTGGGATCGGTAGTACTGGCTCGGCATCATTACTTGGCGATGAGCCTGTAGTTGTTGAAAGTCAGTATCTGATGGTCGCGCATGAAACTGGTTGGCTGGGGCTGGCCTATTTATTAGCGATTTATGGATTAATTTTATGGCAGCTTTGGAATAATAAAAAAGATTGGCTGTCTTTGGGAGTGTTCGCAAGTGGTGTAGGATTGGCCGTGATTGGTTTATTTTTACCGGTTTTTGCAGATGACACGGTTTCGATAATTTGGTGGGGATTGGCGGGCATGGTTATTGGGGATTGGGGATTGGGAAATAGGAAATGGGGGTTGAGAAATGGGTGAGAGATCGACTAAGAGACAAAAAGAACTCCTGAGTTACGTAGATAATTTTATTCAAGGCCAGGGTTACGGACCAAGCTATCGCGAAATAATGATGGCTTTAAACTATAAATCAGTTTCAACGGTTGCTATTCATATCGATAATTTAATAGCTAAAGGCTACTTAAGGAAAAGAGACCGTTCGGCTAGATCGCTGGAAGTCGTAACAACTCATTTTCATGACGCGCCTGCACGTAAAGGAGCGACTCCGGCCCAAGAAAAATGGATTATTAATATTGTTACAGATAAATTTGATAGCCTCGACGAGTCCCATAGTCAACAAACTCTAGACGAATTATACGTCTTAATCGGAGCCTTAAAGATTTTAGGTTTGGACAGCGCTCACGTTGCAATGAAAGCCCGATTAATTGACTACATAAAATCTCACCCTCAAGTAAAATAGTTGACTAATACAAGGGGTAGGTTATATAATATCACCTGTTCACCATGTATTCCGGCGTAGCTCAATGGTGGAGCAAGAAGCTGTTAACTTCGAGGTTGCTGGTTCGAGTCCAGCCGCCGGAGCCAGACTCAGCAGGTAAATACCCAGACCGGGTTCCCTGACCAAAGGTCAGATTTACCCCTTGAGTCAGACAAAAGTACCAATTGTTACCAAAAGGTACAAAACCGATGGAACCGTCCGAAAGGGCGGTTTTTTCGTATTTACCCCTGATGTTTAGTCCTGAAATTGACTGGTTTCTCCTAGGGAGACTGGACAGTCGAAAAGCTGACCAGGTTCCTTGACCAGTTAGTATCTTAAGTTTGTTATATAATATATTTATGGCAAGTGAAAATAAATACGATATTGCTACCCTGCAAGCTCTATATCAGGCGGATTTAGCTAAATACCAAACAATATCCGAATCAAACACCTCTCTTGATACAAAAAATGGATTACTTATCGGCGCAATCATTGCAGTAGGTGTATTCATATTTCAAGATCCTCTATTTGAAAAAGCTACTGGTGACTGTACGCTGTTCGGCTATTTTCTATTCTCATTATTAATAATAGGTACGTTACTTTTAATAGGTGTATTTATTTTGGGTATATTCGCTATATGGCCAAGGAGGTGGCGATATCCAAGTAATACCGTCGACGAACAACCCGACTACTTATCTAAAAAGGGTGACGACGCACTGCTGCAGCTTATATCTGATATTGAATCTATATTTCCTGAAATCGATGGAATTATGAGGCTGAAGGCTAAACTTTTCACCGTTGGTGTGATACTTTTTGGATTCGCAACATTCTTATTAATCATAGTGAAGCAGATACTAAATTAAGGAGTTACACATGACAGACGGAGTAAAACCCTCACCCCTTCCGAAGCCTAACAAACCAGGTACCGCAATAAATGCCCCTAAACCACCAAGCAAACCTGCCCCCAACCAGCCGTCGCATACAATAAGATCAGCGCCTAAACCCACGAAGACTAAGTAGTGTTAGATTTTATTCAAATAGAGAAGACGACCGTGAGTTTATCCCTAGACCCTATTGCTGTAGCCGCTGTTCTAATAGCGTTAGCTTCTCTCGCTGTAAGTATAATGTCTATCGTTCGGGATAGGCCAAAGATAAAGATCACGATTAAAAAGGGTTGGACGCTCGTGAATCCTCAACCGGGATATAAAAAAGACACACCGTACGTTTCGGTTTCTGTGATTAATTCCGGTATTAGGCCGGTTACTATTGCCAGCGTAGGAGGAAAGCATCTCAAAGATACTGGGGGCTTTATTATGTCCGACAGCATGATAGGCGGAAGCAAGGAGTTGACCCAGGGTAAGCGCTTGGACTGTCTTATGGAGGAGTCAGCGTACGATGAAATCAATAACAAATATGGGGTTCTGAGAATAGAGGCAGAAGATCTTACCGGTAAATCATACGTTAAAAACGTTAGCCCTTTCTTCCTGAGGATGATTTACTTTCCGGTTAGAAAAGTCCGTACCGTTATTTGGAATAAACAACACAGAAATAGCAAATCATCATAACCGCTCAAAGTAGTATTTTACTGTGCTGAAATTTTCAACTCACCGTTTTTTACGGCTATCCTATTCATGATCCCATTTGCAAAGGCGGTTTTTTCGGTTTCGCTACCGCTTCGCAGTACGTATCTCGAGTATTCGACGAGCGGAGTAGCTGGTGGCCGTTCGACTCCATATTGTCGTAAGATGTTTTGCACAACTGTATAGTGTCGATCAATCTTTGCCTGAAGCTTCGGTGTGACTCTGATCTTCTTCACTTCCTTTTCGATAAGTGGTTCGAGCAGCTCACATAGCAGGTCTTCGTTTATATATTTTTCTTTACAGTTTGGATCTATCTTTCGGGTGCAGTTATAGTAGACGAATCGTTTGTGAACACCGGTTTTCTTGAGTAGTTTTATCTTCTCCTGCGCCGTTACCTCAGCCCCGCATCGACCGCATTTTAGTAGACCGCGGAAGGCGAATTGCTTTGATCCCCAGATGCCCTTGTTCACACCTCGCGATTGTTGCACTTCATTCCATAGTTCTTTTGAAACGAGCGGTTTATGAGCGCCTTTGTACCACGGGTTTCCTGGTCCTTCTGGATACTGGAACTCGCCGTAGTAGAAGGGGTTGATCAGCATGGCGAGTACGCTACTTACCGGTACTGATCTGCCGCTTCTTGTCGTAATCTCCTGTTCATCGAGCCATGCTTTGAGTTTTCTGCCACTCCAACCTTGTGCGGCTTTATGAAACATCTCGGTGATGATGTCTGAGCGCTCAGGGTCGGGGATAATGTCGGTCACGCCACCGAATGATCTATTTATATAGCCGAGTGGAGCAGTGCCAGGTCGCCAGCCCATTTCGCATTTTGTACGGATGCCGCGTTTTACGTTGATACTTTTGTTATCATTCTCAAGCTTTGCCTGCGAACAGAGGATCATGAGCAAGAACTTTTCATTCGGGCTATTGGTGAATGTTTGCGAGTAAGTACGGATATGGAGCAGTTTGTGCTGGTCCATTAGGTCGACAACCGAACCTAAGTCGCCGGCATTTCGGCTGAGGCGGTCCGGTGCCCAGGTGAGCACTGCATTGTATTCGTCATTCGCTATGCCGGCGAGCATTTGGTTGTATACTGGCCGCTTGCCTGAGTCTTTTGCCGAGTGACTTTCTTGTAGTTCGCAGACGACATTTAAGCCTTCGTTTACTGCCAAGGCTCGCATTTCTGCTAGCTGCGAATCAATGCTCATAGCCTGACGTTCGTCTGATTCAGACGACTTTCGTGCGTATAGGCAATATTTTAGTCGAGGTGCTTGTGTTTCCATTGCAAGCAACAACATACCGCCTAACAGTAGTAAAGTCTAGTGAAAAGTGAGATAATATACTAAATTATGAGTTTATTTAAAGTATCTGGCAATAACGCCTCCCGACTGAAGCCGATCACGAACCTAAACGGCAAACGAATTCTTGAACGAGACGTCCAGCGTATCTTCGAAGCTAGTCTTCATGAGTTACTAGGCGTTCACTTTTTAGCAAGTGAGTACTCTACCAGCTTTGGCGGGAGAATGGACACGCTCGGTATCGATGATGAAGGCAATCCGTGCATTATCGAGTATAAAAAGGGTCATAACGAGAATGTAATCAATCAAGGCTTGTCATATCTACGATGGTTGCTTGACCACAAAGATAGTTTTGAGAAGCTTTGCAGTGAAAAGAATATTACGATTGCCATTCAATGGGCAGCGCCGCGAGTGATTTGCGTTGCCGAAAGCTATAACAAGTTCGACACTGACACCGCCGACTTATTGCCAATTAACATCGAGCTGTATCGATACAAGCTATATGAAGATGGTTTGCTAACACTGGATACCGAAAACTACCAGAAGGTGAAGTTACAAGACGCTCCGAAGTTCAATGTTGATTCTGGCAAGGCTGAAAAGCTACAGGAAACGTTCACGCTTGAGTATCACTTGGCGATGGCGAACGATGATACCAAGGTACTATTTGAATCGCTGAAAGAGCGGATCTTGGCTATCGATACGGAAATTATTGAAGATCCAAAGAAGATGTACGTAGCCTACAAAACGACACGCAACTTCGTTGATGTCGTCTTCAAGAAGTCGAAGTTAAAACTTTATATCAATATGAAGACTGGCACACTAGACGACCCACGGGGACTTGCTCGTGACGTTGAGTCACCCGTGCATATCGGCCACTGGGGCAATGGTGACTACGAAATTGAAGTTACAAATAGCACCGACTTAGACTATGTGATGAACCTTATCCAGCAGAGTTACGACATCAATCAGTAGTGACTTGTTGCACAATCCAATCGTAACTTTCCGCATTTTTGCCACCAACGTGCCACTCATCCATTTCCTCGAGCTTTAATTCGCTAACTCCTAGGTATGAGTAGCCATTTTTGTAGTTGTAAATAGTCGCAGGTCCATATGGTGTCGGGACGATCCATTCGACGTCCGTCTTATAGTTAGCTGGATCGGTGTACGGTTCGCCGAATAGCTCGACGAGGTGATTATACTGGGTTTTAACATAACCTCGGAGGCTAGTGCCGTTCCGCATCTTCATTACTTCATCTGTGATTTTCATACATGGTTCCTTTCTTCAGCAACACAACATACCGCCAAGCGGGAATTAAGTCTAGTAATCATCCGGATCGGGATTCTCTCGTTGCTTTTTCTTATCATATTCATACAGTTGGTCATCGATTATTTCTTTGGCGTTTGGAAACGCCCGATAGAACTCTTCGGCAAACATAGCACCAAGCTGCTCTGGACGAATGGGCCGATGAGGGTCGTAATCGCCACTCTCCTTTTTCGCCTCATACATCTGGCGACGTAGCTTAATTCGTTCGGCCAACTTGTCGAGCATATCGAGTTCGCCACTGTAGTACATTGGGTCAATGCCAACAGGTAGGTGAGTGATCCGCCCAATGCCACGCTTGTCGAAGTACTCAGTTTCAACACGAGTAGAGGCGTACTTTTGGCTGTTATGACGAAGGTAAAATTCGATCGACTTCTGCATATTGTTCTGGATATTTTCCATAAGCTTCGCTTCGACATAGTCATTCATGGTGTCTTGGCCGATTTCTTGGGCATCGCGCACGTCATCACGAAAGCTGGTGTCATCTTCCATCCATCTATACAGCGTACTTCGAGCGATGCCTTCTTTTTTGCAGGCACGCTGAAGATTGGGGTTCTCCCGAAGCAGCCCGAGGATTTTATTCCTGAACGTTCGGCTGAACTTCGTCATTGTTACCTCGTACGATCAGCTGGCGCTTTAGGCTGGTTTCTTTTTCCCAGCGCCGCATAATCACTTCGGCGTAGGTTGGCACCTTTTCCATAATGTAACAGCGTCGGTTCAGCTTGATAGATGCGATAAGCGTACTCCCTGACCCGCCAAAAGGTTCCACTACGAGGTCGCCACGCCGCGTCAGGACCTTGATGTAGGGAATAAGGATATCAAGGGGCTTTGTGCCGAAAATAATGCCCTGACCGGAGTTTTTGACGTCATCTGTGTTGTACTCGATGAAATCGGTCGGCATATAGGTCTTGCCTTTTTCGTAGCCCTCCCACTGCGGTTTGCCTGAGATGGCAAACAGGGCGGTTTCGTACATTTCCCGTAGCGGACCCTCTTCTTCGTCGGTATTGTATGGCACATCACCTGAGCCACCGACTACTGCGATGTCGTGTTTGGAGAAGAACTTGTACTTAGATGAGAATCCTTGGTGTCGGTTCGGAAGATGCCAGACGATCATGTTTTTGACCTTCCAATACTTTTCCATGGCATTCCACATTTCGCGCAGGTTCTTCCAGTTTTCATACGAGATAATGCTAAAGTCAGGCTTGGCGTGCTTGGCAACATTGGCCATCCACAGCTCGATGAAGTTATCCGGCAGACCCTCTGTTTCCAGGTAGATGCGGTCACGTTTAGCGCCAAATCCCTTAACTGGGTTGCCACCACGCTTAGCGTGCAAGTAGTCGAGAATGTACGGTTCGTCAGTCATGCACATGTCTGCCTTTTCACCGTTCATGAGCTTGTCGAAGTCGGCTTCAATGGTGGAATCACCGCACATTAGACGTGAGTCGCCGAGTTGATAAACATCACCCTTTTGAACAGTAATTTTCTTAATATCAAGCTTCTTCAGCTCCTTTGTCAGGTCGAATGAGGCCTTTTCTTCGTTATCCTCGATGGCGAATACGTCATCAAGTTCTTCGGATTCGAAACCAACGTCTGCTAGCAGGTCTTCGTCGAATTCTTTTAGTAGCGCATAATCCCAGTCGCCTCCGGTTTTATTGAGGCGGAGGTTGAGTTCACGTTCCTTGCGCTCAGTGAGGTGTAGCTCAACTACTGGCACTTCGGTGTACTTTAATTCCTGAAGTACCTGGAGCCGCATATTGCCACCGATCACAATATTCTTGCGCGACGGGTGAGTGTTGATGATTAGCGGGTCTACGACGCCGAACTTTTCGATGCTCTCACGTAGCTTCTCCAGTTGGTGATCTGACCATGTGCGAGGGTTGAACTCGCTCGACTTCAGTTCGTTGATATTGATGTGCTGCACTTGCAGCTGAGCGGGTGAAGTGGTCATGTGACACTTCCTTTCCCTATGCTCTGGAAATAAAAAAGAGCATAGATTAATTGATAGAAGTGGATGCACAAACAATTTACCTCAGTTGAGATAAAAGGTTCGCCTCCTTTCTATCAACTCTTTCTATGCTGTATATAGCTTTGAATGAATTGGGACTTGTGATCCGGTAAGGTGCTAGCCGTATGGCTATATCTAGAATAGCATTGCACGATGGGAGGAGTCAATATTAAAAAACTAATTTTAATTCTCGTCAATTCTGGACAAAACTCAACTATTCTCGACGTACCGTAGGGTGCCTTATCGGGGTTAATAGAGTATAATGTTGTGTAATATGCATAATTCAAACCCAAATGAAGATACCGCTAATATTTCTGCGCAAATAAAAACCACGAAAGTTGTTTATCCCCAGATCTATTCCTACACCTTACCTGACGAGCACGAAAATGATGGTTCACAAAAAATTGGTTACACCGAACGTAAGGATGTTGATGCCCGTATTCGCGAGCAAACACATACCGCTGCAAAGCGACTCCGATCGGAGAAGCAATGGAGTGCACCGGCATTTTTCAATAACTCTCACGATGACTTTACCGACAAAACTTTCCACAAATTTCTCACAAAAAGCGGTGTTGAAAACAGGCTTGATCTTGGTAAAGAGTGGTTCTACTTTAACGGCACTCCTGAGAGTTCAAAGCAACTTTTTGATGCATTCCGAGAAAAGGGTTTTGCAGCACTTCAGGAGGGCGACAGCCAGAAAATTGCCTACACATTACGTAAAGAGCAGCAAGATGCCGTCAGTAAGGCCAAAGAATACTTTGAAAGTCACGAAAATGGTGAGTTTCTCTGGAACGCTAAGCCGCGGTTTGGCAAAACGCTCGCAAGCTATGATTTAGCGAAACAGCTTAACGCACAGAAAGTGCTCATCGTGACTAATCGTCCAGCGATTGCGAATTCATGGTTTGATGACTTCAGCATGTTTATCGAAGGCTATTATTTTATTTCAAGTGCTTCTTCGCTTGCCGATAGGCCCTCCCTGACGCGAGAGCAATACTCGGCAATTGAGGGCACCGACAAGCCGCAGATTACATTCCTGTCACTCCAGGACCTGAAGGGCTCAAAATACTTTGGTGGTAGTCACGAAAAGCTACGCTGGGTAGCTGACCTAGATTGGGACCTACTTGTTATCGATGAAGCACACGAAGGTATTGATACCGGTCGAACAGACGCAGCTTTTACGAACGTAACGCGCAAGCACACTCTGCACCTCTCCGGTACGCCGTTTAAAGCACTTGCCAACCAGAAGTTTCCTAAAGAAGCAATCTACAACTGGACCTACCTTGATGAGCAGCAAGCTAAACAAGACGAATTGAATGATCCAGAAGTCGGCGATAGCGGCGCTCATGCGGACTTGCCAGATTTGCGTTTGTACACCTACCGTATCTCCCAAATGACCACGCAAGAGGTGAACGAGGGCATTCAGATTGATGATGAAAGTCGCGACTACGCTTTTGACCTTAATGAATTTTTTGCGACGAAAAATCAGAAGTTTGTTCATGAAGATGACGTAAAGGAGTTTTTGCGCAATCTCACCACCAATGAAAAATATCCATTCTCTACTCCAGAGCTCCGTGACGAATTACGGCACACTTTCTGGTATGTTGGTAACCGTGTTGAGTCGGTGAAGGCACTAGAGCAATTACTCAAGCAGGACCCTGTATTTGAAAACTACAAAGTGATTGTCGCTGCTGGTGACGGTAAATCATTTACCGAAGAGGAAGAAGACTTCAAGGGCAACGAAAAATCGTTCGACCGTGTCAAAGATGCGGTCAAAAAACATCCTAAAACGATTACCCTTAGTTGCGGACAGCTAACAACTGGCGTAACTGTGAAAGAGTGGAGCGCAGTACTGATGCTTACTGACATTAAAACGCCGTCACTTTACATGCAGGCTGCTTTTCGTGCTCAAAACCCCTACCGCTTTACTGAAAATGGCAAGCTTAAGGCAAAGCAATCGGCGTATCTGTTTGATTTTGCACCAACTCGCGTACTTGAGATATATGACAAATTTGCAAACGGCTTAAACCAAAAGACCGTCAACGGTGAGGTGACTGAAGCTGAGCGTAAAGAAAACATTAAAGAACTACTCAACTTCTTCCCGGTCGTGTCGGAAGATGTGAACGGCAGAATGGTTGAACTTGATGCCGAAAAGGTGCTCACCTTCCCGAATGCACTGGCGGCAACCGAAATCGTTCAAGCGCGCTTCATGACAAACCTGTTGTTTAACGACAACATTAAGGGCGTATTCAGTTTTCCAAAGGAAGTATCTGACACTATCGAATCGATAATAGATAAAATGCCGATCGAGAAAAACAAACGTGTTGAAACTGCGAAAAAAGAGTTTGACCTGGATGATGCACGTAAAATTGCGAATGAAAAACAGCACAAAATTAATGAAAACACCGGTGTTATCTTGGGTGAAAAAATATACCGTGCCAATATAGACCGAGTTGTCGACAATGTGCTTAGCCGAGACGCACCTAATGAAACTATTGATACGCTTGCCGCGGAGGTTGAGTCACTTGCCGAAGCGCCAATCGCCAAAATAAAAGAACAGTATAAGCTAACAGTGGCCGAAGAGGAGAAGCTACGTCAAGAAGTTGCCGAAAAAGTAAAGCTTGCTGTGGCTACGTATGAAAAGAGCGACGACAAGAACCCTGAAGAATTGAAGCAGAGTTTAACTGCTGTCATTGAGCACGATCTTGTTCAGGTGCAAGTTGAGCAGCAAGAAACGAAGGTGGTTGAGAACGTTCAGAAAACCAAAGAGGATGAGATTCGCGATCGACTACGATCTTTTACTCGTACTATCCCAATGTTTATCATGGCTAATGCTAGCCGTGGTGAAATTACGATTGATAATTTCGACGAGCACATTAGCGACGACGATTTTGTGGACCTGACGAATATCACAAAACAGGAATTCCATACCCTCCGCGATGGCTTTGATTACACCAATGAACATGGCGAGCGCAAAAACTTTGGCGGCGTGTTTGATCGCTATCGTTTCAATGCATCTATTGCTGAGTTCCAGGCTGAAAAGGTTGCTAAGGCAAACTACTTCGAAAACGACGAAGATATTTTTGAGTTAATTCCGAACCAAAAGAATAATCAGATCTTCACGCCGAAGAATGTTGTGCAGATGATGGTAGATGGACTGGAGAAAGAAAGTCCCGAGCTATTCCACCGTACCGACAGCACGTTCGTAGACCTTTATATGAAATCTGGTATGTATATTACCGAAATAGTGAAGAAGCTTTTTGCCAATACACGCCAAAATTATAGTAGCGATGAAGCATGCTTAAGGCATATATTAGAAAACCAAGTGTACGGCCTATCGCCAACCGGGATACTCCATAGCATTACAATCAATTACATATTTGGGTTCGACACCACACATAGTATCGATACAAAAAACTTTAAACAGCACGATCTGCTACCAGAGGCGAAAGACGGAACCGCAGCTGCAAAACTTGCCGAGTTGTATAATAGGGGAGAGATGATGAAATTTGACGCAGTTGTAGGGAATCCGCCGTATCAGATTGGTACTGATACCAACTTTGCGACGCCCGTCTATAACTTATTTATAGATGCGGCTATTAGTTTACATCCAAATGTGGTTACGCTCATTCATCCTGCGCGTTTCTTGTTCAATGCGGGAGCTACGCCAAAAGACTGGAACCAGAAAATGCTGAACGACCCGCATTTTAATGTTTTGAAGTATGAAGCAAATTCGCAAAAAGTCTTTGCTGGTGTGGATATCAAGGGCGGTGTTGCAGTTACGATTTGGGATAAAAATAGTACAGATGGCGGACTTGGCGGCACCTTTGTTGCGTTTGAGGAGTTGCGCAGCGCACTACAAAAAACACGATATAAATCAGACGATTCTATTCAGTCGGTTATGTATCCACAAACCAAGACAACTATCGGACTAGACAGTGCTTTTCCAACCGAACGACGCTTGCGGCCAAATTATTTCGATAAATATCCAGAAGAGTTTCAGCAATCCAAAAGCGATACTCATCCAGTGAAGGTAATAGGGCTTACAAAAGGCAACAAGCGAGCAGTTCGCTATATGCGTGAAGAGATTGTTGATGATGAAAATATTAATAACTGGAAAGTATTTTTACCTGAGGCAAATGGCTCGGGTGCTCTCGGCGAAGTCGTGAGCACCCCCCTTACGGGGGAACCCCTTACGGGGGAACCCCTTACGGGGTGTACTGGGTCTTTTGTGCAGTTTGGACGCTTTGAGAGCCAATCTGAGGCTGAAAGCTGTATGAAATACCTAAAGACTCGTTTTGCCCGCGTTATGCTAGGTACATTAAAGATCACTCAACACAATCCAAAAAGCACCTGGCGCAATGTTCCTCTCCAAGATTTCACCGCCAACTCCGACATTGACTGGTCAAAATCCATCCCCGAAATCGACCAACAACTCTACAAAAAATACGGCCTCAGCCAAGAAGAAATCGACTTCATCGAAGCCCGTGTCAAAGCAATGGAATGAACAGTATAGAGAAAAATACTCACGTAGACCGACTTGCAGCATTCGTATTCACAATGAGTGAATATGAAAATCTTGTGAACAAACTTCCTATTAGATGGGAATTAAAACCAGGTTCAATAGACTACACGATGGAGAGCACCGCTCTAAATCTGCGCGCATTACTGATAAGAAAATACATTACGAGAACTACCAGTGGCTCGCCTGATCATAAACTATGGATCAGGGACGTAATAGCAAGTATTAGGCAGGTTTCACCTGGTCATACTCAAGGGCTAGACAACCTAGAGAGTAAATATGAGCAAGCGTACAACAGTGGAGAGTATGCGCTGTCGGACGGCAGTGTTCTGAAAATGAGCGAATTGTTCGAGGATATAGTATACGGTGTATATCTGCATTCGGATGCGGCTAGGATAGAGAGATTATTAAAGATGGATCAGACGATGATGCACCAGGCACTGCGTCAGTACATTCGGCCGATAGAAGAGGTACTGTATGAATTGCTAAATCTAATACGCCAACTGGGTGTGCCGCTACTTGAAAGGCACGCGGCATCCAATAAGGCATCCGTTGTTGCATTAAAGGATATTTCAGAAGAATCGTCCAAGGGCTTATTGGGGTATTGGTCTAATTTGTATGGCAAAAATGTCGACGATCAGGAAGCAGTAGATAATTTTTATAAAAACAAGAGTGATCAGGATAAGCAGATATTAACGACTGCCTTGCAATTTTTCAAGGCCATATGTAATCCTGAGTCCGCCACTTCAGATATAGAAGACCTTGTTCTTAACGGAAAGATATCTGAGTGGAGCAATTTATCGGAAGTAAAGAGCTTTATCAAAGATATTCCCGGTCTAGGGATTGCATCCACAGTCAACTATAATCACCGAAACGATGTTGCGTATGTAAAATTACTGAAGCATATTGACGACACTATGCTTATTACGGAGGAGCAGATTATTCCTGATGTTACATACATTACCCTCGTCGAGGACGTGACTGTCAATGAATGGCGAGTGTTTAGCCTTGGTGGAGAGAAGGAGCCGTATCTTGATCGCTCTTGAGTGAAAAGTGTAGGTTTTATTTTTATGGACAAAAAGCAGTTTATTGCCCGACTAAAGCATGTATATCACAGCACAAAGCGCCAACCTGGCGATAGCTCGCTTAACGATCTTCGTGATGCATTTTTACAAGAAGTCATAGCAAAATCAAATGGCGGGTGGGATGACATTGTGGCGCTGCAGGTAATGGGGTTTGTAGAGCATCTATTTAATGTTCAGCCCGAAGCTACCCGTACAGCGCAGCGTATCACATCTGATGATGCCGAAGCGACGCTAGAGCGCTTTCTACTAGACAGAGACTACTCTTACGAGCACATCCCAGAAAGTAAAGATCAATCACCTGACGGTTACATAGAGGGATACGGCCACAAATACCTGTGTGAGCTTAAATCACCGGTATTAATGTTTGATCATGACGCCGCACCTTTTGGCTACAAGTTTTCAACCACGCATCGTAAGATACTCGACGCTATTCACCAAGCAAAAAGCCAATTTGATGCGCTCGATTCAGGCCACTCGCTGCCGCGCATCTTAGTGTATACATCGGCACATCCTCAACTTGATTACCATAATTTCATCAGTGCGGTGAGAGGTTACGAAGCTGCCCAAGACGGAATGATTACGACGGACTTACGTAATACGAACGTTTTCAAAAATACACAGCCTATTGTTGAAGATATAGATCTATATATATGGCTTCGTATCACCAGTAAAAGTGCACTACGAGTAAGTTATTTTTGCAATACAGCCTCACTACATAAAGATAAAATAGATCGATTGATCGAACAATTAAAGTCTAAAGCTGTGTCTAATATGGACGTACATGCAAATCTGCAAGATTTTATGCAATAGGGGGTGTATTGCCATAGTACCATTTTCCGAATATGGTAAAATGGTAGCATGCAAAGGAGCGGTATGAGCGACAATAATGAACTAGTCATCTTTGATGATATAAAACAAACAGACGGTGAAAGCACCGAATTTTGGAGTGCAAGGGACTTACAGAAGACGCTAGAGTATGGAACGTGGGAGCGGTTCGAGCCAGTAATAAAAAAGGCCAAGAAATCTTTTAACACAAGTGGTCTTGGCGCCAACAACAACATCAATGACCATTTTCGCCAAGCTGCGAAAATGGTCGAACTCGGTAGTGGTGCTACCCGTGAGGTCGAAGATTACCAATTATCACGCTATGCATGCTACTTAATCGCTCAAAATGCTGATCCATCTAAGGAGCCGGTTGCTATTGCGCAAGCATACTTTAACATCCAAACCTTCCGTCAAGAGCAATTCGATCGTATGAACGACGAAGAGCGCCGTCTGTACATGCGGCGCCAGATTACCGATGAAGATAAGAAATTATTTAAGGTTGCAAAAGATAGTGGCGTAGAACGCTACGGCACATTCTACGATGCAGGATATCTAGGGCTTTACGGCATGCGTGCCAAGGAAATTGCCGCAAAGAAGCAGCTTGGTAAAGATAAGATTTTTGATCGTGTTGGCGCAACAGAGCTTGCGGCAAATCTCTTTCGTATCACCCAAACACAAGATAAGTTGAATAATGAACTAGAAAAGGGTAATAAAGTTGGTGATCGTGCGGCTGCACACACGCACTTTATGGTTGGCGGTAAGGTGCGCCAAACAATCAAGGACATTGGCGGTACGCTGCCCGAAGATTTACCACCAGAAACGGAGCATATCAAAAAACTACAGAAGCGTCTAGAAAAGGATGCTCTCAGTGAAGCTAAGCGTAAAAATCTAGGAGATGGCGAGAAGTAACATGGTGCCACGTTTGGCAATCGATATCAGTGAAAATACGCTCCGTAATCGCGGCAGGGTACTTGATATTTTATTGCTCAACAAAGCGACGTCCAATAGTGGAAACATCATCTGGGCAACTGATAGCTATGTCGAAAAATACGGTAAAGAATTTGCACCCAAAAAGCAGATAAAGCGCGAACAAATTACGGGCGTCAACGGCAAATTAATTCAGCCGCGCGCCGCTAAAAGCAAAGAAGAGCAGAAGTTCCGCACCAAAGACAAGGCCGAGGTGTTTACCCCTCTTAAAATCGTCAAGGAAATGAACATGGCGATAAACTGGTCTGGTAAAAATTGGCCAACAAACGAACAGAATTGGATTGACTACATTTCCGAACTGCGCTTGGAAATTACCTGCGGCGAGGCCCCATTTATTGCCGGGCGTTATAATCCAACTGCCAATACCGGTGTTATTATCGAGCCGCATAATCGCGTAGGGTTTCTTGATACTAAATTGCAAGAGGTGGGTAAATTTACGAGCAGTAAAAAGGAGTGGCTTCAGTACGCAGAGATTGCTCTCAAATCGAGTTACGGCTATGAGTGGCAGGGTGACAACTTGCTGATAGCCCGCGAAAACATCCTGCTAACTGTAGATGACTTTTATAAAGACTTCTGTAAAAACAGGCTGAAACTTAAAACCAAACAGGGGCTCACCGATGAACAGCTCGAATATTTTGCGGAGATAATCGCGTGGAATATTTGGCAAATGGATGGCTTGAAATATGTTCGACCACTGTCGTGCAGGCAGACTATTGCAAAAACGAATGAGGTGCCTAAAGATCAGCTAGCGTTATTTGCAGTCGAAAAACCGAAGAAGCAGAAAGTTGATTGCGAAGGATGCCGACTTGGTAGCCCTGCGGCGCATACGGGTATATATGCAAAAATTATGGATTGGAAAACAGGAAAGCGTGTACGGTTTGTGGATATCGTGAACGGGGACGCTAAATAATGCAGATCTCCAAATCCAACTACATGAACTTCCTCCGCCATCCAACCTGGCTCTGGATTGAAAAGCACGACAAGTCAAAGATCCCGCCAGTCGATGAAAACACTCAGGCAATGTTCGATGCTGGCCATCAATTCGAGCCTTATGCCGAATCATTATTCCCAGAAGGTGTCACGCTCGGCTTTAGCGATTACGACGAATACCGCTCATTGCCGCAGCGAACCAAAGATGCCATTGCTCGTGGCGATAAGGTGCTATTTCAGCCACGCTTCGAGTGGCAAGAGTTCACCTGTATTTGCGACATTGTGAGCTTTGTTGGTGAAAATGAAGTCGACCTATATGAAATAAAAGCCAGCACTAGCGCCAAGACCGAGCATGAGTTTGACCTCGCATTTCAAGTTGCTGTGCTCGAGGGTACCGGCTTGACTGTACGCAGCGTCTCGGTTATCCATGTTAATAATCAGTATGTAAGAAGCGGTGAGATAGAGGCAGATAAAATTACCGCCATAACTGATGTCACTGATAAAGTCCGAAAAAGAGGCGATATAACCGCAAAGTATATGCCAATGGCGCTTGAAGTCGCAAATAGTAACCAAATGCCCGACCCAGACCCGGCGCTTGCAAAGCTTGGCTCGAAAGCGGATTGGTTAAAGATTTACGAAAATATCTTCCCGCCAGAGCCAAAAAACTGGCCAGAGGATATACAACCTGAAATTAACACCCAGGAGATAAAGAATTTTCTTGATGGCTTGAAATATCCACTCTACTTCCTCGACTACGAAACAATGTCGAGCCTCATTCCACGCTTCGATGGCCATCGTCCGTACCAGCAGGTACCGATGCAGTACTCGCTCCACATTCTGCGGGCGCCGAATGCAGAACTTGAACACAAAGAATTCTTGCATCGCGACAATTCCGACCCAGCCTTGCCACTCACCGAGCAGCTTATCGAAGACATCGGCACTGAAGGCTCGGTGATTGTCTGGTATGAAGGCTTCGAGAAATCTCGCAACACAGAACTGGGTGACATGTTTCCGCAATACAAAGAGGCGATGGAAGCTGTCAACGACAGGGTGGTTGATTTAATTATTCCGTTCAAGCAGAAATGGTATGACGACCCTCGCTTTGAAGGTAGCGCGAGTATAAAGAAGGTTTTACCAGTACTATGTCCGGAACTGTCGTACAAAACACTCGGGATTCAAGAGGGCGGTTCGGCGCAACGACTTTGGATGGAGGCTGTGCTTGATGGTACTCGCACCGATGAAAAGGAAAAGATTCTCGCTGATTTGTTGGAGTATTGCGGGTTGGATACTTTGGCGATGGTGGAGATATGGCGGAAACTTCGTAAAATAGAAGCAAGCGAGGACTAAAATGGTTGAGTTTAAATTTAATATGGCAAAAATACTTTCGTCAGATTTTGTGGTTGGCGAAGATACTTTGCAGAAACTTGAGATTAGAGAGTCTGGCCAGGGAAACGGTTTCTATTATTTCTGGGACGGAGAGCACAATAGGTTAATTAAACGTTTTGTCCTGGGTGAGAGCAAGAGTGGCATCAAAACATGTTGCTCTGTGAATTTTATAGAAAAGGATGGCAAGTATACACCTAGGCTAGAGCTCTCAAAGCGGAAAGGTGAGGTTCTTCAAAAAGACAGTGCGCAAGTCAATAGCGAGACGAAGACGATTAGCTCTCGAATTGATCTTGATGATTGTCATGAAAACTTCTGGCTACTTATAGATTACATATATTCTATGAAAAACGTTGACGTACCAAAGAGCCGACTAAAGGCAATTGGTCAGGATGAGCGCGAACTTCTAGATCAGGTAAAGCTTAGTCGACCGTTTGTACAGAAGGTGCTTACTACCTTTGATACACCAGAGGCTCAAGAACTATTAATCCAGGCCAAGCAGGATGACGTTAATAATCTTTTTGCCTCTGTTAAGCAGGCGAAGAACAAGAAGGCGCTTGCCGAGGTGGATGCGTTACTGGAGCAAAACACGAGTGAGCATAAGCTTGAACTTTGGATTAAAGAAAATGATTGGGTATTTGGTGTTGAATATGTTCGAAGGCTTGATGCAACTCGAATAGGCATACATGAAGATGCCGATCTACTGGTCGAGAGTCTGGACGGCTATGTTGATTTGATCGAGCTTAAGAAAGCCTCTGAATTCCCATTGTTTAATTATGATACAAGTCACGACTGCTACTATCCTGCGGCACCACTTTCTCAGGTTATTGGACAAACTATTAACTACCTGCGTCTAATGGAGGCAAATCAAGCCATCTTAAAGTCTGAAGACGGACTCGACGTACTTAAGCCGCGAGCTAAGATTGTCATCGGCCGCTCGTCACAATTTAGAGATGCGAAAGAGAAAGTCGCGCTGCGGACATTAAACGACACACTTCATAATATTGAGGTTATAACGTATGATGAAATCGTTGCACGAGCTCACCGAATTGTTAAAAGCTATGATAAATAGCCTCTAAATACTAGTTGTATACAATTCTCGTTACTCTATGTCTCATACCTGAGTAGATCGTCGGATGGGTTAACGCTGCGTTGTTAGCTACTTTATGATGCATATTTCAACTGAGGTTCTTGCGTAAGCTTCGTAATCGCTGGATTCGCTTATAGTCGGGCTCCCCGTAGATATTTTCTTCTAGCTTTTTCCAGCCAGACTTGGGTAGGCTGCCTTCGGGCGCAAAACCAGTAAACTCAGCGCGTTTCGCCAAGGCTGCATAGCTTAGGCTCGTGGCGGTCTGGTGCTTTAAGACGACAATATCTCGTGCGGTACACGATCCTTTTGTAATGTCCATTTTACTAAGGTCGTCGTGAAATTCTATTGTTGGATAGATGAACTCGGCCGCAAAAACCTCAGCCCCTATCTCCTTCATTTCATCTTGAACTTGAGTAAGGCAAAAAGCACCCACAGAATCACGATCCATAAGATGATGCTTCAGTTCATGTGCAAGTGTAAAAATATACGGTTCATCAGGTAACCGCGCAACAAGCACTGATGGAGCTCCATGTAGATCAGGGAAGTATACACCCCTAAGTTTCTTAAAGGCTTTTCTGTCCAATCCAGCGATTGGCCACTGATCGATACTGATACCGTAGTGTTTATAGATCTTTCGAAATTCAGTACGTGTTATGCGAGCACCGCTGATATCAAAAAGTGCTCTTTGTTCGTGCGCCAGAGTCACCATCTTCTTGTAGTATTCTGAGCGCTCTGACATATGAACTAGCTAGCCTACTTCTTCCTCAGCTGGTTCTGAGCGCTTTTGATCTGCGCAAACTGAGTCAATGCTTCTATGTCGTCTTGATGTAGACCTTGTGCTGCCCTCATTAAGCCTGCTAGTGGGGCTGGAGTATTCTCTTCTGGAAAGAAGGAAGAAATCGGCTTACCAAAAAACTTGGCTAAATCATCAATATCTTTGAGCTTTGGTTTGTATACAGCTTTTTCCCATCTTGAAACAGTATTGGTCGCTATGCCAAGCTTAGTTGCCAGCTCTTCTTGCGATAGACCCTTACCGCCATTGTAGGAGGTGCGGAATTCCTTAATTCTCTCACCTACGTACGTAGATACATCCATAGTACTCCTTTTCCTTATATAGGATATTATATTCCTTTTTGTGTTGACATGCAAGAACAAAAAGAATATCCTGATAGTGTAGCGGTTATACAACACAAAAAGGATTGTCTAACTGTAAAGTGACGAGGTGAAGTCACGATATAAATCCTAACAGAAAGGGGATAAGATATGACACAGCGTGATTATCACGTAACCCGGCGACCAGATGGTCAATGGCAGTATAAACTACCTAAGGCGCAACGCGCATCTGGTGTAACTCGGACACAAACCGAAGCAGAAGCGGCAGCTAAGCAGTCAGCTCTCAATGGTGGTGCGGGGGGTGAAATTACTATTCACCGCCCAAATGGCCAAATTCGCGACCGTGACACCATCGCACCCGCAAACGACCCTAACCCGCCCAAGGACTCGAGAAATTAGTCATGGGTAGTTTTGTTATCAACAATAAGAGACGCATTAGGTCTCTAGCAAGTAATTTGCCAGAGAGCCTCAAGGCTAAGAACATTATAATGGCTGTTGATCTGGCATCCAACATCTCAAAGGCTCAGCGGGTTGGGTTTGCCGCTGATCCGGCGATCGGTGATACGCTTCTGCCAAAGATTATCGGACCAGCAACGCGTCGCAATTCATATGGACGGGATATTATCCGACGAGACAAGGAAAAAGAAACGCTATATCGCACACACGCTTGGACTCGTCAAGAATGGGCTGGACGAGGCGAGACGAAGACAGTTACGAGCTACGTTTCGGTTCCTTACAAACGATATCCACGTGATCACGTAGACGGTTTTGATATCGAATTGACCATTCGTGAAGGTGACAAAAAGAAGCTGATCATCTCTACACTTGATTCGATAGTATATAGCGCCGATAATACCGAGCTACTTACGGGCGCAATCAACATGTATCTGGAGATTTTCGGATATGTCGAGCTTTACGACAAGGAACTGAGTCCAATCCCGGCACCAGTCACTGTTCGACGACTAAACTGGGACGTGCTTCCAAAAGGTGAGAAGATTACTCAGGAAAAGTTGAAAGGCGTGTTGTCGAAGTCAAAGCGCGTTCGGCCAGTAGAATGGAATCGACAAGAGAAGATCAGCAACTATGGCCCCTCCGAGATTGCTATCGGTACTGCGGGATTTGCAGGCTACATTATATATGTATTTCCACAAAAAGGCATTGCAGTATTAGAGAGTCTGAAATACGGCAATGCCAGCTACGTTCTCGATGACGGCAAGTGGGAGGATTTGTCCAAGCTTACCAAGCAGCAACTACTCTCCGCAAGATTGGTGAAGTCTCGCGAAATACATCATGGTTCGTGGGCTAAGCGCATCGACGGCCTTCTGGGGTAGCTTGTGTGAAAAACTCTTGGTATAAAAGAGTCTTGAGTGAGTATTCGCGGAGCACTGTAGTTTCAGTTTCCGCGACACTCGCGGTATTAATGGTGTTATCGGTCACTCAATTTCTGAATGGGAGAGTATTCGAATGGGAGAGTATAGCACCTATTGACCAGCCAGATATATTTGTCAGATTCCTATATAGTGCGTTAACGTTCGTGTCCATTGGAGCAGCACTCTATAAATTACGATTCTACCAAATTTTATCATGGGTATTTGGAAGTGATCGGCGAGGTTATAAAGAGATGAAGGGTATAATATGGGCTGGTCTAATCCTGCTGATGTACTTTATCGTCGTACCTGCTGTTGTTGAAGTAATGAATGCGGTAGTGTCCTTTCTTTACAACTTCGTACTCTTATCTCTATATATTTCGCCTGTGTTATTTGTGACTTTCTGTATGGTTACTGCTTTAGTTATATATCGCCGACTTAATCAGCGGAAGGTTATTGAGTCGCTGTCTCGGTTTGAATAATGTCCATCAATTTCTAATTATCCTTCCACAGTATCATATACGGCCCACTTGGAATTCTTCGCCCAGTAATCTCACCATCCTTAATCTTCTTACGAATTGTTCGTACGCTTATATTCAGTTTTGAGGCAAGAATCGTATCAGGAATAGACTTCTCATGACTATAATCTCCACACAAAGATCCCGGTATTTTTCGCTTATTCACCGCATCCTGGCAATTAGAACATTTAAAGCCCCATTTATCGAACCAACCAGGAGTATCGTATACGGATTTGAAGCATAGTCCACACTCTCGACCTTCGCCGTCCATAGCAAACCCTTTGGGGAAATCTTTAAGTTTGGCGAAGCGTGCTTTTTCTCGTTGATCTATTTCAATTAGTAAGCTAAAGTAATCAACTAACCTTTGACGTTCTTCGTCTGTAAATTCGCGCTTTAATTGCCCATTGTCGCTCATAGCTACACCTCCTCGTGGCTTATTATTGCTACGACCTAATTCTATACATACCGTGTCCGATTTGTAGCGTTCTACCTCTGTAAAAGAGTTCGTGACCTGTAAGCTGAGCCAAGCTGAGCAGTGAAAAAGGGTGACCTGGTTCCATGAACCGTTGCCCTAATTAACTCCTTAGCTATACAATAAAACAGTCAGAACTAACAAACTGACAAAAAAGGTTAGAACCGTCCAAAAGGGCGGTTCTTTCTATTTCATCTCTGTTATTTAGTTCTAATGTCGACCAGTTTCCTATATGGTGGCTGGGCGGGCGAAAAGCCGACCGGGTTCTCTGACCAAGCTCTCTTTGGAGATAATTATAGCTATGATCTTAAAGGCTTTTCGGTAAGTAGTAATGGGTATATAATTATTAATATATAACACAGAATATTAAGGAGGCGTTATGGAACAAGAGGCGCAAAAAGTAAATGATGTAATGCCAAGAATTGGCGAAAAAGCACCATCATTTAAAGCAGTAACAACACAGGGTGATATAAACTTCCCAACAGATTATAAAGGGAATTGGGTTATATTATTTAGTCATCCTGCTGATTTCACGCCAGTTTGTACTTCAGAGTTTATGACTTTTGCATCCAGGGAAAAAGATTTTGCTGCTGCGAATTGTAAGCTAATCGGACTGTCTGTTGATGGACTATATAGTCATATTGCGTGGCTGAGAACTATTAAAGAAAAAATCGAATATAAGGGAATGAAGAATGTAGAAGTCAAATTTCCTTTAATTGAAGATATTACTATGGAAGTCGCCAAAAAATATGGCATGATTCAACCTGGTGAGAGTAGTACCAAAGCGGTTCGAGCGGTATTCTTTATTGATCCAAAAGGCACAATAAGGACAATTATTTATTATCCTCTAAGCTTAGGTAGAAACTTCGACGAATTATACAGAGTTCTTATTGGATTACAGACCGCTGACGCTTATTCGGTTGCCTTACCTGCTGATTGGCAGCCTGGTGATGATGTCATTGTCCCTACCGCTGGATCTTGTGGTGTGGCGAAGGAAAGAATGGATAGTAAGTCGGATATGACCTGCTATGATTGGTTTTTCTGTACAAAAAAGCTTCCAAAATCAGAAATAGATAAATTAATAAAAAAATAATATAGCAAATCTATCCTGCAATTTTTTTGGGGGTAGTATTTGGCATTAACTATAGTTGAATATGCAAAATAAATATTCAGTAGTATTTTTTGATTGGAGTGGCGTTGTCGCCGATGATTCTGGCGATGATTTTATTGATTTGTCGTTGCGCGATATTGGTGCAACGGGTGTGCAAATAAGAGAAATAATAAAAAATGAATTCAGCCAATTTATGTTAGGTCAAATATCAGAAAACGAATATTGGGGTAAGGTAAAAGATAACTACGGATTAGATATTGGCGATTCTCGTGTTGGATATTTTAACAACTGGCAAGGCTTAAGACCAAACGATCACATTATCGAATTAGTGCATAGACTAAAGTCCCGCGGCTTTAAGGTTGGATTAATTTCTAATATTATCAAACCAGTTCGTGAGATAATTAAAAGAGATGGATACTATGATATATTCGATGAGGCCATACTGTCATGCGAAGTTGGCTTATTGAAACCACAAAAAGAGATTTATCAGCTAGCATTACATCGAATGGATGCTATAGCTCAAGAATCTATATTCATTGACGACAAACAACCAAATCTAGACACCGCAAAGTCTATGGGCTTTACTACTATACTAGCCAAAACCCCAGAACAAATAATTAGTGAAGTAAATAAATTAATTAATTAATAGGAATTAAATAATGGACCAAATTTTAATAAACCCTATATTAGCCACTATCGTAATTAGTGTCTTATCATTGGTTGGTGTCGTTACATTCTTTATGAAGCATAAAACGGTAAATAAAATCACGCTTTATCTTGTAGCATTCTCTACAGGAGCGTTAATCGGCGGTGCGTTTTTACATCTATTGCCAGAAGCAATCGAATCATCCGGTAGCTTTACTCCGTTTATTTATCTAATCATTGGCATTTCAGTGTTCTTCATTCTTGAACGTTTTTTGAAGTGGCATCATTGCCACAAGGATAGTGATTGCAAAATACACACATTCACTTACATGAGTTTGATAGGTGATGGTCTACATAACTTTATTGACGGCTTAATTATCGTTTCGGCATTCTCAATCAGTAGAGAAGCTGGCATCGCAACTGCTATAGCAGTTGCTGCGCACGAACTTCCACAAGAGCTTGGTGATTTTGGCGTTTTAATACATGGCGGGTTTTCAAGAGCTAAAGCTTTGTTCTGGAACTTTGTATCGTCGCTAACAGCTATCGCTGGAGCTGTAGTTGGATATTTATTAATAAGTTCATTCCATAATATAACTTCATTCTTATTACCTTTTGCGGCTGGTGGTTTTGTATATATTGCAATGTCGGACTTAGTGCCAGAATTACATAAAGAGCCAAAGATGTCTAAGTCAATTTATAACTTTGGGTTATTTGCCTTAGGTATTCTATTTATGTTGTTTATTAAGTTGTGTTTTGCTGATTAATTTTCAGGTCGATTATTTGTTATAATAAAATTTAGAAAGTAAGTATATGAAAAAAATAATTATCATAGTATCTTCAATTATTGTGCTTGTTTTGGGGCTAGTGCTATTTAGTGGCGGCGAAACTCAACTTATTGATGTTCGAACTCCGGAAGAATATGCTACGGGCCACGCTAATGGAGCTATTAATATCCCTTTAGCCACAATACAAGCTGGTGATTTTTCAAAAATTCACAAGAACGCATCAATAAAGGTCTATTGCAGAAGTGGTAAAAGGGCGGCTGAGGCAAAAATACTTCTTGAAAAAGCAGGCTATAAAGAAGTTGCAAATATTGGTGGACTAGTTGATTGGCAGGATAAGGGCGGTTCGGTTTGCGAATCAACAAAACCTACTTGTTAGTGTAATTGACTTCAATAAGTTATGGGTATATACTCATTATAGACAGTTAAATAAACTGTCGTAATTGGAAGGAGTTATATATGCCACAATTAGACGGAACTGGTCCAAAGGGCGATGGTCCATTAACTGGTAGGCGTGCTGGTAAATGCCAAAAAGATAGTTGTATATACTATGGTTTTGCTAGAGGTAGAGGATTAAGATATCGACAATTACAATCTATGAAGGATAGTAAACGAAATCTTCAAGAGATAAAAGCCCAATTAGAATCAGAACTTAAACTAGTAAATGAAAAAATCGAAAGTACTGATAAATAGTACAAGTATTATATAAATACATGCCCTCTATTGATAATATTGGGTATGTATTTATATAATAGACATGAAAAGTAGTGATTAATTATGCCAAGACCGAAATTGAATAGATGCATCAACTTTGATCCGAAAGTGACTTATTTTAAACCTCAAGGTGTCCCTATGAGGTATCTTGATATAGTGGAACTTTCTATGGAAGAAATTGAGGCGGTTCGTCTGAAAAATGTCGAACAACTTGATCAGGGCGAGTGTGCAAACAAAATGAATACCAGTCAAAGTACTTTTCAGAGGATATTATCCAGTGCCTATAGTAAAGTTGCACGAGCACTAGTTGATGGAAAAGCTATAAAAATCACAAAGGAGGGGTAATTATGAAAGTTTTAAAATTTGGTGCAGTTTGGTGTTCTGGTTGTTTAGTTATGAAGCCACGTTGGGCTGAAATCGAAACTGAAAATCCTTGGCTAAAAAACGAAATGCACGATTTTGATCAAGATAAGGAAGCTGTCGAAAAATATGGTATTACTGATACCCTACCGGCTTTTATATTCTTAGATAAAAATGGTAATGAATTTTTACGACTAACTGGTGAAGTTGATAAAGACAAATTAGTAGAGATTATTAATCAAAACAAAGATCGTTAAGATGAAAAAAGTCTTTAGTATAGTATTGGCGGTATTTTTATTTGCAGGTTTGTTTTGCGCGTTACCAGCAAAAGCATTAACAAGCAATAACGTAGATTTGTATTTATTTTGGGGAGATGGTTGCCCTCATTGCGCTAAAGAAAAAGCATTTTTGGCTGAAATATTGCCAAACTATCCTAATGCCAAACTAAATACCTACGAAATCTATCATAGCCAAGTAAACGTTAATCTGATGCAACAAGCCGCTGAAAAGCTGGGTGTTGACGCTGGTGGTGTGCCTTTTTTAATTATTGGCGATGAAGATTTTGTAGGTTATGCTGACGGAATAACCGATAAAGAAATTGAATCAAGAATTAAGTATTGTAGTGAAAATAGTTGTCCTGATACTGTAGGTTCAATTCTAAAATCAACTAATCAAAACACGAAAACTAAATACAATGAAGCCGAAAATAAAAATGAAGCGAAAAGTGATAACGCCACAGCCAAAAAACTAATAAAATTACCGTTTATTGGCGAGGTTGATGCTATGAACTTTTCTTTGCCTATACTGACTATATTTATGGGTGCGGTTGATGGCTTTAACCCATGCGCTATGTGGACGTTATTGTTTTTGATTAGTTTATTGCTTGGACTAAAAAGTCGTCGCAGGATGTGGTTGCTTGGGATTGCGTTTATTGTTGCCTCGGCTTTTGTTTACTTCATGTTTATGGCGGCTTGGCTGCAACTAATCTTATTCCTTGGTTTTATTGTTTGGGTTAGGGTGGTGATTGGATTGGTGGCAACGGCTGCTGGCGGCTATAACCTTAGAAGTTATATAAAAGAAAAGAATGATAGCGGTTGTAAGGTAACTGGTAGCGAAAAGAGACAACTAGTTTTTGCCAAAATGAAAGCAATTGCTCAACAGAATAGTTTATGGTTGGCATTAGGCGGCATTATATTACTTGCGTTTGCGGTTAATCTAGTCGAGCTTGTCTGTTCGGCTGGGTTCCCGGCAGTATATACGCAAGTTTTATCGCTAAGTAATCTAACTAATTGGCAATACTACGGATATATATTACTGTATATATTCTTCTTTATGATTGACGATATAATCATCTTTGCGATTGCTATGATTACGCTAAAAGCAACTGGCATATCTACAAAATATGGAAAATGGTCAAAGCTAATAGGCGGAATACTAATGTTGATTTTGGGTATATTGTTAATATTTAAACCTGAATGGTTAATGTTTGGTTAAAATTATAGATCTTTTATTTAATACTTTTATTAATCCAATAAGTAAGCTAACATAGGGCGAGTCGCAAATTCGATGGTAATATTTAGTGCCAAGTTCGAGTCCAGTCGTTGGAGCCAAGAAATAATTCAAAAAGTCCGAGACCAGTCCTTGTGGCTGGTTTTTCTTAACCCTGTTAAAATGCTGGTTACTTAAGTTGAGAATATATTTGTCGAAACTGTTGTTAAAAAGAAGCCAGGAAACTATAACCACCCCTTTATACTTGGTTCTAGACCGATATGCCCCAGCCTGTGAATACTAGGGAAAGTTCGAGACCAGCTGTCTGTATAAATATCAAAATAATGGTATAATATAATCAAATATGAATATACACTCCCTTCAACTCGCAA
>Ga0265295_1002626_pt1 | contig 27816 bp, 26 predicted proteins | sample Munlansysbiofilm_FD_192503 | JGI IMG/M metagenome (GOLD analysis project Ga0265295, IMG submission 192503) | Leachate microbial communities from a municipal landfill in Southern Ontario, Canada - Methane capture system biofilm | ecosystem: Engineered > Solid waste > Landfill > Unclassified ... | reverse complement strand
CAAGAGCAAGGGACTGGAATACCCGGTGGTGTTCATTCCTTTCCCCTGGGCCGGCGGCATGATAGGCCGCGGCCCCGTGGTGTTTCACGCCCCGGCGCCGCCCTACCCGGTGTATCTGGACCTCGGTTCCGATCATCTGGAGAACCACCAGACGTTGGCGGCAGCCGAAGACCTGGCTGAACGGCTGCGGCTGCTCTACGTCGCCGTGACCCGGGCGCGGCACCTGTGCGTCCTCACCTGGGGCCGCATCAACAACGCCGAACACTCGGCCCTGGCCTGGCTCCTGCACCCGGATCCCGGGCAGAACCCGCCCCGAAGCCTCATGGCGGATCTCACCGAGGAGGAGATCCGGGAGTGCCTGGAGGCCCTGACCATCGGAGCCGCCGGGGCCATCGAGATCAAAACCGTTGCCCAAGAGCCTGCGCCGGCGGCGGAACCACCTGTTAAAAAAGAAAAAACTTTTTCGGCGCGCCCGTTTACCGGCCGCGTTGCCGACGACTGGCGGTTGACCAGCTACTCGGGCCTGCTGGCCGGCAGGGACGTGGAGCGACCGGACCACGACCCCGAAGCACCGGCGCCATCCACCGACACGCCCAGCGCAACGGTGGACGCCGTCTTTCGTTTTCCCCGCGGCCCCGTGGCGGGCCAGTGCCTCCACGAACTGCTGGAAACCCTCGATTTTCCCAACGCCAAAGGACCAGACCTGGCCGAGACCGTCCAGAGGCAACTGGCCCGGTATGCCATCGACGACGCCTGGCAGCCGGTTGCCGCGGAGATCGTGTGCCGAACCCTGGACACCGCCCTGGACGCCGATGGACTGCGCCTGAGGGCCATCGGCCGCCCTCACCGCCTCGACGAGATGGAATTCCACTTTCCCCTGGCCCCTCTGGACCCGGCCCGCCTGGCTGGCGTTCTGGCGGATTTCGCCGACTACCGGAGCGCTGGGCAGGGGTTGCACTTCGACCCGGTGCGGGGGCTGATGAAAGGCTTTATCGACCTGGTTTTCCGCCACCGGGGTCGCTACTTCATCGCCGACTACAAGTCCAACCACCTCGGCGACCACCTCCAGGATTATGGCCCGCGACCAATCCGCGACGCCATGGCCGCCCACCGCTACGACTTGCAGTCCCTGGTGTACACCGTGGCCCTGCACCGCTACCTGGCCCTTCGCCTGACCGGCTACCGCTACCCGGACCATTTCGGCGGAGTGTACTATCTGTTTCTCCGGGGCATGCATCCGGACCACGGGCCGTCCCGGGGGGTGTTTTTCCACCGGCCGGATCCGGACCTGGTGGAGGCCCTGGACCGAATGTTCGCCGGAAAAACCGCACCCAGGAGCGGACGATGACCGCCGGCCTGCTGGAAATAATGAACCCCTTCAACGCCCTGCGTGACCTGGACCGGCATTTCGCCCGGTGGATCGGCGTGCTTTCCGGAGACACCGCCGAACCACTGGCCCTGGCGGCGGCCCTGGTCAGCCAACGGCTCGGGGAGGGCGACGTATGCGTGGATCTCGCCCGCTTTGCCGGTCGCCGTCTCTTTACCGCCCCGGAGGCCGAAAACGGGGTGCCGGCCCCGGATCTGAAGCCCTGGATCGATGCCCTGCACCGCTCCACCGCCGTGGGGACTCCGGAGACCCCCACCCGCCCCTTGATCCTGGACGGGACCCGGCTCTACCTTGCCCGCTACTGGCACTTCGAGAAAACCTTGGCCGATGGCCTGCACCGCCTGGCATCGGCACCGGTGTCCGTGGCCATCGATCGGCTCGCGCCGGCGTTGAATCGCCTGTTCCCGCAAGGTCATGCCCCGGGAGAACCCGACGGCCAAAAGACCGCGGCGGCCCTGGCGGCCCTGCGACATCTGTGCATCGTCTCCGGCGGCCCCGGCACCGGCAAGACCCATACCGTGGCCGTCATCCTGGCCCTCATCGCCGAACTGGCCGGGCCCCCTTTTCCACGGATGGTGCTGGCGGCCCCCACCGGCAAGGCGGCGGCCCGCCTCACCGAATCCATTCGCAAAGCCCGTGAGGGATTACCGGTGGCCGCCGAGGTCCGGGCCGCCATCCCCACCGAAGCCATGACCCTGCATCGGCTGATCCAGGTCCGACCGGGGCGGGCCAACCCCGGCCACGGCCCGGACAACCCGCTGCATCTGGATCTGCTGGTCATCGACGAGGCGTCCATGATCGACCTGCCGCTGATGAGCCGAACGGTGGCCGCCCTGCCGGACCACGCCCGACTCATCCTGCTGGGCGACAAGGATCAGCTCGCCTCGGTGGAAGCCGGCAACGTCTTTGCGGACCTGTGCGCCAAACCCGGCCGCGGCTACAGCCCGGCCCTGTGCGCCGTGCTGAAGCGCTGCGCCGCCGACAACGGCCCGGAAAATCCGGCGGCCACGGCGCTGGGAGACTGTCTGGCGCTGTTGGAAAAAAGCTACCGTTTCGGTCCGGACAGCGGCATCGGCGCCCTGGCCCGCGCCGTGCGCACCGGCGCCGACCCGATGCCTGTTTTCGAGGCCGGCACCGGGGATGCGGTCCATGTCGCTTCCGACCCGGCCCGTCCGCCAGGCGCCCCGGCGGCGGCCATCCACGCTTTCAGCACCATCTTTAGCGCCGCCGATCCCGCCCAGGCCCTGGCCTGCCTGGAAGACTTCGTTATTCTATGCGCCACCCGCGAAGGGGCCGCCGGCGTGGTGGAGAGCAACCGCAGCATCGAAACGGGACTGAAATCGGCAGGGCTGGCGGTGGAACCAGGCGGCATGTACCGGGGGCGGCCGATCCTGGTCAGCCGCAACGACTACCAGCTTGGGGTGTTCAACGGCGACATCGGCATCCTCTGGCCCGATCCGGCCGATGGGGTGCTGCGGGCCTGGTTCCGGCAGGCGGACGGCGGGTTGAAAAAAATTTCCCCCGGCCGCCTGCCGCCCCACGAAACCGCCTTTGCCATGACCGTTCACAAAGCCCAAGGGTCGGAATTCGACCGGGTCCTGCTGCTGCTGCCCGATCGCGACCTGCCGGTCCTCTCCCGGGAACTGCTCTACACCGCCGCCACCCGGGCCCGGCGGCATATCGAGATCCGGGGGCCCGTCGGCCTGATCCGCAAAACGGCGTCCCGCACCGCCGAACGCGTCTCCGGCCTGGCGGAAAAGCTGTGGCATCGGCCGCAACGCCGCCCGCCGGCTTGAAGCGCCCTTTGGCCTCAGGCCCTCAGCACGATTGGAGCCCCTGAAGCAGCGCCTGCCCGTTGTAGCCCAGCACGCTGTGGTTGTAACCGCCTTCCAGCACGGCAAAACATCCAGCGCCGCAGCGCCGCGCCGCACTGCGCACCAAGCGGCCGATGCGGGCGTAATCCTCGGTGGTTTGGCCCCTGCCGCTATGCGTTTAAAGCCAATATTCCCTTGACACGCAAATTGGCAGGCGCTTAAAATTTCGGCTAAATGAAATCGTATTGAAAACCCGAAGCATTGAACCTCCACAAAAGGGGAGAATTGGCTCATGCTGAAAAATTTTCGCAATGCCACCCTGGCCCTGGGAATCGCAGTCTACCTGATGTGCCTGTGGACATCCCCCGCCGCCGCGGGCTTGATGGGCTCCAGCCTGTCCAGCGGGTCTCCGTCCGGATCGATGCGAATGGTGGAAATCGAGAAGATTCAGAAGGCCCTGGAGCAGGAAATCGTCACGGACAAGCTCGTCGCCTGCGGCATGAACCCCGCCGAGATCGAGAGCAAACTTTCCCGGATGACCGACGACCAGATCCATATGCTGGCCCAAGCCTCGGACAATGTCCTTGCCGGCGGCGATGGCATCGGGGTGGTCATCGGGGTCTTGGTCATCATTCTGCTGGTCGTCGTGATCATGAAGCTGCTGAACAAGGAAATTATCATCCGGTAGCCGACAATTGAAAAAATCCTGCCTGCTGGCCCTCCTCTTTTGCCTTTTTTGCCTTGGATGGCCAAGCCATCCAGGGGCGCGAATCATCGAGGGGGTGCCCTTTTTCAAGCAGGAGCGGCATCAGTGCGGCGCCGTGGCCCTGGCCGCCGTCTTTGCCTATTACGACCACACCGTTTCTCCCCATCGGATCAGCCGGGCAGTCTACAACGAAACCCTGGGGGGGGCCTTGCTGCCCGACCTTGAAAACTACGCCGCCGGCCGGGGGTTTGAAACCGAGTCCGGCCAAGGCGACCTGGATCTGATCAAGAAAAGCGTTCTTGACCGAAAACCGGTGATCGTTCTCATCGACGACGGCGTCTGGCTGGCCAGCCGCCCCCACTACATCGTTGTTTTCGGTTTCAATGAAAAAGGGGTCATCGTTCATGATGGAACCGACCCGTCGGTTCTGATGGATTATGGAACTTTCGAGAAAAGATGGCGGCGCCTGGGCAACCCATACCTCATCGTTCATCCATGAAGATATCGTGGATCGCAGCGGCCCTGCTGTGCCTGACGGGGTGCGCCATGCTCGGGATCCATCTGGTCGAGGATTCGCTCACGGCCGCCGACCACAACGACCTGGGATTCTCCTATGAAGCCCAGGACCGTCTGGAATTGGCCGAGAAGCAATACCAAAAGGCCGCCCGGAAAGACAAGGACTGGCACACCCCCTGTTTCAACCTGGGGAATGTCTACTACAAAATGGGCCAACCGGAAAAAGCGGCAGCCTACTACCGGCTTAGCCTGAAAAGAAAACCCGACCATGCCGACAGCATGAACAATCTGGCTTTCGTGCGGATGCAGCAGAAACGCTACCATCAGGCACGCCGGTGGATCGATCGCGCCATCGCCATCGAGGCCAAACCCGAGTACCTGGATACCCGCCAAAAAATCCTTCAACAGGGCGCGAAAGAATCCAAGAAGTAATTTTGTCAAACAGACATGACCGGCCTCGGGAAAACCGGGACCATTTCTGACGGCCTGCGACGCACGTTGTGCTGCAAGCCGTCAGAAAACAATACCGGCATACCCCACGAAGCTCGGCCCCGGACTCTTTTCGTAGCTGGTGGTGTACGCCAACAGATGAGCGCTATCCGCACCGAGGCGCCGTCCGGTTTCGATGGCGGCGGCCGCCGCCCCGGCACAACAGGCGTTATGGTGGCGCAGGGCCTCCTGGATCACCGCATCGGGATCCAGGCGCAACATGGCTTCCACCATGCGCCGGTCGTTTTCGTCCTTCACCCAGGCCAGTGCCGCGGGACCACTGCCCCGGGATGTAAAACCGTAATTGGGGCCATAATGGGTCAGGTCGGTGGAGCCGATGACCTTGATGCGTCGGCCCAGGGCGGCGGCTTGGGCCGCCACCTGGCGCGCCAGGGTCAAGGTGCCGGCCGTCGGCGGCACGCCGATGGGCAACAGCCGGACATCGCCGAAAAAATGACGAATGAACGGGAGCTGAAGTTCGATGGTGTTGTCCTGGACGAAGCGCCGGGCCGTTTCCACCACGAAGTCGAATTCGGTGGTGAGCCGGCCGGCCAACTCGCTGTCGATCTCCAGCCGCCCGAGGGGCGTTTCCCATGCGCCCTCGGCCATGATGTAGTTGGCCCCCTCCGGCGGCAGGTGCATCCCATAGACCACCACCGTGTCCGGCGACTCCCCTTCGGCCAGGGCATGAATCACATTGCAGGCCACGGCCCCCGAAAAAACCCAGCCGGCGTGGGGCACGATGCCGCCCACCCGACGACCCGGGGCGGGGGGGCTCACCGCCGGGTCGTGCAGAAATGTCTGGATCTGGCGGCGGCATTCGTCCGCCGTGGCCGGGTACCAACTCCCGGCCAGAATCGGTTCGCGAACGTCCATGATCGCCTCCTGTGGTCGATTGGTTTGAGTCTTCAGGCGATGAATCGTCTCCGGTTTCCTTTCCAACAATGATGATTATGATACACTGAATCTGAAACCAACGGCAAACTCGGGGTCGCCTCGTCGTCCCCGAGTCTCGTCATATACGGAGGGACATGCCATGTGGGACTACACCGAAAAAGTCAAAGACCATTTTCTCAATCCGCGCAACGTGGGCAGGATCGAAGAGGCCGATGCCGTGGGTGAAGTCGGCTCGCTGGCCTGTGGCGATGCCTTGACCCTGTACCTCAAACTCGATGACCAACAGCGCATCCAGGATGCCAAGTTCCAGACTTTCGGCTGTGCCAGCGCCATCGCCTCCTCCTCTGCCCTCACCGAGATGGTCAAGGGCAAGACCCTGGAGGAGGCGCGTGAGATCACCAACGAACACATCGCCGAATACCTCGGCGGTCTGCCCAAGGAAAAGATGCACTGTTCGGTGATGGGCCGCGACGCCCTGGAAAAGGCCATCTCCTGCTACCTGGGCGAGCCTGACCGCAAAACGGAAGGCCAGGTGGTCTGCGAGTGCTTCGGGGTCACCGACGTACAGATTCGCGAAGCGGTGGCGGATCACCAGCTCAAGAGCATCGAGGATGTCACCGACTATCTCAAGGCCGGCGGCGCCTGCGGCAACTGCCACGAGAAGATCCAGGAGATCATCTGGGAAACCCTGGGGCTCCCCGATCCGGTGAAAAAACCGCCGGCCATGACCAACATCCAGAAGATCCGGCGCATCGAGGAAACCCTGGAAAACGAGATCCGGCCGGCGCTCAAGAAGGACGGGGGGGACATCCAACTGGTGGACGTGGACGGCAACCGGGTGCTGATCAAGCTGCGCGGCGCCTGCGCCACCTGCAAGCTGAGCCAGGCGACCCTGAAAGACTTCGTCGAAGCCCGCCTGCGTGAAACCGTCACCCCGGAACTGGTGGTGGAGGAGGTGCCCTCATGAACCCCATCTATCTGGACAACAACGCCACCACCCGGGTGGCGCCCGAGGTCATCGAGGCCATGCTGCCCTATTTCGGCGAGCGCTACGGCAACCCCTCGAGCATGCACGCCTTCGGCGGTGACGTGGCCGCCGACCTGCGCCGGGCGCGCAACCGGCTCGCCGAGCTGCTCGGGGCCAAGCCGGATGAAATTGTCTTCACCAGTTGCGGCACCGAAAGCGACAGCACGGCGATCTGGTCCGCCCTGCGCACCCAACCCGAACGCCGCCATTTCATCACCAGCCGGGTGGAGCACCCGGCCGTGAAGAACCTGGCCGAATGGCTGGCGCAAAACGGATACCGGGTCACCTTCGTGCCGGTGGATGCCGACGGCCGTCTGGACGTGGACTATTTCAAAAAACACCTCACCGAAGAGACCGCCATCGCCAGTATCATGTGGGGCAACAATGAAACCGGGGTGATGTTTCCCGTGGAAGAGCTGGCCGCCCTCTGCCATGAGCGCGGGGTGATGTTTCACACCGACGCGGTGCAGGCGGTGGGCAAGGTGCCCATCGACCTGAGCCACAGCCGCATTGACATGCTCTCGTTGTCGGGCCACAAACTCCACGGTCCCAAGGGAATCGGGGCCTTGTACGTGCGCGAGCGAACCACTTTCGCCCCCTTTCTGCGCGGGGGCCACCAGGAACAAGGCCGGCGCGCCGGCACGGAAAACACCGCCGCCATCGTGGGGCTGGGCCGGGCGGCCCAATTCGTCGCCGAGCACATGGCCGAGGAAAACACCCGGGTGCGGGCCTTGCGCGACCGGCTGGAAAACGGACTGCTCAAACGGGTACCGGACACTTACGTCAACGGTGCTGGGCAAGACCGGCTGCCCAACACCACCAGCATCGGCTTCGATGCGGTGGAAGGCGAGGCGATCCTGCTCATGATGGACCGGTACGGCATCTGCGCCTCCTCCGGTTCGGCCTGCACCAGCGGCTCGCTGGAACCCAGCCACGTGCTGCGCGCCATGAACGTGCCCTTCACCCGGGCCCACGGTTCCATCCGCTTCAGCCTGAGCGTGTTCAACACCGACGCCGACGTCGATCTGGTCCTGGAAAAACTGCCGCCGATCATCGAACGGCTGCGTCAGATGTCTCCCTTCTGGAAGGGGCCGTCACAGGTGGCCTGCCCGACCACCTGACCTGTCCGGGCGGACGCTTCGTTCAAGCTGTTCCACTGGAATCAAGAGAGGAGGGATATTACCGCCTGAGGGGCTCGGAAAACCCCATTTCCCACCATCCTGTCGCAGAGATGCTCACATCAGTCCGGAACCGCCGGGCGAAAGGAGAATCATTTCATGGATAGGATCACCCTCGAAGAATTGAAAGAGACCTTTCTGGAAGCCCGTTTCCCGTGGTGCGTCTCGATTTACATGCCCACCCACCGTGCCGGAAGGGAGGCGGAGCAGGACCCGATCCGCTTCAAGAACCTGCTCCGCGAAACGGAAAATCGATTCCTGACGCAAGGTCTGCGCAGCCCCGAGGCCCGCGAGCGGATCAAGGAGGCCCATCAACTGCTGCAGGACGGCGGTTTTTGGAAACGCCGCAGCAACGGGTTGGCGGTGTTCCTTTCCGACGAGGGCCTGCGCGCCTTCCGCCTGCCGGTACCTTTCGAAGAAACCCTGGTGGTCTCTGATCGATACCACGTCAAACCCCTGTTGCCGCTGCTCACCCGCAACAACCGTTTTTTTATCCTGGCGCTGAGCCAAAACCAGATCCGACTGCTCGAGGCCACCGACCATACGGCATTCGAAGTCGAACTGGAAGGATTGCCCCTGAGCCTTGCCGAATCCGTCCCAGACATCGCTTCGGACCGGTCGTTGCAGTTTCACACCGGCACGCCGCCGGGCGCCGGGCAGCGGGCAGCCATGTTCTTCGGACACGACATCAGCAAGGAAAACAAGGACAAACTGCTGCGCTGGTTTCGGATGATCGACCGAAAAATCCGCGAGGTGATGGGGGACGCCAAAGCCCCACTGGTGCTGGCTGGCGTCGATGCGCTCTTTCCGCTCTATCGGGAAGCCAGCACCTATGCCCCTCTGCTGGACGAGGGGCTCCCCGGGAACCCGGAAAGCTTGAAACCGGAGGATCTTCACAGCCAAGCCTGGCCCCTGGTGGCACCGGTTTTCGAAAAATCACAGGAGGAAGCCGGCGCCCGCTACCGCCAGCTCTTCGGCACCGGTCAGACCACCAACGAGGTGAAGGAAGCGGTGCTGGCCGCCCATCATGGACGCGTGGAGACCTTGTTTGTCGCCGTTGGCGTCCAGGTCTGGGGTCGCTACGACCCCCGGCACCAGCACTGTGACATCCACCCGTTGCCGACGCCCGGGGACGAGGATCTGCTTGATCTCACGGCCATTCAAACCCTGCTCAGGGGAGGAATCGTCTACGCGGTGCCACCGGACCAGGTCCCCGACCAGCAGCCGTTAGCGGCCGTGTTCCGGTTCTAGGGCCAACCTCACGAGAATCGTCCCGATAGCGAATTCATCGTCTCCATCAAAGGGGGAAGAAAACGACATGGATCAGTTAAAAGTTCGCGATCTCATGATGCCCTTGGCGGCATTTCCCAAGATCGCCGACAGCGCGAGTTTTTACGAAGCGCTGGCGGCCCTGGAAACAGCCCAGGAAAATTTTCTGTCCGGCAGATCCAGGCAACGCATTTTGCTGGTGGAAAACAGCGCGGGAAAAGTCATCGGGAAAATTTCGCCCATCGATCTATTTCGGGGCCTGGAAACCAACTACAGTCGGATCAATGTCGAAGAGACCATCAAGCGTCTCGGCATGCATTATATCTGGAAGTCGATGCAAAAAGACTACGGCCTGTGGGAGGATCCTTTCAAGGATCTTTGCCGCAAAGCGGTGGACGTACATGTCCGGGACTTCATCAAGCCGCTTCAGGCAGGTCAGATCGTTGGGGCCGACGAAGACCTGACCAAATGCTTTCACCTGTTCGTGATGAACCGCCACGACTCGTTGTTTGTTGAGGAAAAAGGGAACTTGGTGGGATTGCTTCGTTTTTCGGACGTTTTCAAGAGAGTTTCCCAGACGATGAAGCGCTGCACCACGGAACCGGCAACCAACGGGTGAGCGGTATCACGGCTGGCCCGGTCGTTTTCGGACGGGGCCAGCCGGGCCTTTCACGCGGATTGCTTGGCGCTGATCGCTTCCCTGAGCCAAGCCAGCCAAGGCGCGAACCCCTCACCGGTCTTGGCCGACAGTTCGAAGATGGCCATGTCCGGGTGGATCTGGCGGATGTTGTCCACGGCCAACTGCCGGTCGTAGTCGAGATAGGGCAGCAGGTCGATCTTGTTGAGCAGGGTGGCCTGACAAAGGCGGAACATCAACGGGTACTTGATGGGTTTTTCCTCGCCCTCGGTGGTACTGAGGATTACCACCCGCCGGTCCTCGCCGATATCGAACTCCGCCGGACAAACGAGGTTGCCCACGTTTTCCACGATCAACACATCGAGATCGTCCAGCGGCAGCTCGGCGGAGGCCCGCTCGATGACATGGGCCGCCAAGTGGCAGTCGCCGCCGAACTCGTCGGTGTTCACCTGCACCACCGGCGCACCGGAAACGGACAGACGATCGGCGTCCAGGGTGGAGCAGATGTCCCCCACGATCACCGCGCAACGCAGCTCGGGCATCAGCGCCTCCAGGGTCCGCATCAGAACGGTGGTCTTACCTGAACCCGGTGAGCTCATCACGTTGAGCACGAAGATGTGGTGGGCGGCGAACAGTCGCCGGTTGGCCTCGGCCATGCGGTCGTTGGCGTCCAGCACCCGGCGCACCACCTTGATTTCCCGGCCGCCGCCGCTGCGGATTGTTTCGTGGTCCGGATGCTCATCTGCCGGATGGGGATGATGGTGAGGCCGGCCGTGGTCATGGTGGCGACGCATCGGGGTGTAAAAGAGGGAAAACGGCATCGGTGTTGTCCTTTTTGCCTTCGAATACATGAGAATCGCTGGAAACGATTCCGGCGGTCAGTCGCCTTCTTTTTCTTCCAGTTCGATGGAACGGATATCCAGCTCCCGCCCCGAGACGACTTGGATGCGGGGGCTATCGCAGGCCGGGCAGCGAAACACCGGCTCCTCGATGGTCCACTCGTTGCCGCACTGGAGGCAACGGGCCACCACGGGTACTTCCTCGATGTTGAGCGACGCCCCTTCCAGGGGCGTCTCCCGGCTGGCCACCTGGAAACAGAAGCGCAGGCTATCGGGCACCACCGCCGACAGTTTTCCAACGGTGAGGTTGACCCGTTGCACACGCGCTCCTTTCAGATCGGCGGGAATCGAAGCCGTGGCGATGTCGATAATTTCCAGAGCCAAGCCCATTTCGTGCATGAAAAGCCTTTGCGTCGCACCGAAACCAAGGGATTGAAAGGATCCAACGGGTAAAAAGGAAATCTAAGAACCAAGTTTCCAGTTTCAAGGGAGGCTGGAAAGCCCCCGCCTATCCGAATACCCGCGCGCACATTTCGCCCAGGGTGCCCAGATCCTCGCAGACCTGGATCCCACTCTGCCGCATGGCGGCAATCTTGCCTTCGGCGGTGCCGCTGCCCCCGCTGACGATGGCGCCGGCGTGGCCCATGCGGCGGCCCGGGGGCGCGGTGAGACCGGCGATGAATCCCACCACCGGTTTGCTGCCGTTGGCCGCGATCCAGGCCGCGGCCTCTTCCTCGGCCGAGCCGCCGATCTCTCCCACCATCACAATCCCCCGGGTTTCCGGGTCCGCTTCAAAGGCGCTGAGGCAGTCGATGAAGTTGGTGCCGTTGACCGGGTCGCCGCCGATGCCGATGCAAGTGGTCTGGCCGATGCCCTGGCCGGTGAGCTGATGTACCACTTCGTAGGTCAAAGTGCCACTGCGGGAAACGACCCCGATGGGGCCGCCGGGTTTGTGGATGACCCCGGGCATGATGCCGATCTTGCAGGCACCGGGGGTGATGATACCGGGACAGTTGGGCCCGATCAGACGCACCGGCTTGTTTTGAATATAATTTTTCACCTTCAACATGTCCATCACCGGTATGCCCTCGGTGATGGCCACGATGACCGACACGCCGGCCTCGGCCGCTTCGAGAATGGCATCGGCGGCAAAGGGGGGCGGCACGAAAATCAGGCTGCAGTCGGCACCGGTGGCAGCGACGGCCTGACGCACCGTGTCGAAAACCGGCACTTCATCCATCTGCTGGCCGCCCTTGCCCGGGGTAACCCCAGCCACCACCCGGGTACCGTAAGCAACGCATTGGCGGGTGTGAAATTGCCCCTCGCGCCCGGTGATTCCCTGCACCAAAACCCGGGTGTTCTGATCAACGAAAATGCTCATTGGAAATCCTTTCCAAAATTCGAGTCCCTGGAATGACGAAAATGCACCAGAATTCAGAAGCCGCACCGCTCCGCCTGTCCGAACGGCCGGTTCCGCCAACTTCGGTCGCTTCAGTCACGCCTCACTTTATTCATTTTAGTCACTTCACAATCGCCGCCACCTTGGTCGCCGCATCCTTCAGATCCACCGCGCTGGTGAGATCGAGGCCCGATTCGGCCAGGATGCGACGGCCCTCCTCGACGTTGGTGCCTTCCATGCGCACCACCACCGGCACGTTGATGCGGGTCTTTCGCGCGGCTTCCACCACCCCCTGCGCCAGCACGTCACAACGCAGGATGCCGCCGAAGATATTGATCAGAATGCCGCTCACGTTGGGGTCCGAAAGGATGATGCGAAAACCGTTTTCCACCATCTCGGCGCTGGCGCCGCCCCCAACGTCCAAAAAATTGGCCGGCGAAGCTCCGGCACGTTTGATGATGTCCATGGTGGCCATGGCCAAACCGGCCCCGTTCACCATGTTGCCCACGTTGCCGTCGAGCTTGATGTAGTTGAGGTGATGCGCGCTGGCCTCGACCTCCAGTGGATCCTCCTCGTCCAGATCCCGGAAATCGAGGATATCCTTGTGGCGATACAGGGCGTTATCGTCAAAATTGACCTTGGCATCCAGGGCCAGAACCCGGTCATCGGCGGTGAGCACCAGCGGATTGATCTCCACCAGGGAACAGTCCAGCTCGACAAAAAGCCTGAACAGATTCGTGAGCAGCTTCGTAAACGGCTTCATCGCCGCCGCCGGCAGGTTCAGGCCGAAGCCGACCTCGCGCACATGGAAGGACTGGAGGCCGATGAGGGGATCGACCCATACCTTGACGATTTTTTCCGGCGTTTCGGCGGCCACCGTCTCGATGTCCATCCCGCCGGCCTCGCTGGCCATGATGAGATATTTGGCGCTGCCCCGGTCCGGCAGGAGGCTCAGGTACAACTCCTTGGCGATGTCAAGGCCCTGTTCCACCAGCACCTTTTTCACCAACCGGCCTTCCGGTCCGGTCTGGTGGGTCACCAGGGTCATGCCGAGAATCTCCCCGGCCACCGTCGCCACCTCTTCGCGGCTGCGGGCCAGCTTCACGCCACCGCCCTTGCCGCGGCCGCCGGCGTGAATCTGGGCCTTGACCACCACCGGGTACCCCCCGAGGTCCTCGGCCGCCGTTGCGGCCTCTTCCACCGAAAAGGCGGCGCGACCCGTCGGGATGGGAACATCGAACCGGCCGAAGAGTTCCTTGGCCTGGTATTCGTGGATTTTCATTTTTAACTCCTTGTGAAACTTTTGGGAAAAGGACGCAAAGGACTTCAGGGACCCAAGGGACCTAAAGTCAAGGGGTCCCCGCCCCCCTGTATTTGAAATGCCAGCATTCCTAAACTTTAGGCACTTTAGTCACTCGTAAATTTAGTCACTCGTCACTTTAGTCACTTTACTAGCCAATCACCGCCAGCACAGCCCCCTTGGCCACACTGGCGCCCTGGGCCACATTGATCGCCTTGATGGTGCCGCCAACCGGCGCCGGCAGGGCGTTTTCCATCTTCATCGCCTCCAGCACGATTACCGTATCGCCTTTTTCCACGGCATCCCCCACATTCTTGGCCACGCTGACGATCATGCCGGGCATGGGTGCCGTCATCGGGGTCCCGTCGGCGTCCGCAGCGGGTGCCGGCGTCGGTTTGGCCGCTTCCGGCTTGGGGGCAGCCGCCGGTTGGGGCGCCGGGGCCGCTGGCGCCGGCTTGGGCGCCGCCGGCATGGGGGCCGAGGCCGGCATTTGCTGAATGTAGTTGAGCACCGGGCTGCCGCCCACCTCGTCCACCCCCACTTCGAAGTAATCGCCGTCCACGAAGACGTTGAAGGTCCGCGCGGCGGCGCTCTTCTCCGGAGCTTCCTTCCGGGGTTTTTCCACCAGCTCGCCAGCCAGCGCCTTCTTCACCAGCTCCTGGCGTTGGCGGACCTTCTCCAGGGTGATGGGACGCACGTCCTCGGGCACCGGCTCCTTGCCGTACTTCCAGTTCAGGAAGCGCTTGCCCGTCACCGGGTACAGGGCATAGATGAGCAGGTCGTCGGTGTCCACCGCCAGAGCCCCGATCTCCTCCCTGGCCTTGGACAGCTCGGGGGCCAGGACTTCGGCCGGACGGCAGGTGATGGGCTCCTCACCCCGGGCATAGCCCTTCAAGGCCTTCTTTTGCACCTCCGGGTCGATGGGAATGGCCGTCTTGCCGTACAAGCCGTAGCACAGATCCTTCACCTGGGCGGTGATCATCTTGTAACGCTCGTTCTCGTCGTCGAAGAGCACATTGTTGACCGTCTGGATGCCCACGATCTGGCTGGTGGGGGTCACCAGGGGCACCTGGCCCAGTTCCTTGCGCACCCGGGGCAACTCCCGGTACACGTCGTCGATGCGGTCCAGGGCGTCCATCTCGCGCAGTTGATTGACCAGATTGCTCAGCATCCCGCCCGGCGTCTGGTGCAGCAGCACATTGATGTCGATGATGGACATCTTGGTGTCATCGAGCAGGTGCCGGTACTTGGGCATCACCTGTTTTTCCAGGATCTCGTTGATCCGGGCCAGCAGCCGGATGTCGAATCCGGTGTCCCGATCGGTGCCCAGCAGGGCCATCACCAGCGGCTCGATGGCCGGATGGCTCGTCCGGAAGGCATACGGCGACATGCAGGTATCCACGATGTCCACGCCGGCTTCGATGGCTTTCAGGTGGCTCATGGCGCTCATGCCCGAAGTGAAATGGCTGTGCAGGTGCACCGGCACCGTCACCACCGCCTTGATCGCCTTGATGATGTCGTAGGCATCGTAGGGGGCGATGAGCCCGGCCATGTCCTTGATGCAGACGCTGTCGGCCCCCATGGCTTGTAATTCTTTGGCCTTGGAGACGTAGTAGTCGATGTTGTACACCTCGCCGCCGAGGCGCGGTTCGGTGAGGCTGTAGCAGATGCAGCCCTGGAAATGCTTGCCGCAGCGCTTGATCACCGGTACCACCGTCTCAAAATTGCGGTAGTCGTTGAGGGCATCGAAGGTGCGGAAGATGTCCATCCCGTTTTCCGCCGTTCGTTCCACGAAGGCCTCGGCCACGTCATCGGCGTAGTTCCGGTAGCCCACCAGGTTCTGGCCGCGCAGCAGCATGGAAAAGGGCGTCTTCTTGATGTAGCGCTTCAGGGTGCGGATCCGCTCCCAGGGATCCTCGTTCAAAAACCGGTGCATGGTATCGAAGGTCGCGCCACCCCAGACCTCCATGGCCCAGAAGCCCACCTGGTCCATCAGCTCGGCCACCGGAATCATGTCCTCGGTCCGCCCCCGGGTGGCAAACAGGCTCTGGTGTCCGTCGCGCAGGCTCAAGTCCTCGATCTTCACCGGGTTATCCGCCTTGGGCCGATCCGGTGCGTAGTTCATCGCCGTCATTTTCAGCTGGTCGTGGTCGCTCATTGGATTCTCCTTATCAAAATGACTAAAATGTGGAATGACTAAAAGGACTAAGCAAGCGTTGATCCGCCAGCGCCTTCCTTTTGAAAATTTTAGTCAATTTAGTCATTTTAAATTCTCAATTTTTATCTGAGCCTTGCCCCGGCAAAGGCCCGCCATTGCATCAGGTTGCGTAGTTCCATCTGCTGCTGCCGGCCGTTGAGGCCCCAGAGTTTGGCCGGCGGCGGAACCGCGGGGCCGGGAACCGTGGCCTGCGCCCCGGCAAGGCTGGCGCAAAAGGCCTCTTCCTCGCTGCGGATGTACTCGAAAACCGCCGCGCCGACGGCCGCCATCTTCTTGCTGTCCATGGTTGCTCCCGTCTTTAGGATAGGGTTTCGCCCCGATGGCTACATCGGAATGTTGCCGTGCTTCTTGGGCGGTCGCAGTTCGCGCTTGCTGCACATGATCTCCAGGGCTTCGATGAGCCGCGGCCGGCTGTCGCGGGGAGCGATGACGTCGTCCACGTAGCCGCGCGCCGCGGCGCAGTAGGGATTGGAGAACAGGGACTCGTACTCGGCGATCTTTTCCTTGCGCTTGGCCGCCGGGTCTTCGGCCGCCTTGATCTCCTTGCGGTGGATGATGTTGGCCGCCCCGGCGGCACCCATCACGGCAATCTCGGCGGTGGGCCAGGCAAAGGCCATGTCGGCACCCAAATCCTTGCTGCACATGGCCAGGTACGAGCCGCCGTAGTCCTTGCGCGTCACCAGCAACAGCTTGGGGACGGTGGCTTCCGAGTAGCACCAGAGCAACTTGGCGCCGTGGCGAATGATCCCGCCCCACTCCTGCTGGCTGCCGGGCAGGTAGCCGGGCACATCGGCGATTGTGAGCATCGGGATGTTGAAGGCATCACAGAACCGGATGAAGCGGGTGGCCTTGTCCGAGGCATCGATGTCCAGGCAACCGGCCAGCACCTTGGGCTGGTTGGCGATGATGCCGATGGTGCGCCCGTTGAGCCGGGCGAAGCAGACGACCATGTTCTGGGCGAAGTGTTGATGGGGCTCGAAGAATTCCCCGTTGTCCACAATGGAACGGATCACGTCCTTCATGTCGTAGGACTGGTTGGGGGTGTCGGGGATGATGGCGTCCAGGGCCGAATCGGTGCGCCGCGGATCGTCGCCACACGGCACCCGGGGCGGGTCTTCCATGTTGTTGGACGGCAGGTAGGAGAGCAGGCAACGGATCTGCGCCAGGGCGTCGGCGTCCGACTCGCAGGCGAAGTGGGCCACCCCGCTTTTTTCGTTGTGGGTCATGGCGCCGCCGAGATCCTCGAAGGTGATCTCCTCACCGGTGACCGACTTGATCACCTCGGGACCGGTGATGAACATGTAACTGGTGTTCTTGACCATGAAGATGAAATCGGTCATGGCCGGCGAATAAACCGCTCCGCCCGCCGTGGGCCCCATGATGGCCGAAACCTGGGGGATGGTGCCCGAAGCGAGGGAATTGCGGTAGAAAATCTGTCCGTAACCGGACAGGGCGTCCACTCCCTCCTGGATCCGGGCGCCCCCCGAATCGTTGAGACCGACAAAGGGCACCCCGGCCTTGAGGGCCAGGTCCATCGCCTTGCAGATTTTTTTGGCGTGCATTTCACCGAGGCTGCCGGCCCGGCTGGTAAAGTCCTGGGCAAAGGCGAACACCGGCCGACCGTCCACCAATCCGTGGCCGGTGATCACCCCGTCGCCGGGGATCTCCACATCCTGCATCCCGAAATTCACGCAGCGGTGGGTAACGAACATGTCGATTTCCCGGAAGCTGCCCGGGTCGAAGAGGGCCGTCAGCCGCTCGCGGGCCGTGAGCCGCCCCTTTCCCTTGTGCTTGGCCACCGCCGCCTCGCCACCCATTTTGCGAATTTTGGCGGCACGCTGCGCCAAATCCTGGATTTTGTCCTGAACCACGCTCATGATCGCATCCTTTCGTTGGAACCACGGTAAGAATGACGGCCGGACCGTTATCCCTTCTCACCCCGGCTGGTGTTGTCAAGGGAAAAAAGCAGGCGCTGGGCCGCCTGGGTGGCCGAGAGCCGCCCGGCCGCCACGTCGCGCTGGATCCGCGGCAGTTGCCGACTGACCTCGGGGTGTCTCTGGAACCGGGTGCGCAATCCCTCCTCGATCAGACTCCACATCCAGGCCAGGGCCTGTTCACGCCGCTTGGTCTCCAGTTCCCGGCCGGCGATGAGCCGTTCGCGATGGCGGCAAACCGTTTCCCAAACGGCGGCCAGGCCGTCTCCCGTCTTGGCGCTGCACGTCATCACCGGCACTTGCCAGTTGGGCGAGGCCGGCATGAGCAGATGCAACGCATTCTCGTACTGACGCCGGGCCAATTCGGCGGCCCGGCGGTTTTCGCCGTCGGCCTTGTTGATCACCACCGCGTCGGCCAGTTCCACCACGCCCTTCTTGATGCCCTGGAGTTCGTCGCCGGCGCCGGCGATCATCAACACGAGAAAAAAATCGACCATGCCGGCCACGGCGGTCTCGCTCTGGCCGACCCCCACGGTTTCGATGATAATGAGATCGAAGCCGGCCGCTTCGCACAGCAGCATGGTCTCACGGGTCTTGCGCGCCACGCCGCCCAGGGTCCCGCTGGAGGGCGAGGGCCGAATAAAGGCCTTACGCTCGACGGACAACCGTTCCATGCGGGTCTTGTCGGCCAAGATGCTGCCGCCGCTGCGACTGCTGCTCGGATCCACCGCCAACACCGCCAGTTGACAGCCTTCGGCGATACGCTGCATTCCGAAGGCCTCAATGAAGGTGCTCTTGCCCACCCCGGGCACCCCGGTGATCCCCAGACGCACCGCTTGCCCCGTGTGGGGCATGATGCGGTCGAGGATCTCCATGGCCAATTCCTGATGCTCGGGGCGGGTGCTTTCCACCAGGGTAATGGTCTTGGCCAGGATGCGGCGGTTGCCCGCGAGGACGCCGTCGACGTAAAATTCGGGGTTTTGGCTGAGCATCGATGCCATCAATAAAATTATAGGGCAAAAGAGACCCAAAGGCCCCTGTTTCGAATTTCTATTTTCGAGTTTCCAGGAGGTTCAGCACCTGGTTGGCCGAGTGGACGATACTGGTGCCAGGGCCGAAGATGGCGTGGACCCCCATCTGGTAAAGCACCTCGTAATCGCCCGGCGGAATGACGCCCCCCACGATGACGACGATATCCTCCCCGCCTTCCTTCTTCAGCGCCTCGACCAACTGGGGCACCAGGGCCTTGTGGGCCGCGGCCAGGCTGGACCAACCGATGGCATGCACGTCGTTTTCCACCGCCATACGGGCCGCTTCCTCCGGCGTCTGGAACATGGGACTCAGATCCACGTCGAAACCGATATCCGCAAAGGCGGTAGCCACGACCTTGACGCCCCGGTCATGACCGTCCTGGCCCATCTTGGTGAGCAGAATCCGCGGCCGCCGCCCCTCCTTTTCCAAAAACTGCGCACAACGCTTGCGCAGAGAGGCGAAAACCTCGCTGTCGCCGTACTCGGCGGCATAGACCCCGGAAATGCACTGGGTGGTGGCCACGTAGCGGCCGAAGACCTTTTCCATCGCATCGGAGATTTCACCCACCGTGGCCCGCGCGCGCACCGCCGGCAGGGCCGCTTCCAGCAGGTTGCCGCCGGTTTCTGCCGCCTTGGTCAGCCCTTCGAGCGCCCGGGCCACTTCGGCCGCGTCGCGGCGGCCACGAATCTCGTTGATCCGGGCGATCTGTTCGTCGCGCACCGTTTCGGACACCGCCCGCGCCTCGATGCGGTCCTCCTTTTCCGGCCGGTACTTGTTGACCCCCACGATCACATCCAGGCCCTGGTCGATACGCGCCTGGCGCCGAGCCGCCGCCTCCTCGATGCGCATCTTGGGCATCCCGGTCTCGATGGCCTTGGCCATGCCACCGAGCTGCTCCACCTCCTCGATGATCTTCATCGCCTCCCGGGCGATGGCATCGGTGAGCGCCTCGACATAGTAACTGCCGGCCAGGGGATCCACCACGTGGCAGACCTGGGACTCTTCCTGGACGACGAGCTGGGTGTTACGGGCAATACGGGCTGAAAAGTCCGTGGGCAGGGCCACCGCCTCGTCGAAGGAATTGGTGTGCAGCGACTGGGTGCCGCCGAGGACCGCCGCCAGGCATTCGAGGGTGGTGCGGATGATGTTGTTGTAAGGATCCTGTTCGGTGAGGCTCCAGCCGGAGGTCTGGACGTGGGTCCGCAGCATGCTCGAACGAGGATCCTTGGGGGAAAACTGCTGCATCAGCCGATGCCACAGGAGCCGGGCGGCACGCAGCATGGCAATTTCCATGAAAAAGTTCATCCCCACGCCAAAGAAGAAGGACAGCCGCGGGGCGAAGGCGTCGATCTCCAGGCCGGCCTTGAGCGCCGCTCGCACGTACTCCACCCCGTCGGCCAGGGTGAAGGCGGTTTGCAAAACGCTGTCGGCGCCCGCCTCCATCATGTGGTAGCCGCTGATGCTCACCGTGTTGAATTTGGGCATCTCCTTGGAGCAAAAGGCGATGATGTCCGAGACAATGCGCATCGAAGGGGTCGGTGGATAGATATAGGTGTTGCGGGTGAGATACTCCTTGAGAATATCGTTCTGGATGGTACCGGTGAGCTGCCCGTGGGCAACCCCCTGCTCTTCGGCGGCCACGATGTACATGGCCATGATGGGAATCACCGCCCCGTTCATGGTCATGGACACCGACATCTGCTCCAGAGGAATCTGGTCGAAGAGCATCTTGGCGTCCTCGACGCTGTCGATGGCCACGCCGGCCTTGCCCACATCACCGGCTACCCGGGGATGGTCGGAATCGTAGCCGCGGTGGGTGGCCAGGTCGAAGGCCACCGACAGCCCTTTCTGGCCGGCGGCCAGGTTGCGGCGGTAGAAGGCGTTGGATTCCTTGGCGGTGGAGAAGCCGGCGTACTGGCGGATCGTCCAGGGCCTTCCGGCGTACATGGTGGCCATGGGGCCGCGCACAAAGGGCGGAAAACCGGGAAGCGTGTTGACATGCGACAGGTCCTGGAGGTCTTCCGCCGTGTAGAGCGGCTTGACGAGAATCCCTTCGGGCGTCTTCCAGTTTAGACTCTCCGGGGGCTTGCCCTTGAGCTGCTTGGTCGCCAGGGCCACCCATTTTTCCAGATCGGGATGTTGTGCTGCCATCGTCGTCTCCTTTGACTCCTGTTGCCGGTGTTTTTCCTCTGCACCCGGTTACCGGTCCGGGCGCCATTTATGACGACCGATCCGCCTGATCCGATCGATCCGTCAACTGAAAACGGTTTGGTGACGCCGTGGTTTACTCAGTCGCTCTCTGCGTGCCGCGGGTTGGCAATGGCGCGCCAGATCAATTCAAAAAACACGTTGGACTGGGCCGCCAGCCCCTCTTGCTGCCCCCGGGAGATCCACATGAAAAAGGTGCGCTGCACGAAGCCGAGCATGAAATCCAGCAGGACACCGGCACGCACCGTATCCACCAGCACCCCTTCCTGCTGGCCCCGGCGGAGCACATCCAGGTAAAGATTGATCATCTTTTTTTGTTTGAAACTTTCATCGGCCATCCATGTCTGCATGGGCAAGGTCATGAATAAAATCCGCCCCAAGCCCGGATTGCGCTCGTAGTAATCGAGCTGCAGCCACAGTACCTTGCGCATCTTCTCCTTCAGGTCCTCGATGCCCTGGAGGTGGTCGATGATCCGATCAGTGAGCTTTCCAAGCCAGATGTCCACAAAGGCAAAAACAAGCCGCTCCTTGCTGCCGTAATGCGAATAGATGGTGGAGAAGCTGACGCCGGCCCGACGAGCCACGTCGCGCATATTGGCTTTGTGGAAGTCGGAGCTGGAGAAAATCTCCATCACCGCCGCTTCCAACCGCCGATGGATCTCGGGCCTCAAAGTACCGAACTTTGTTATCGATTCAGTCATTTGGTCCGTTTCGGTCCCGTGGAACCAAGAAAGGGTTCAATCAATGTCAACAACTTGAATAGATTCGCAATTCGGACTTTTTAGGGCAGAAAATTAAAAAAACCTGAAAAAAGTTTGTTTCGCCGTATAAAAAAGATAACTATTTATTATTTTTTAGCTTTAATAAGTACTAGCGCCGCAATGACTCCGCCTGACGAAACATTGTTACGTTTCTAACTCAACAGGTTGGGGCTGTCAACCCCAAATCAACGCTGTCGTCGGCACTACAGAGGGAAGTGGCGACTGATTCGGAGGAAATCCCCTCGGCGCGAAAAATACGGCAGTCCTGATGCGCCGGGCGGCAGTGACATTTAAGAATCATGCGTTGACAAGCCCCCCATAAACCACTATATATCGATTTATCGATATGGGGGAATCATGCGCGACTTTATCCGGGTCATCAAGGCGCTGTCCGATCCCAACCGGGTCAAGATGCTCAAGCTGCTTCAACGGCGGGTGCTGTGCGTCTGCGAGATCCAGGAGGCGTTGGGCCTGGCCCAGTCCACTGCGAGCAAGCATTTGAAGATTTTGGAAGAAGCCGGGTTGATCACCTTTGCCAAGGAAGGCCTGTGGGTCAACTACCGTTTGGCGGATGACCCGCGAAACCCCTACGCCGCGAGCCTGCTGGGCAATCTGCGCCGCTGGCTGGAGGACGATCCCGAAGTGGCCGCCCTGGTGGCCCGACTGCCCCAGATTCGCCGCGAGAACATTTGCGGGGGCTGAGGGATTTTTTTTTTACCCTCGATAAATCGCTACATGTCGATATAGGGATACTTTCAACCGTCGTTGGAGTAACGAATGATGAAAGAACGGACCAAATTTTTGTGGATCGTGGGAATCTTCGCCGCCGCCTACTACGTGCCCTGGAGCCACCCCACCATCCGCCAGTCCGGCCTGGAGGCCTTCCTGATGCTCCAGGAGTACGCCCGTGAGCATGTGCTCACCTGCCTGATTCCGGCCTTCTTCATCGCCGGGGCCATCGCCGTCTTTGTCTCCCAGGCATCGGTGCTCAAATACTTCGGCGCCCAGGCGAGCAAGCTCCTCTCCTATTCGGTGGCCTCGGTCTCGGGCACCATCCTGGCGGTCTGCTCGTGCACGGTGCTGCCGCTGTTCGCCGGCATCTACACCCGGGGGGCGGGCATCGGCCCGGCCACGGCCTTTCTGTACTCGGGCCCGGCCATCAACGTGCTGGCCATCTCGCTCACCGCCAAGATCCTCGGTTGGCAGCTCGGCCTGGCCCGGGCCGTGGGGGCCATCGTCTTTGCCGTGATCACCGGCCTGCTCATGGCCCTGATCTTCCGCAAGGACGATGCGGCTCGCGCCACCGGCCAGATCTACGTGCCGGACGGCGACGGCAAACAGCGCACCCTGCTCCAGGACAGCCTGTACATCTTCACCATGGTGCTGATCCTGGTCTTTGCCGCCTTCGCCCGCCCGGCCGAGGGGTCGACAGGCCTCTGGCCGGCGATCTTCGCCGCCAAGTGGCCCATCACCATCGCGCTGCTCGTCATCCTTGCATGGATGCTCAAGGCCTGGTTCACCCGGGATGAGTGCAAGGACTGGGTCGATTCCACCTGGGGCTTCATGAAGCAGATCTTCCCCCTGCTGGGGGGCGGGGTCCTGGTGGCCGGCTTCATGCTGGGCCGACCGGGTCATCCGGCTCTGATTCCAGAGCAGTGGATCTCCGCGCTGCTGGGGGGCAACTCCTTGTGGGCCAACCTCATCGCCTCGCTGGCCGGCGCCCTGATGTACTTCGCCACCCTCACCGAAGTGCCGATTCTCCAGGGCCTGCTCGGCGCCGGCATGGGCCAGGGACCGGCCTTGGCCCTGCTTTTGGCGGGCCCTGCGCTTTCCCTGCCCAACATGCTGGTGATCGGCTCGGTGATGGGGGTCAAGAAAACCGCCACCTTCTGCGGCATTATCGTCATCCTGTCCACCATCGCCGGGATGATCTACGGTTCTTTTTCTAGCTGATGACCTTTGGCAGAACACAAGAATTCGGATTTGAGAAAAGAGCCCTCGCTGCGATCGGGATGACAGTTCGGAAGGTGGGGTGACCGCTCAAGATTCTGGATGAAAATTTGAATATTTGGCACGAACCCATCCTAGGTGGAGTGAAAACGGACAGATCGGAACGGAGGATACACGCCATGGATATCAAGGTCCTGGGCCCTGGCTGCCCCAAATGCCAACAGACGGAAAAGATCGTCAAGGAAGCGGTGGCCGAAGCGGGCCTGACGGCCGAGGTGGAAAAAGTCACCGACCTGATGAAAATCGCCGGCTACGGGGTCTTCGGCACCCCGGCGGTGGTGGTGAACGGCGAGGTCAAATCGGTGGGCAAAATTCCCAAGAAGGAGGACGTGCTCCAGTGGATCAAGTAGGAATATGTCGGCCGCGCCGATATCCTCTTCCACGATGTCTGGAAGGACCCGGCCCCGGCCAAGCATTACGGGATTCGGGCCATCCCGACCCAGATCTTCTTCGACCGCCAAGGCCGGGAGGTCCACCGCCACGTCGGCTTCATGGAAAAAAAGGCCATCGTAAAGATCCTGACCCGCCTGGGGGTGCCGTCCGCCGGCCCGGCGTGACGGCGGCCCGGGAAAGATCTTCGCCGGCTCGCTGATGATGATTCTCTTTGCCCTGGGCCACTGCCACGGTGCGCCGCATCACGGAAAACGGCGCTTGGCAGGGGGCCGGCCTGTGGTTTCGGCGCGGCGCCGGAGCGGTGATCGGGCTGTTGGGAATCTACTTTATCGCTAACCCGTTTGTCCGTATCTAAGTGTCAAGGAGGCAACAAAGACATGGCGGAATATGAGGGATATGTCGCAATGCGCATGGCGGACGGCAAGGCCGAGGTCTTCATTCAGCCCGGAAACCCCGGCATTCCTGGCGTTTCAGGCGAGGTGAACAGGCGGGTCTGCCATTGTGCCTCCGACGGGTCCTCGTTTACGGTGGAAGCGCTCAACAGCGCCGGCGCGCAGGCGGGGGATCGGGTTGTCGTCAGCCTGAACAGAGGCGCCCTGGTCCGGAATGTCGCGGCAGGTCTGGGCCCCCCTCTGGCCGGCCTGGTGCTGAGCCTCGCGCTGGTCTCGTCTTTGACCCACGGTTTCGCCCGGAACATCGGTGCCGGCCTCCTGGTTTCAGGCGCCGTCCTGTTTTCGGGCATCATCGTCGGCATGTTGGCTTTCCGACGGTTTTCAGTCCAAAACCTGCCGGTGGTGGAACGCATCATCATGTCCCGGATCGAGGCGCCATCGAGGTTGGCGACGCCGGCCCCGCTTGAAGATGATGGCAAGCGCTGTCAGGCGTGCCCCGCAAGCCCACACCGATGTTGCTGAAAGCCGGGGTTTTCACACCCGATTTCCCGGAGAGGCGAACGGGCCGCCGTTGAAAGAAGCCGCGGTCGATGGCGTCACCCAGGGCAGGCTTGCCCGTCGTCTGCCTTTGGGTTGAGTGGTTTCCGCATCAAGGCCACATCCTTGACCGGAATGTCGCAGGTCCACCCGAATCGTCGGGCGATAAAACGCAAGGTCGCCTCCCGGAAGAACACCACGTGGGTCGGATCGCGGCGGTAATGCCACTGCGCGAAACGGTGGTCATCCGTTTGAAAACAGGTCATGAGCGCCAGCCATCCACCGGGGCGCAGCATCCGGTCCAGCCGGGCGAATTCCTCGGCCGGCCGGTGGAAATGTTCGATGGTTTCGGTGCAGGTAATGAAATCGTAGACATCCTCGAGCGCTTCCCACGCGGGGGAAAAAAGCGGGTCGAACAGTCTCACCCGGTGGCCGGCCTCCCGCAACATGCAGGCCAGCGCCGGCCCGGGACCGCATCCGTAATCCAGGCCCTTGGCCTCCGGCGGCAACCGCTCGAGCAGGGGGACGACCAGCTTGGACAAGAAGCGGCGGTAACCCGCCGACCCCGGATCGTTGCGGTGCAGCCGGTACTTCGCCTGCTCCGCCTCGATGGACAGCCGCTGCGCCGGATCGAGGAAGGTGGCCTGGCAAACACCGCAGCGCACGTATCGGGCACCGTTCACTTCAAGAAAAAATTTGACTGAAAACGCGCCGCAGACAATACAGTCGCCTGAATCCATTTTTCTCCCGTTCTGTCCTTAAAATCGCCGATATGAACCGAGCATACCATTTTGATTCATAAAAGGCGCCATCGTCGTAGGCCGGGGCGACGGTGCCGAGGGCGCCATCACGGCCATCCACGCCCTGTTTCTCAATCATGAAATGATTGCGGCCAACCGGGGGGGCCCGGGAAGCGCTTTTGCAAAAGCGGAATCCTTCAGGACCACGAGGGCCTGCAATCGGTCAGGAAGCTGGGCCGCCGACTCCTGGAGATAGTTGATGTGCTTGGCCTTTAGCCGAAAACCCGCCGATGGTCCCGGCTGCGGCCGGAATTTCCAGGAAAAACAACGTTGCCGGTTGACAGGAAAAACCGCGTGGGTTAATTTCCACCCATAGCAATTCGTCACATGGCGAATTATAATGTATATAAAAAGTCTATCAAGGATCCCGCGATGTTCGAAATCATGGCTGTGACCAAGGCCTTGGCCGATGAAACCCGGGTGCGGCTGCTGGCCGCCCTGCAGGGCGGGGAGCTCTGCGTCTGCCAGCTTATCGAGTTGATCGGGCTGGCGCCTTCCACCGTCAGCAAGCACCTTTCGATCCTGCGCGGCGCCCGGCTGATCGAGGGGCGCAAGCACGGCCGCTGGATGTACTACCGGCTGACCGGTGCGCAGGCCCCCCCGGCGGCCCGTTCGGCGCTGACCTGGCTCATCGACGCCCTCAAGGACAACCCCTTGATTCTGGAAGACCGGCAGCGTCTGGCGCAGATGATTGAAACACAGCCCGAGGGGTTGTGCTGCAAATAGACCCCAATGCGGCGCTTACATGCCAGTGCCACCCCGGGGAACTGATTTTGCTAAAATATTCAGCCCTCTGAAATGGATCCCGGGTCAAAGCCCGGGATGACGGGCACCGAAGAATCCCGGATCAAGTCCGGAGTGACGGCAAGGATTCTGGATCAGGTTCCGACTTTATTTCTGTCATTCCTGCGAAAGCAGAGCCTGCCCTGGACTCGATCCGGGGAATCCATGTGGCCCTGTGGTTCAAGCGCAGATATTTCCCCTACGCGGTCAAAACCCCCACCGGCGTATGCCATGTCACCTGCAAGGCGTGACACCAGAGGAGAATGTGATGGAGATCCTGAAGAACGATGAAATCCGCCAGGCTGTGCGCCAGCGCTACAGCCGGATCGTTGACCCCCGCCAAGCCGGCTGCGGCTGCGCCCCGGGCTGCTGCGGCGCCCCGGCAGCTGATGCCGCCGGCATCTCCCAGGCCCTCGGCTACAGCTCCGAGGAGGTCAGCGCCGTGCCCGAGGGGGCCAACCTGGGGCTCGGCTGCGGCAACCCCCAGGCCATCGCGGCCCTGAAACCCGGCGAGGTGGTCCTCGACCTGGGCAGCGGCGGCGGCTTCGACTGCTTCCTGGCCGCCCGCCAGGTGGGCGAGACGGGCCGGGTGATCGGGGTGGACATGACCCCCGAGATGATTTCCCAGGCCCGGGCCAACGTGGCCAAAACAGGGCATGACAACGTGGAATTTCGCCTCGGCGAAATCGAAAACCTGCCCGTGGCCGACGACACGGCGGACGTGGTGATCTCCAACTGCGTCATCAACCTCTCCCCGGACAAGCCCCGCGTTTTTGCCGAGATCTTCCGGGCCCTCAAGCCCGGTGGCCGGGTAGCGGTTTCGGATGTGGTGGCCACGGCCCAGTTGCCCGAGGCCGTGCGCCAGGACCTGGCCCTTCACGCCGGCTGCATCGCCGGGGCCTCCCTGATTTCGGAAGTCGAGGCCATGCTGCACGCCTGCGGCTTTGTCGACATCCGGGTGACGCCCAAGGCGGAAAGCAGGACGTTCATCCGCCAGTGGGCGCCGGGCACCAACGTCGCCGACTTGGTGGCGTCCGCCGACATCCATGCCGTCAAGCCTGTACCCCCGATGGAAAATGAAGGTCTCCAGAGATGAACGCCAACAAGATCCGCATCCTGTTCTTGTGTACTGGCAACTCGTGCCGCAGCCAAATGGCCGAAGGGTGGGCCCGTCATCTGAAGGCCGATCTCATCGAAGTCGCCTCGGCCGGCATCGCGCCCCAGGGCCTCGACCCCCTGGCCGTGCGGGCCATGGCCGAGGCGGGAGTGGACATATCGCGCCACCGCTCC
>Ga0265295_1002624_pt1 | contig 27825 bp, 22 predicted proteins | sample Munlansysbiofilm_FD_192503 | JGI IMG/M metagenome (GOLD analysis project Ga0265295, IMG submission 192503) | Leachate microbial communities from a municipal landfill in Southern Ontario, Canada - Methane capture system biofilm | ecosystem: Engineered > Solid waste > Landfill > Unclassified ... | reverse complement strand
GAACACGGAACATGGCGCAAGCCGGTGGAGACTTTTTTGCGCGGATAGCGGGTTGTCGGACCCGCGATAGCGCGGGAGTAATCTTATGAAATGGCGCGCCGTGGGAATAATCCTGCGGCGCGCTGCTGTAAGCGCTCTGCGAACCCCATCTTCCAATCTTTTCAAACCATGAGATAAGGGACCTCCGATTCAAGGAGGTTGTCATGGTATCCACGTATTTTGAGCGCCGTGCTGCTTTCTGGCATGAGCACGTTCAGCAATGGCGCGAAAGCGGTCTGTCCAAAGGCCGTTATTGCCGTGTCCACGGGTTGTCCTCAAGCAGGTTCGGGTATTGGACCAAGAAGTACCCGCCAGAGTCGCCTGTGGAAACTGCGACGCCCGCGATCGTCCCACTCCCGTTCACTCTGGCTCCAAAGGCTCCGTCCATCGGACTGCTTGTCGGCAACCGTTACGCCCTGGATATCCCTGCCGACTTCGACGAAGCTACGCTGACCAGGCTCCTGTCCGTCCTGGAACCCCGATGCTGAGGATGCCTGCAACCAAGGTCTATCTCGCCCCCGGCACTACGGACATGCGCGCCGGCATCGACAGGCTGAGCATGACGGTTCAGGGCGTCCTGGATCAGGATCCCTTCTCCGGGCACCTCTTTGTCTTCTGCAATCGCAGGCGCGACGCCATCAAGGTGTTGTACTGGGACCGCAACGGCTTCTGCCTCTGGCATAAGCGTCTGGAGAAGCATCGATTCTGCTGGCCCGAGCGCGTTTCCGAAGTCATGAACGTCACCCCGCAACAGCTCGGCTGGCTCCTCGATGGACTCACGCTCACGCCGCAAGGAGCCCATCAAAGACTGCACTACAAATCGGTGCTATAGCAATAAATTCCTTGCTATTTCAAGATATTATTGCTAAGCATTCTTGCATGGGAGACATCGAAAACCTTCCCGATGACGTCGGGCAACTCAAGCATCTGGTCTGTGATTGCTACCAGCAAATCAACCATCTCCAAGATCGCGTGGCGCTGCTACAGGCCGCCCTGTACGCTCCCAAGTCCGAGAAATCCAAAGACCTCTACCAGGGCATTCTGCCGCTTCCCATCGTCAGGATCGCTGAGGCGAAACCGGTGGAAGTGCCTGTCGTCGAAGTCCCGGCCCACACCAGAGCCAAGCGGGGACGCAAGCCTCTGCCGGATCATCTGCCGCGCATCGAAATCATCCACGATCTGCCCGAGGACCAGAAAGTCTGCGCCTGCGGGGCCTGCCTGAAGCGCATCGGTGAAGAGGTCTCCGAAAAGCTCGACTACGTCCCGGCCGTCGTGCAGGTGGAGCGCCATGTCCGCCCCAAATATGCCTGCCCGGCCTGCGACGGCGAGGAGGGCATGCCGGTGGTGCGCATCGCGCCCATGCCGCCTCAGATCATCCCCAAAGGTCTCGCCACGCCGAGTCTGCTGGCCCAGGTCATCACCGCCAAGTTCGTCGATGCCATGCCGTTCTACCGACAGACCAAGCAGTTTGCCCGCTTGGGCGTGGACATTCCGCGTCATTCCATGTCCGGGTGGGCCATGGCCGTGGCCAAGGCGCTGGATCCGCTCCATGAACTGTTGCAGGCGGAGATCCGATCCGGCCCGGTCATCAACATGGACGAAACCACCCTGCAAGTCCTCAAGGAACCTGGACGACCCAATACCTCGACGTCGTACCTGTGGCTCTTCCGTGGCGGCGATCCAGAACGACCGACCGTGGTCTATCGCTACGATCCGTCCAGGTCGGGCTGCGTCCCCAAGGAGTATCTGGGCGACTTCAGAGGCTATATCCAGACCGACGGCTACGCCGGATACCAGGCCCTGGGGGAATCGGACGATATCGTCCACGTTGGCTGCATGGCTCATATCCGTCGTAAGTTCATGGACGTCCAGAAGGCGACCGCGAAGAAGGTCACGCATGGGACGGCCAAGGAGATCCTGGATCTCATCGGACTGCTCTACAAGGTCGAGCACAATATCAAAGAACTGGAACCGGAGAAAAAGGTCTGGGAACGTCTGAAGCTGGCCGTCCCCATCCTCGACGCGATAAAGGCCATCCTCGATGAACGTATCGACCACATTCCGCCCAAGAGCCTGCTCGGGCAGGCCATGACCTACGCCCGCAACCAGTGGAGCCGGGCCGTGAGTTACGTGGAGTGCGGCCTGATCACGCCCGACAACAACGCGGCCGAGAACGCCATCCGCCCCGTGGCCCTGGGCCGGAAAAACTGGCTCTTTGCCGGAGCACCCAAGGGTGCCGACGCCAGCGCCATGCTCTTTTCCCTGGTAGAAACCGCCAAGGCCAACGAGATCGAGCCACAAGCCTACCTGAAATTCCTCTTCGAACGCTTCCCCGCAGCGCAGACCATGGAAGACATGCGGGCGCTCATGCCGCAACGCGTGGACAGATCCCTTTTCCCAAGTCTTCCCAAGCCCAAGCCGCGCAAGAAATAGAACTCCTGCCCCTATCGCACATCAGAGACATCCGCGGAAGATGCGGATGTCTGAGCGCTTACGTTGTAATATTCACATAACTGACTATTTTGAATATTTCCATGAAACATCACATTTTCTTCAATTTTCAAATTTTTACACAACTCAATTGATTTTTCCCGATGTGGCCCATCGCCAAAAATATCAACATGCACATGAATACCATTCTCTATCAACTGAGCAGTGGCACGGAGAAGAATATCCACGCCTTTTTTCTCGACGTGCCTACCCACAGATATAATCTTGTCTGTGATTAAAGTATCATGATTCTTATGAAATTGACTGAGGGAAATACCGCATCCATGGAGCAATAGCTTGTCTTGGAGATCAGGAAAAATACTGCTAAATCTCTTCAAATTACCAGTATTTACGACTAATGCCCTGCATGAATCTTTGATAATTGCATAACTTATTTTATCATTTAGCAAATCAGATCCATGCATTTTGACAATATACGGAATATTTCGAATTTTACTCACAAGCCTACCAAGCTCTGCTTGTGGCTCAAAGAAATGGCAATATATCAAATCTGCATTTTTAAAAATATCATTCTGTGCAACCCATGCGTATTTAATAAAAATCTTATAATTTAAGCTTTTTAAAATAGAATCAATTAATAATCTAATATAAGACATTGGACTTTTTATAAGACATAAAAAATGACCAGTAATTATATTGCATAGTGTTGACTGCTTTTTTACGTATAACAACTTTTTAATTGACGAATTTGACAGTTTGCTACGATCCCCTTCGTTCATAGAGACTATATCAATATCATAACCACGCTTCACTAGTTCAGCAATTTCAATATCAATGAAAGAATTAGAAACTTTTGGATAATCGCCAAGCATATACACAATTCTCATAATAATTTCCTCGATATAATGCTTCAAATTTATATATTTGTTATTAAAAATTTAAACAAAAATCACTTACGTAAAATCAGACATGAGAATACCTAGCAAGTTTTTGCTTCAAATAAGGTATATGCAAAAATAGCTGAACTATTTTAGTTCGATCTATAAATAAAAGAGTTAGAATGTATATAACTCCTCCAACAAAAATCTTCACACAAAGCGTTTTCCAATGAGGTCCATCAATAGTTATATCCAACGCGTAAAGCGAAATAATAAGAACAAAATGAGCTGCAAAAGTATTTTTTAGATGCAAAAAAATCGAAATGAAGCCAAGACCGATGGCTTTCAGCAGGATCCGACAAAAAATAAAGCACAAGACAGGATAGAGCGTAACCCACACATACATTGAGATTTCAACATTCACCCATACAGCCAATCCAAACATGGCTCCACCGATCAAAACCAGTTGGAGTAGAACAAAGCGAACCTGCTCCGCGACCCGACCTAGGGCTGTCAGGACGAGCATGGCGTAGCTTTCGGCAAGCTTGAAGACATTGGCAACGCAAAAAATCTGGAGGGGCAGGACCGCAGCACTCCAATTCTCTCCAAGCAAAATAAGGACTGCTTCCTCGGCACAAAAGAAAAGTAGGTAGAAAAAAGGGGCCAGAAGAAGCGCCTGGAGATCGGCAACCTTCAGCGTCCAGGCGCGCATGGAGTCCATGTCACCCTTCTCACTGCACAAGTAGGGCAAAAGCACCCGGTTAATTATGGTGACGATTTTTTCAAAAGGCATGTTGGTCAATTGTTTGGAAAATGTGTACGCACCCAAAAAACTGGCCGAGGCGAGCTTGCCGAAAATGAAGACGTCCACGCTCGCATAAAGCTGGCCAATGCTGTTTCTTAGAAAAACATGAACACCGAAGATCAGCAGATCACGAATCTCGCCCCATCGGATGATGAATGTCGGTATTATATGCCGGCACAAACTGAATCCAATAAACTGGAAAAACTCAATGAGAACCCATTGAGAAGCGAGGGTCCAGACTCCAAAACCCGACGCAGCCATAATCAAGACACAACCCGATGTCAGAATCCGGGAACCCGTCTCCACCTTGGCGATGACGTCAAAGCGCTTTTCTCGGGCGAGCATGCTCCACTGAAGAGACTTGGGTGCCCCGAAAAGGAACACCAGGTTCTGAAACGAGACAAGCGCTGTCAGGCGCGGATTGTTGAACATCCACGCCATGCCCGGAGCAGCCATCAGACCCAGGCAAAACATGAAAACGCCCATCAGAATGGAAAATCCATAGAGTGCGCGAATCTGATAGTCGGAAACGCTCTCTGCCTGAACCACAGCAGCGCTGATACCCATCAGGCTAATGGAATGTGCAAAAACCGTAAACAGACCTGAAATAGCGACAAGACCATAGTCATCCGGGCTCAAGAGCCTGGCCACTATAATGGTCACGCTCCAAGTAATGATCTGCCCTATAACGCTCGCGCCTCCCATCCAGGCAAGGCTCCGCAAGACGGATTGATTGCTCATCGATCAGACTCTGGATCGACTTGAGCAAAACCGGTGAAGCATAACCCGCGACAGGGGGCCGTATCGTCCAGAACGATGTCCATCATCTTCTGAAAATTGGTCACATACTGCTTGTCGGAAAGCATTGTCTCGGCGATGTGCCTGCCCACTCTGCCCATTCGATGCCGAAGCGCCTTGTCAGCAAGAAGGATGCGAAGCTTTTCCGCCAAGTCATGCGGATCTTCAGGGTTCACAAGAAAACCGCTTTTCCCGTCAGCAATGACATTAGGTATGCCTCCAACGCGGGTCCCTACGCAGGGCTTTCCGGTAGCCATAGCCTCTATGAACACGCGTCCCATACCCTCGGATCGGGACGGCACCACCAATGCCGTGCAAGCACCCAGATATTCGGCCACTTCATCATACGGCACGGGTTTACGGAATTCGACATTGGGGATATTCTGCGCTTTGGCCTTCCAGCGACTCAACTCCGGCTCCCGGCAATGCCCCATAATGACCAACCTGATCTCAGGGAATTCCGATTGGACCATGGCAAATGCCTCTAAAAGGATATCGACGCCTTTGCGATAGAACGGATATCCCAGACAATACAAATAAGAATCATCCTGTTCGGACAAGACAAACTGACTTGTCGGGACGTAGTCATGAAACATGACCACTTTTTTTCGAGACAAGATGGTCTGCCATTCCTCGTATTGCCGCCGGTTCAGAATCTTCACGCAATCGGCCATTAGCAGCGAAAAGGACCCGACCAGATTAAACAACTTGCGACGCAAAAATCCGACCTTTCCGCCCGCCATGCTTGAGTCCCTAGCGTCTCGTATGTGGCCGTTCACCTCCACGATCAGTTTGGCGCCCGAAAACAGTTTCACCAGCACCCCGATGAACCCAAGGGTCAAGGGATCATAGCTGACGACCACATCGACCCTCTCCTTTCTGGCCAGACGTATCCCACGCACAATCATGTCCCAGGTCCGACGGAGCATCGTTAAGCGCGCCCAAGGCTTTGCATGCGGCTGGACATGCAGCGTTGCTCCGGCGAACTGTTCACCGTCCAGAGCGATATCTCCGGTAACCAGTATGTGAAAAACATAGTCTTTAGGCATCCCTTGGTACCGGGAGCGAAAGTGCGGAGCATGCAGACTTCCGTTTGGTGGCAATATATCAAGTATCTTCACTGTTCATTCTCCGACAAACGGAAGGCTTGGAAATATACTAGCCGACTTCGAAACGGTCATGATGCACCCAGCAATGTCAACAAATGGACCCGCAGAAGCTCCACGTGGATTTTAAGAGAACTTTGCTTCCACACTGCCGCATGAGCAGCCATACCAACCTCATGACGAAGGTGCGGGTTTTGAATCAGGCGCACAAGAATACTTTCAAATTCAGCCGCTGAATTCGCAAAAAAACCGGTCTTGCCATCTTCCACGATCAATCTTTCAGATGCTGTCGGATGAATGACAACAGGCAGGCCGGCAGCCATATAGCCCTGCACCTTGTTGGGATCCTTGAATTTCTGAAGGTTGGAGGTGTCCCTCCATCGAAAGGCAATGTCCGCATCAAGAATGTCCTTGGCCCACGTCTTGTTATCGAACATTCTATACTCTATCCAATCATGCTCACCAACCTGATCGGTATCGTATAAAATGCGGGCTCCATAGCGCTCATGCATGCGCTTGAGAACCGGCAAAATGGGTTCATTCTGCTTCTGGTTCAGGGAAACACCTGTCCAGTACAGCACGACCCCGTCGGTCTTCGTGGAAGGTTGCTTGAACAAAGTCTCGTTCGCATCATTATAAATCTGCCTTGGTAATTCGAGGGGATTCATGCCGGCCCTGCTCACAACCTCCCGCAGCAGTGGTGTGCAAATCAAACAACCGTCGAGCAAGGCGTAGGCTCTGGACAGGGAACTTTCTGTTTTAAAATAATAGAGTCTCTTCAGGATCCTCCGGACCACGCTTTTCTCATACACCGATGGGTAAAGAAACGTGTCCTGGTAATCCAGGATCAAGACTTTGTTTTTATCCTTGAGAGCCTTCAGCATGCTCAAGTCCGGAATGTATTTAATGAAAATGAGCACATCATAGCTCATAAGCTCATCAAGGTCGAATGGCTCCCAAGAAAAAAAACCACACCGGAACTCAGGAAAGCGATTCAACGCAGCCGCAACTTTCACCCCCGATTGCGCAAAAGAATTCGCCTCTGTTTTCGGTCCAAAACCAATTTTGTAAGTGTCACTTTTACTAAGCATCAGCTCATCTATCTGTTTTCAATCTGTTGGAAGCAGCTTCATGCATTCGTCTGATCACAGCAGTCCACGAATACCTTACAAGAGCCAGGGTATGACCGTTCTCCCCAAGATCATGACGCTCACCATCATCCCTCATCAGATTGAGACAAGCCTGGGCAAAGGCTTCTGATTCATTCTCAATGCAAAGATGCTTGCCATTCTGACACTGAATGCCTTCTGCACCCAATGATGTGGAGACCACCGCCTTTTTCATGGCGAACGCCTCCAGAATCTTGAGACGGGTCCCGCCACCAAACCGGAGGGGAACCACAACCACGGAAGCGGTCCGTACATAAGGTCTCACGTCGTCAACCGTTCCGGTCACCATGACTCCATGTTCCGGAGAGTGCAGTGCCGCCACATCCGCATGCGGGCTCCGTCCGACAATGGTCAACCGGGTCTGAGGGCGTCGCAGGCGGGTCAAGGGCAGAATTTCGGACACAAACCACTTCACGCCATCCACATTCGGTAGCCAATCCATGGAACCGACAAAAACCAGGCTGTTCGGGTCTATCTCCTGAGCCATGCCGGGAGTGTAATAGTTTTCATCCACCCCGTTTTCCACCAGAATCGCCTTTCCGGGTACCCTCGCCATGGCGTCAATCCTGTCCCGATCCTCTTCAGAAACTGCCAGGATCATATCAGCCAAGGCAAAGGCTCGCCCCTCGAACCGCGCCATGTTGCGGGCATGAATGGACAGAGCCATTTTGTGTGGCAAGGAGCTTTCAAGGTCCCTCATCCGCCCGGCGATCTGGCATTCCACATTGTGGGCGTTAATGATGGTCAGCGGAGGTGTCGACAACGGCTTCAAGGTCGCCAATTCCCCGGCCAGATGAATGGTGTCTACATGCACGATATCATAGCCTTGCGCCGCCATGGCCATGAACCGCTTCGAAAAATCTTTTCGGATGTATTTCACGCTGGAGACAGGGAGCCCTTTGAGCACGGCGGTCGCGAACTGCGCCAAGGTCACAGGATGGTTCATGGCCGGATTATCGACACCATAAACGCTACGAACCCCAATGGTTTTTGCAGCGGCCGCCCACTTTTCATCAACACCCGGATCGCTGAAATGCAGTACGTCCACATCGTACCTGTCCGCGTATCCGGAAAGGATGTGCCACGTCCTGATCTTGGCCCCGGTATCCAGTGGATAGGGCGCACGGGCCGTGACAAAAAGTACTCTCCTCCGACTCATGCGAAAACTTCTTTCATGACTTCGCGCATGGCTTTGGCGATACGGTCCACACAGGTTTTAGGGATGAAGCGGTCTCTTTCGACCAAGCACCGTTCACGCATGCCGCGCAGCCTCTCCGGTGCATCAAGGAGACTCTCGACCGACTCGACTATAGTTCGCACATCGTTCCGTTCCATGACAATACCGGTCGAACCGTTGGTGACGATTTCGGGAATGCCCATGGAATCCGAAACCACTGCGGGCAATCCGCAGACCTGCGCCTCCTTCAAAACATTGGGAAAGGCATCGTGCCGGGCGGGGTGGAGGATAAGGGAGGCGGAGAGATATTCGTTCATGAGTGTTTCAAAGGGCACCAAACCAAGATGGCGTGCACCTATCGGAAGCGGATCATCCGCAGCCACACCCACCAGCACCAGTTCGAGGCCGGGCCTGCGGGTCCGAAGCTCCTTGAATGCCTCAAAGACCAAATCCCCACCTTTGCGGTAAAAATCGGTGGCCGCGAAGAGCAATTTATTCTTCCGCTCTGCCAAGACACGGCCCGCGTCTGGATAGGGGATTTTGCATGCTGTGGGTGCCACCATGACCCTTTCTGGATCGATGCCATAGTCGTTGATCATGGATTGGCGGGTATGCTCACTGTAGGTGAAAATCAGATCCTTGGCCTGAAGGGAAGCTTTTTCCAGCTCGTAGAATCGCTCCCTGACCCTCGTGAAATGCCTCGGCATCCAATCGGGCCAGACCCGCTCCACCATGGCCACGTTCTGGTCGTGGTAGGAGAAATGCACTTTGCCCGGGGCTTTCACGGGGCCGAAGAGGCACCCGATCTGAAAGGTCGCGTCATACCCGGCTGCGAGATCCAGCGCCCTCTGGAAACGCACGGTCCTGGCCCTGAATGCCGCCGGGATCTTGGCCGCCCATTCCAGCTGGCGATGATATTCCCGACGCAAATCCGCAGGCCTGGAAAACAGCGCTTTGAACAAACAAGAGCAAGCGATCTTCTTCTTCACAAAAGGGTTGTCCGCGTTGACCATGCCGATATCAAACGACTCCCCCAATCCATCGTACAGCCAGTTCTTACTGGTTCCAGCCTGGAGGTTAGCGCTGGCCCATTGATCAAGAATAAGCAATGATGGCTTCATTACATTCCCTCCCTAGGGCCTAACGACATCCGTGTCTCGGTATTTTCAAATGGGCTCATTTCGGCGCTCTCATGTTGTACCGTTTTCTTCCGGTTAGCGCCGAGCCATCCTTTATGGAAGCCGCCTCCTTCGGGAGCATTTGAACCGGAGCACCCTCCATGGCCAAAACCCGCTCACGAATCATGGCGAGGCTCAAAACGAAATAGAGGACAATGTGATAGCCCCAAGAAAGAAACATGCCTCCCGCAAAATAACTTATCAGAGACAAACGGATTCCCCGGCCGAACCAGTCGGCCTCGTCTGTGGGTTTGGCCATCTTGTACGCGGAAAGCAGCATGCCCAAAAAAACGATTATCCCTGGAAGTCCCAATTCGACGGCGATCTCTAAAAAGGAGTTGTGGGCCTCGCTCCATTTGCCTCCGGCGTTGGCTAGTCCTTCCGCCACTCTGAAAGTATCAACGCCCGTTCCCAATATCGGGTTTTCCATGAATACAGCGAGCCCGTTTTTCCATATATCCAGACGCCCACCCCTGGCCGTCATGTTGTAATCGCTTTCCAAGTTGCCAATCGAAGTGAAACGCTGCAATTGCTCGGCCGGGACGACCGCTAGGATAAGCGTCACCCCCAGGGCCCCCATCAGGCAAAGCCGGAAGACACCCTTGACTCCTTTGGAAAGCCCCCAAGCAGTAATGGCGACGATTCCCGCTACAAATCCCCCGCGGGATTGGGTCAAAATTACAACCCCAACCCCCATTACGGCGAGCAGGTACAGGAACCACCTGTGCAGCCTTCTAACGTGTTTTGCTGACGGCAGTATAAGGGCAAGCACCATGATAAAAAAGAGTGCGGTGTCATTGGGATCGTACGACCAGTTTGCTGCGACCCTCGTCCCTTCGACATACCTTGGAGAAACAAAACAAATGATTCCCATAATAAAAATGGTCAGCACTATTCCGGAAAGACCGAATTTAAAGTCGTCTCTTCGATCTACCTGGCAATTAAGCGCTAGCAGGAGGATCCCAAAATATAGAACAAACTCCTTCACAGCGTTAAGCGACTGCGAAGGATAGATACTCGTGAGGACACTTAAAAACATCAACGCCACCATGGCGGCGAACCACCCGAACGTCTTGGAACTCCAGAACAAAGCCAAGCGGGGACGGGAGAGCCCCCTGTTCAATGCTGTAGTTATGATGAGCATAACCGTGGTAAGCAAAACCAAGCGAAAAGGCCACAGTACAGGAAAAATTTCCTGAACACGTCCCAACATAAAAATGGGGACGACAAACATAAGTTTGTCCAGAAATCGTGATTTCTGCCGAATAGGCATTGAGCTGCTCATCATGTGATGACCTCATGTGCATTGCCCTCTGTGAGGCCTCTATAAAACTCCATATGGTGCAACGCCCAATCCCGTGTTCCGAATTCGTTCCCAATCCGCTCGAAGGCGGCCTTGCCATGGCTTTGCCGAAGTTCCGGACTCCCGACGTACGAAGCATAGCGGTCCATGAGGGCGTTCATGTCGCTCACCGGGTAAAGAAATCCGTCGCTCCCGCTCTCGATCACATCGACATTCCCGCCCACCGCTGGAGCGACAACCGGCAGGCCGTAGGACCTGGCTTCCAGCAGGCACATGGGCGTACCCTCCCATATGGACGTCTGAACCAGCATGTCTGCACCCCTGTAGATCGTATCCATGTCTGAAACGAATCCCGTGAAGACCACGCGGCTGCGCAGTCCGAGCAGGTCAACCCTGGCTTCGAGCTCATCCTGCAGTTCGCCATCGCCGACAATGAGGTAGTTCGTGTTGGAGTTGGGATTGCTGACCTGGTCCTGTCGGATCAGATCCAGATACAGTGGGAAGTTCTTCTGCGGGCAGATTCTACCAACATTGATTACGATGAGTCCCTTCGGGTCAAGGCTATAACGCTTGACCAACTCGTCGCGGGCCTGAGATTTGGCGGCCTGAAGCGCTGAGTAATTATTCGCAGGCAACTCGATGGCATTTATGATCGCAGCAGTCTTGACCCCATTGGGATTGGGGAATGAGGTTGCCAGAACCTCGCGGGAACAGCCGATAACCCCGTCGGCCATGCGCAGACCGACAATTTGGCAACCCCTGATCAGAGAGGCCATGACACCGGCGGGCAGGATCAAACCGTGCAGGGTATAGACCACAACAGCATCGAGCAATCCCGCAAAACGCATCATGACGGCATAATACAGAGACTTGTAGCAATGGCAGTGAACGACACGCACGCCCTGTTCCCGAAAACTCCTCGACAGTCTGAACATGAGCCGGGGAGAAAACCGGCTCCGTGTGCTGAAGGACTGACCAAAACGGGAGAAATCCCCCAGGGAATCCAACAAATTTTGGTTTCTCTTCTCGCCGGCACGTTCCTCGATCACGACGAAGAGCAAACTCTCCTGCCCCACATCACGTAGACTGCGACACAGCTCCAGAGCCACCTTTTCCCGACCGCCAAAGTCCCCGGAAAAGGTGACATGGGCAATCGCACCCTTAAAAAGCCGGTGACCCGTGTGACTGCTCATATCAACCTTGAACTTGAGCAATGCCAATCCAGGCGCGGATCACCGTTGAGCCGGGCCTTACCTTTCATGAAGGCAGATACTCCCGGATAACCGGATAGAAATCCATCAGGAAATCCTCAATGCGTTCTTGAGTGACCGCCACATTGTCATTGGCTTGCACTGAAATGCGGATGAAACTTTGATCCCGGCGACGGTGAAACATGGAGCCCGTAATCTCGGCCAGCTTAAGGGAGAACTCATCAGAAATTGTCTGGCCGCGCATGGCGAACCAGTAATACAACACTTCCTTACTCTCACCAGATCCATAAACAGCGCGGACCAAATTTACTGGTTCCCCATTGATATTCATCGTTGTCCGCTCGGAAGAAAGCTCAGACCACCCCCCTCCTGGCAAACAATTCTTTGGCGAATGAATTCGACCCCCTTCCGGATTCCCATCAAAAAAACTCAAATACATATCCACGTATTCGCCGTCAGCGCGCACATAACGCCTTGAAAGATATTCCGTCGGCCGCAACAAATTCAGAATATCCTCGCTGAAATTCGACTGCGTAACCATTCGCCAACCATTATGCGCAACAGGAAACTCCGCAAATGGCCGCGCCAGAGGCACTTCCAGATCCTTGTGAAAATTCATGAACAGTGCGGCCCCAGCCAACAAAACAAGAACGACCGCGACCCGCAAAATGAGATTCATGCCCACCTCTTGAGGGCAGAGCCCAAGGCTACAAACAAGACAACCGCCGCCGCAAACACGAACAACCCGGCAAATTCATGAAAAAAGCCTTCTGCCGCTGCCGACCCGAAAAACTGGGCCAGCACGCCCGTGGCCACGACGCGAAGGGTGTTGGTAAGAACGGCAATGGGCAGTGTGGAAACGATGAGGATGATCCTATCCCTGGTCTTGGTGTGCAACACAAAGGCGTAGGCCGCCCCAAGAGCCAGCAGCGACATGATGGACCGAAGGCCGCTGCAAGCGTCAGCAACTTCCAACGTTATATTGGGAAACATGAGGATATTCCCTTCCTGCCAGACCACGATTCCAAGAGCTTTCATGCACAGGACGGAAACGTTGGTCACAAAAATCTTCAGCGGGAAAGCAGCCGCATCATAGAGCACGGCAGGAATCGGAACCATTAAAAAAAGGTAGCATAGCGGCGCAAGAAGAATTTTGAAAATCTCCAGGCCAAAAAGATACAGAATCAACCCAGCGATCACAACGACCAACGATGAACGCATAGTTAAGTATTCCGTTGCAACCCAGCCCAGAATGAGCAGTATCAAACCAAATACAATAAGAGCGATTCCTGCATTACATGGACGGACATTTGCCGTCTGCAATTTATCCCTGCGCATATACGCAAGATAAAAAGAAATAACTGGCACCAAAAAACCATGTGAATAGTTATCGTCAGACGCCCACTGTTTGACCATCGGAACGATGACAGGCCAATACAGCACGCCAACGACGGCAGAAATGACAATCGATGCAAACAGTAAACTCTTGTTATTTCTTATTAAATCCACTCTTGATTTCCTTGATAAACGGGCCTCAATGCTCGGTCCAATTCAGACGGACGGCATGCTAGTTCTGCCATTCGTACATTCCAATCTAGGCTTCACTTCCGTTACGCCCTCAATTCCCAACACCTGAGCAATGGTCCCGAACTCCAGACCCTTGAACAAGAAGCGCAACTTACCCTCGGTAAGCTCCAGATTAACATAGTGGCGAAAACGAGTCTTGAGACGGGCCTTGATACGTGGCTGCTCCGGATCGATTTCCCACGGCCGAAAAAAGAGAACGGCTGGATGCCCACCAACCTGATTGAAACGGCGAATACCCCAGTGAATGACGTTCGCCGGAAGCAGACGCAGATACCCCCCACCGGCAATGGGCAAAGCCAGGTTCCGGCCTGGCAGGGACATGTTCAAAGTTGTCAGGGGCAGTTCATGTATGGCGCCACTTTCGCGTGTGATCACGTGCGGGTAATTTTTAACACCTCGTGTGCCGTTGCCATTGTGAACGGGAAAAATGCTCGAATCGTAGACAAAGCCTTCCTCAATGAGCACATCAAGGGCCCACATGGTGCGCTCGACAATGGAATAGCTCGGAGCGCGGTAACCCAATACCGGCCTGCCCGTGATGTTTTCCAGAATGTTCTTGGCCTTGCGCACGTCGGTGCGAAAACTCTCGGGCGTCATGTTGTAGACAAGCTCATGCCCATAACCGTGACAGGCCACTTCATGGCCGTTGTCGGCCATCTCGCGCACCATGAGCGGAAACCGCTCCGCCACCCAGCCGAGCACGAAAAAGGTGGCCTTGATGCCATGCTCGTCCAGAAGCGCCATGACCCGCCGGGTGTTGTTCTCCACCCGCGACGGGTACACGGCCCAGTCCTTGCGGTCTACGACGCCTTCAAAGGCCGTGACTTGGAAGTAGTCTTCGACGTCGATAGTCAGAGCGTTCCTCACGTTCTCTCCGAGGGGGGAAAGCTGTTGAAAAATCCATTCTGGCGGCGTTGCTGCGGACAATTTGAAGAACTCATGTAGACGGCTACACTTCGTCCTCCAAATTGACCTTGCGCCTTGCCACAATGGTTTTTGAACAGTTTTCCGGGAGTCATGCTATATTTCCTTCAAGAAAAAACTGTTAAAGAGGCCACAATGATTTTTGAACAGGCTCAAATTCATTTATGATATTCCTTTGGCTGCAAAATATAACTTTAAAACAGTAAGCAACATTTATTCAATCAAGTCAATTAGCAGTACCGTATGACAATGCTCGTAGTACACCTGTCGATTATCTTCATTCTTTCCACGCTTGCCATACGCTGCCACTTTCTCGGAGGACGTCTGAGAGCCATTGTGGCAAGGCGCAAGCTCGTTTGGGATGGTGAAGTGTAGCCGACTACATGATCCATTCAAAATGGACGCAGCAACGCAGTCCAGAATGGTTCTCAGGCGTCCTCCCCTCAAAAGAGATAGGTGAGCTGCAGGCCAATACGATTCACCCGGTACTCCTCATCCTCATCATCCGACGTCGAATCCTTGAACTTGTACCAGGCATCCAGCTTCAGTTTTTCGCTCAGGGCATAGTTCAGGCCCAGGCTCGCGAGCCAGCGTTTGGTGTTTTCGTCGCTGTCCTCGAAGTCGTGGCTCAGGCCCAGAGTGCCGGTCAGGCGGGCGGTCAGTTCGTGGGAGATGTTCAGGCCCAGAACCGTCCTGCGAATCGACTCCGCGTCCTCGCCCGTTTCACGGTCGACGTCATCCACGCCCGAATTCTCCTCGTAATCCTCCAGGGTGGTGTAGACGTTGGCGGTGGTGCGCTCCCAGGCCTTGGTCAGGCGCACGGTGCCGTGGCGGCGCTCGTAGGTCTGGCCTGTATCCGGGTCGTCCTCGAAGGAAACGCCCGAACTCAGATTCAGCTGCACGGCTCCGAAATCATGATCCAGGCCCGCGTCCCAATATATGCTGGTCGCGCTGGAGTCGCGCTCCTGATAGCGGGTGTACTGAGGACCGGCCTTGAGGAACACGCTGCCCGCCTCGGAGTAGGCGTAGCGGCCGCCGATGTAGGCAATGTGCCGGTGCAGGGTCTCATCCTCGGACAGCTCCTGGGTGTAGGAGTAGCCGGTCAGCAGCGAAGCCGTCTCGGTCAGCTCGTAATCCCCGTCCACGAAGCCGCGATGAATGTCCTTCGAGTCCTTGTCTTCATCGTCGTACCAGATGTTGGAGAAGGCGTAGCCGATCTTGGCCTGGCCACGCTCCCCGAAGCGCGGGGTGATGTAGGGGGAAAAGGTGAAGGTGTTCTGCTGCACCAGTCCCTGCGTGGAGTCTTCTTCCAGGGCGTCGCCCTCGGTGCGATCCTCGTTGACCAGCCGGTAGGTGTCGGTCATGTCCAGAAAAAGAAAGCTGTCCCAGGCGTCGAGCAAGGCATGGGCGTTCAGGTTGTGATTGAACTCCTGGTCTTCCGTGCCCTTGGCGTAAAAACGGTAGTCCCCGCTGTAGGCGGACTGGAACTGCAGCCGCTCCCCTTCGCGGGCAAAGGCCAGGCTGGGGCGGACAGAGGTGATGAAATCATCCTTGCCGTTCTTTTCCTCGCCGGTGTTGTCGCTGTATTCCTGCCCCACGCCAAGGGAAGCCTTCCACTCCGGCTCAGCCAGGGCGACCAGGGGCGCGCTCAAGAAAAGCGCGAGCAGCACTGCGAACACAAGCAGAGGCAAACGGGACAAAAAGAACCTATGGGACATGATCAGCCTCTCTTCTAAAAAACCTGAAACCAAAAAACCTGAAGATGGATTGCTTCGTCGAAGACTCCTCGCAATGACGGCTGTGGTGATGCGTCACATTGAGCAAAGGATAGTCACTTCAAGCATTCGCACGCAATCCATGCATTATCTACCTGTTAAATCCTAAGAGCACGAAATCCCAGGAGGGCGCCCTCCCCTCATTCTCCCCAAAGAAACTTCCATATCCCATTCTTCTTCCTGGGCGGAGGCGCCTCCTCCGACCTGGGAGCGTCTTTGAGCGCTATCTCGGTGCGCAGTTGCTGGATTCCGGCCCAGACTTCCTGGGCCATGGCCCGCTGCTGCAGCTCCATCTTGTCCATGCGGTCGCGCAGGTCCAGCAGGGCCGCGTTGTCCCATACCGGCTGGAACTCCAGGGATTCCATGCGCTTGTTCAAAGCACCGATGGCGGCCAGAACCTTGGCCTGGCCGGAAACGCCGTTGATCATGGGTTGCGCGTTGCCCATGCCGCCGTTTCCGGGCTGCGCGGCAGGCTTGGCGTCCCAATACTGGGCCTCGAAGGACAGATCCACGGCCAGCTCGTGCACGGTCTTTCCGTCGATATGATGCGTCTCGGCGGAAAAGGCATCGATCATGACGTAGTCGCACAGAATGTTGATCAGCCTCGGGATGCCCCGGCTGTATCCGGCGATGGCCTCCACGGCCGCGTCGTCGAAGATCAAGGCCGAGCGGTTGCCGGCCTTGTCCATCCGAAACTCGATGTACTCACGCACCTCGGCCGGGCTCAAGGGTTGCAGATTGCAGTTGATCTGAATGCGCTGGCGCAGCTGCAGAAGCTCGGGCCGGGCCAGGATGTCGCGCAGCTGGGGCTGTCCGACGAGGATGATCTGCAGGAGCTTGTCGCGGTCCGTCTCCAGGTTGGAAAGCATGCGGATCTCTTCCAGAATCTCGGAGGACAGGTTCTGGGCCTCGTCGATGATCAGCACGGCCTGACGCCGCTGGGCGTACTGTTCGATCAGAAAATCGTTCAGTTCGCGCAGTAGGGCCGCCTTGTCCCGGCCATCCGTTTCCAGGCCGAAATCGCTGTTGATCTGCATGAGCAGCTGCAGGGAGTCGACCCTGGTGTTGAAAACCTTGGCCAGCACGCTGTCGCGAAGCTGGGAGCGGATCATGTTGCGGATCAGCGTGGTCTTGCCCGACCCCACTTCCCCGGTCAGCAGGATAAACCCTGCCCGTTCCCTGATGCCGTGGGTCAGGTAGGTCAGAGCGCGCTTGTGCGCCTTGCTCGGATACAGAAAATCCGGATTGGGCAGGAGGTCGAAGGGCTTTTCACGCAGCCCGAAAAATTCGGTGTACACGCGTTATTCCGAGTAATAGTAGTAGGAATTTCGGTGCTGTTGCTGGGCGCCGTTGTACACGATACCCAAAACCTTGGTATCCAGGACCTCCAGGGCCTCCTCGACCTGAGCCATGCTCGGCTGCCCCTCCTTGACCACCAGCAGCACGCCGTCGGCCAGCCGCGCGATGGAGCGGGTCTCGGCAAAGGGGAGCACCGGAGGGGTGTCGATGATGATGTAGCGGTCGGAGTAGCGGGTCTTCATCTCCCGGAACAGATTGCGCAGAACCTCCGACGAGAAGAGTTCCACCGGATTGGCCACGGGCGTGCCCGCAGGCAGGACGGACAGCTTGCCGATCTCCGTCTTGATCAGCAGTTCGCCGACATCCAGCCCCTCACGCAGGCAGTCCGAAAGCCCTTTGCGCGAACCCAGCTGCAAGTACTTGTGCACCGTGGGGCGGCGCAGATCGGCATCAATGAGCAGCACGGTGTGGTCGAACTCCCCGGCCAGGCAGGCGGCCAGATTCACGGCGGTCATGGTCTTGCCCTCGGCCACGGTGGCGCTGGTCACGGCGATGAGGTTGTCGAAACGCTCCCGCTTGGTCATCTTGACCACGGATTCCTTGAGCTTGCGGTATTCCTCGGCCATGGGCGACAAGGGATCGTTGATCACGACCATGGTCTCCTCGCCCAGACGCACGCCGCCGTAACGACTTTCACCCATGGGCACATGCGCCACGCCACGCGCCTCGGGCCTTAGCGTTGTCTCCACCGCTTTGTTCCTGGATTTCATCCCGGCCGCCTTGGCCAATGCTTCTTCGATTCTACTCATTCTCTCTTTCCCAAGGGGGGGAAGGTTGTTGAAATTCTCCTTCTGGCTGCGTCACTGCGCTGATTTTGAAAGCCTTATGTACGTCTCTGTACACTTCGACTTCCAAAATCATCTCGTTCCTTGCCAGAATGATTTTTGAACAACCTCCGAAAATATAGTGTTTTACAATACAATTTGTTTAAATTTAAATTCTGGTGGCGTTGCTGCAGCAAATCCTGCGGGCTCATGTATATCTGAATACACTTCACCCTTGAATTTGCCTTGCGCCTTGCCAGAATGAATTTTGAACGGTCTCAGATGCATATTATGTCTATATATTTATAAAAGTTCATTCGTTGACTGTCTGTGTACACTTCGACTTCCAAAATCATCACGTTCCTTGCCAGAATGATTTTTGAACAACTTCCGAAAACATGTTTATTTTGTTGTTATCGTCATTGCGAACATAGCGTGGCAACCCACGCCGTTGTTATGCATTGCGAGAACCATGGATTGCCACGGCTTTCAGCCTCGCAATGACGCACTTGATGATGCGTCACACCAAACAGACCCAGCGCCCCCAAAGAACCCTCCCAGGAGGGCGTCTGAGAGCCATTGTGGCAAGGCGCAAGGGCAAAATGGAAGCCGAAGTGTGGCCGTCTACATGAGGTTTCCATTTTGCCCGCAGCAACGCAGTCCAGAATGGTTCTCAGACGTCCTCCCCTCACAGCCAGAAATCCTTCACCTGACCAAGCACCCCCTCCACATAGGGTTTGCCCAGCGCCTCCAGGAGGGCCACAGACAAGAGCAGACAAAAATACAGGGCGGCCACGGCGAGGAAGACCAGATCCTTTTTCTTGCGGATCCTGTCCTCCTCCGGCTTGGCGATGGCCGGCAGGACGGCCAGAACCCGGTGGTTCAGCACGCGCAGCTCGTTGATGCTCTTGATCGAGCCGCCCATGAGGTACGGCAGGATGATCAGCGCCGCCCCGGCGCCGATTCCCGCCACCAGGGAGCCGAACATGATCAGGAGCCGCTTGGGGCTGATCGGCTTGGTCGGCATCACGGCAGGGTCGACGATGCGGAAATTCATGGATTTGTTTTCCATCTCCATCTGCTTGGACACTTCCGATTGCCCGTAACGCGTGACCAGTTGGCTATAGATGAGCGTCTCGTTCTCCTTCTTGCGCAAGAGCTCGTTCAGGCCGGTGCGGATGGAAGGAATTTCGCGCAGGAGCTGGCGTTTCTCCTCGATGGTGCGCAGCTCCGCTTCCTCGAAGCCCTTGTTGGCCTCCAGCTCCGCCTGAAGCAGGGCCCTGGTCTGTCCGGCCCCGCCGTCCCCGACCCGGCCCCGCGAAGGACTGGCCTTCATGGCCGCGATCTCGCCGCGCAGGCGGATGACCTTGGGATGGCTCTCGGTGTAGGTCGTAAGCAGCGCGGCCAGCTGCTGCTCCAGATCCGCCAGGGGATCGCGCTGCCCGCCGCCCGAAGGCATGAGGCGAACCTGGGTTTCGAGTTCGAAACGACGGGCGCGGATGGATTCAAGCTTCTTCTCGGCCTCGGCGATCTCGAATCGGATGATGGTTTCGTCCACGGCCAGCTGCAAACCGTGATCGGCCTTGTACTGGTTGATCTCGACCTCCACCGCGTCGATGCGCTTTTTGAAGCTCTCGATCTGGTCACCCAGAAAGCGGGTCGCATCCAGGGATTCGTCGCGCTTTGAGGCGGTATTGGACTCGATATACACCTGGGCCATGGTGTTGATCAGGTCGCGGGCAAAGGCCGGATCAGGGTCCACAAAGGACAGGAAAACAATGCCGCGCTTTTCGTCGAGCTTGATGGTGATGCGCTCGCGCAACTCCTCAAGATAGGACTCGCGCTGGGCGTCCGAGGTCAGAGAGACGTCCTTGTCCAGATTTCGCAGAACCTTGGTCAGATTTTCACGGCTGAGCATGGACACGGACAAGACCTTGATCTTGGCTTCCATGGACGGAGTGATGGCGATGCCCTTGACGAGATCGCTGATGACACTTTGCTCGATGAAAACGGTCGACTGCGCTTCAAACTTCTTGGGCAGAAGATAACTGGTCACAATCCCGAGGGTCATGATCAATAACGTCACCAACACCAGCAACCGCTTGCGCCGCAGCAACAGGCGCACATACCGCTCAAGCTCCAGATACAACTCATGATTCATGCAAAGATCCGTGACCCTGTGATGTTATTCGTTCTGTTTGATGGCGTACTACGTCATAAACACAATGCAGTCCGTGGCAGCGTGCTTGGCCCTTAGTCATTGCGAGGCGGCAAACCATGCCTTTCATGCTTCGTCCATTCAAAATACAAAAACGGAAGATGGATTGCCGCGCTGCGCTCGCAATGACGAGAGTGGCGGTGCGTCACTGCGAGGACTCTTCGACGTGGCAGACGTCATTGCGAGGAGTCCTCGACGTGGCAAGCCATGCCTTTCGCGCCTCTAAAAAAAACTCGTGTTGGCAATGATGTAGTCGCCGCGTTTGAGCAGGACATTCTGGGTCATGTCCTTGCCGTCGATGAGGTCTTTGGCGCGGACCTTGATGTGCTGTTCGGTCCCGTTTTCCCTGCGCACCACCACCGTGTCGTTCTCGCTGGCGAACTTGCTGAAGCCGCCCGTCTCCAGGATGGCGTCCAGAATGGTCATGCCATCCTTAAAGGCCAGAGCGCGGGGGGCGCTGACCGCGCCGAGCACGTAGACGTACGGTTCGGGCAGGGCCGGGAAAAAGACGATGTCATTGTGACGCAATGCCAGATCCTGGGTCACGTCTCCCTTGTGCAGCAGGCTGTCGAAATCGCGTTCGATTTTCTTGCCGTCGCGCATGACGTGAGCGCCGAGCAGGTCGGCCCGGGTCAGATCCATGCTTGCCAAAAGCTGCAGAAGCGATGTCTTCTGCTTCAGCTCGAAGATGCCGGGATTGACGCCGCCACCGATGATGTACACCTTGCTGTTGGCGATCTCGGCCATGGAAACCGTGACCACCGGGTCCTTGACCAGGGCCGTGAGCCGGCTGGCGATTTCCTTCTGCAAGGCCTCCGGGGTCAGTCCCTCGGCCATGATCTCGCCCGCGCCGGGCAGGGAAATACGGCCATCGGGCCGCACCAGGGCTGGAACGCTCAGCTCCGTTTCGCCCCAGACAAAAACGCTGAGCCTGTCGCCGGCGCCGATGATGTATTCGCTCTCTGTGGCGCTGGCGGCCCCGCCGAACACAAGGGTACACACGATCAACACAGCCATCTGCAGCGCGATGCGGTGTTTCTTCAAAGAAATGCAATCTTCAAGACAAAAAACCATGACTACCTCCCCTTTCCCAGCAGTACGACGCCAAATGTTTTCAGAATGATGTAAAAATCCAAGAAAATTGAAATGTTCTTGATGTAGTACAGGTCATAGCGCAGTTTCTCGATGGCATCCTCGACCGAAGATCCATACGGATAGCAGACCTGGGCCCAGCCGGTCAGACCGGGTTTCACGTAGTGACGTTCGGAATAGTACGGAATGCGCTTCTTGAGCTCGCCCACGAATTCGGGTCGCTCCGGCCGGGGACCGACCAGGGACATGTCGCCCTTCAAGATGTTCACGAGCTGGGGAATCTCATCCAGGCGCGAACGCCTCAAAAAATTGCCGACCTTGGTGATGCGCGGATCGTTTTCCTGGGACCATACCGCTCCGGTCCGTGATTCGGCGTCCTGACGCATGGAGCGGAATTTCATGAGCGTAAACGGCCTGTCGCCCTCGCCCACGCGGACCTGCCGGAACAGGATGGGACCGGGGGAATCCAGCTTGATGGCCAGCACGATGAACGGGATGACCGGCGAAAAGAAAACCAGACCCAGAAACGAGGCCGTCAGGTCCAGCACGCGTTTGCACAGCCGCAAAAACCAGGTGACCCTGAATCCGTGGCTGAAAATGAACCAGCTCGGAGTGATGTTCTCGATGAGCAATTTGTGCGTCGCGGTTTCATAAAACGTGGGCGCATCCACGACTTCGATGCCTGCCAGCTTGCAGTTCAGCAATTCCTCCACGGGAAAGAAACCGCGCCGCTCGGCCAGGGACACGACGATCTTGTCGGCCATGAAATTCTTGGCCAGGCGCAGCACCCGTCCGGCCTTGCTGTCGACCAGTTCGGCATCCTGGGCGGCATCATCGGAAGGCCCCATGGTCGAAGGGCAGGGAATGCGGCCGAGCATGACGTATCGTCCCTTGCTGGAGGTGACGAACTCCTCCATCAACTCCGCCAGCAGACCGTCACCGACAATGAGCACGCGCTTGCCGACGCCGAGAAAAGCGTTGCGGAATTTCTCGAACAAAAATTCCAGGATCTTGAGCCCGGCGAAAACGGCGAACCCCAGAACAATAACCCGGGGCTGGTTGTTCATGACGCCGGAGGACACGTTGACCAGATGAAACGTGGCCATGGACAAGGTCGTGACCAGGGTCTGACAGCACAGGGCCAGCGGGACGCGGGATTTGAGACCCTTGAGGCCGAAAGCGGACCAGACGATGACCGAAGGCACGATGGTGATGGCCAGAAACCCGCCGGCTTCCGACCAGAAGGCGATGTTTCCTTCCAGCAGGGGAAAGGATGGCGTAAGCATGGCCAAGGACGCGGCCAGAGCCAGAACCGCCCAGACAACATCATGAGCCAGATTGCGTAGTACCAAGGTAGCCATGCACCCTCCCGTCAGGTCTGGAAACTACTGTACCAAATCCATAAAGAACCAAAGATGGATTGCCTCGTCGAAGACTCCTCGCAATGACTTCGTCATGATGCGTCACTGCGAGCGCGGCGTGGCAATCCATGCCGTTACCGCCGTCATCCTTTCTTCAATGCTTCAAACAACTTCTCAGCCGCCGCCTTCTCCTCGAACTCCCCTCCAGCCAGGGCCTGTTCCAGGGCGGCCTTGGCCTCATCCACTCGCTTCAATTCCGCCAGAGCAAGGCCCTTGTGGTACAGAATGGCGGGGTTGCCCGGGGCCAGAGTCAGGGCGCGTTCCAGAACCTTCAGCGCCTCTTCGGCGCGGTCGTTGCGGATCAGGGTGTAGCCGAGGGTGTCCACGACCGAGGGGTCGGAACTGGCGCGGGTGAAGGCGGCCATGGCCAGGTTCACGGCCTGCAGGCGGGTGTCTTCGCCATCGGCCCAGAGCATGGCCAGGTTGTTCAGCGCCGGAACATAGTCGTTCCTGGCCTGCACGGCCTGCAGGTACAATTTGGCGGCCTCGTCCTTCCTGCCCAGCAGCTGCACGCACATGCCCTTGCCGGTCAGGGCCTGGGCATCGGTGGGGGCGTAGGTCAGAACCTTCTCGAACGTGGCCAGGGCCTTTTCCACCTCCCGGCTGCGCAGCTGGAATTCGGCGAGCAGCACGCCAATGCGCGGGTTCTTCGGTTCCAGCTCCACTCCCTTGGCCAACTCGGCCTCGGCGGCGGGACGATCCTTGCGGACTTCCAGGATGGCGGCCAGCGGCAGATAGGACTGCGCCGTGTTCGGGCTCAGCTGGATCAGACGCCGGGCGCTCTCCTCAGCCTTAGCCTCATCCCCCAGCGCCATCCAGGCCCTGGTTCGTTCCATGGTTCCGGCCCAGGGGTTTGCAGCCTCAAGCTGGCCATACAAGGCCATGGCCTTGTCCGTCTCCTTGCGGGCGATGTGCAGCTTGGCCTTGGCCTGGACGATGCCCAGATTGCCGGGCTGCTTGAGCAGCTCCTGCTCCAGCACTGCCAGAGCCTCGTCGCTCTTGCCGTGCTGCTGCAGGAATCCGGACAGCATCGTGGCCGCGCCCAGGTCGCCGGTGGCACGGGCCTTGTCCAGGCGGGCGCGGGCCTCTTCGGTCTTGCCCTGTTTGTCGAGCACGGCGGCCGAGGCGGTCAGGGCGCGCACATCGTCGGCCTTGACCCCGAGGGCCAGGTCGTACTGGGCCACGGCATCTTCCGGTTTCCCCTTGGCCAGCATGAAGGTCGCCATATTGTAGTAGGTCTGCAGATATGCCGGATCGGCGGCGCGGGCCTTGGTCAGATAGTCCTCGGCCCCCGCTGCGTCCTTGCGACCCAGGGAGGCCTTGGCCAGGGCGTTGTAGAGCACGGCGTCACTCTTGGCTCCGCTCAGGCCGTCGGTCAGCACGGCCATGGCTTCCTCGCCCCGGCCGTTCCTGAGATAGAAGGCATGGAGCGCCAGACGCGCATCAAGACCCTGCGGCGAGATTTCCAAGGCTTTTTTGAGCTCCTGCTCACCCGTCGCATCGCCGAGGGAAAGCTTGAGCAAGCCGTTCTTCAGCAGAATTCCGTAATGGGTGGGGGCCAGGCCGGAGGCTTTCGCATACATCGCCTCCGACTCCTGAGGCTTGCCGAGCAGCAGCAGCGCGTCGCCCTTCAGGGCATACCCGCGAAAATCATCGGGACTTGTCTCCAGCATCTTGTCGGCTACGACCAGGGCCTCGGCCCCGCGCCCCTGCCGCAGAAAAATCTCGCCCTGCATGATCCTGGCCTGCACAAAGCCAGGGCTGTAGTCGAGCACAGTCTGGAACTGGGTCACGGCCATTTCCAGGTTGCCGACATAATAATAGGCCAGCCCCAACAGATAGTAGGTCTCCAAGTCCGGCTGGATGCGCAGGGATTTGTTCAGGGATGTCACGGCCTCGTCGAAACGGCCTTCGCGGGACAGATACAGGCCCAGCAGCCGATGACCCTCGGCCTTGTCCGGATATTCCTTGATCATGGCTTCGGCCGCGGCCTTGACCGCCTCACCCTGACCCTTTTCGATCAGCAGACTGCCTTCCTTGTAGCGGGCGAAAAGATCGCTGGGATAGATGGAGGAAATACGGGAGTAGACGTCGAGCATCCCGTCGGGATCGCGCTCCTGCGCCTCAAGCTGGGCCAGGGCGTGCAGGGCCGGTCTGTTTTTGGGATCCTCGGCCAGCAGGGCATCGACGACCTCGCGGGCCTTGGCCCTGTCTCCCTGGGTCATGAAATTGTGGATCAGGGCCAGCTTGGCCGAGACGCGGCCAGGTTCCACGGCCAGCACCTTCTCCAGATGTTCCCGCGCGCTGGCGAGATCGCCGGAAATGGTGGCCGAAAAGGCCAGCTGCTCCAAGGCCGCCGGATCATCGGGATGCTCTTTGAGGTAGCCGGTCAATAGGGGCACGGCCACGGCGGGCTTGTTCTGAAAATTGGCGATCCTGGCCAACTGAAAGTTGACTCTGCCGTCATGGGGATTCTGCAGCTGGACCTTTTGAAACTCCCGCTCCGCCTGATCAAGCTTGCCCGTTTCCAGATAGGCAAGCCCCAGATTGAAACGCGCCGGGACAAAATTGGGGTCTTTTTCCAGGGCGTTCTTGTAGTGAACAATGGCCCCGTTGTAGTTCCCCTGATTGAAAAGCGCCTCGCCCTCGGAATTGAGCGATTCTTTGGTATGTCCTTTGCAACTCATTACCAAGGCGCACAGCAGGATCATCAGTACAGCATATCTAGCCATCAATCCTCCGATTCCGATACAGCGTCGATCCGAAAAACAGATCGCAAGGGTTACAAAGAAAGAGCGCACACCGCCCCTGTCGCGTTCAGTCAGAAGCGCATACACGAGTCCGTTGCGTTCGCGACATTCCCCATGCATGCGAACCAACAGCGCATAAATACTCCGAGGCAGCCTGGGCCAAAGCCAGAAGCATGCCAAGAAAACTTAAAAATAATATCCTTTTATTTCAAAATATTGTCCACTAAACATACAGCCTGCGAACGAAAAAGACGACCCTTTTGTCTGCTTTTACCGGAAATCAACCTGGCGTGAATGCGACCTAAATATTTATATCAGTACTGCGTCACAATTTACTGACGAACTGACGACGGCTTCATTCAAAAATGCCCAGGGATTTCTCTCGAACACCTTTTTTTTAATACAGCTTTTACTCATCAATGGGTAGTATGAATCTTAGTTTCATGGATGTATGACCGTTATTTCCTCCGTTTCCGGCACGCTCCATGCGGCCGCAAAAAGCTGGCAAATCTAAATTTATTATTTTATTTCGATAGATTATATTTAAAAATTTCGTGATCTAAAAGCGTCGCTCGATTGTGTAAATAAAATTGACAGAAAAGATTCTGGGCAATTGTGTAAGACATGCTTGCTCATACTTAAGTATGGGGCTTGGTTCATACTTCGCCCCGTGAAACAGCTCTGTCGGAAATTCCTCGCCCCTGTCGAAGAAGCTTACACCACCCAGGCTCTTCAGTCCTGCCGCCACAATTTCCGGACCACGTTGACACGGCGGCCAGTATCCGTGAAAAAAGCGATGCGTCGTCGTGTTTCGACGCGCCACAAGCAACCCCAGCCCAGAGGTGCACGAACATGCATGTCCATAAATACCGCCCCGCCCTTGGCGTGACCCTTCTTTTGGCCCTGGCGTTCTGGCTGTCCCTGTCTTCCGCCATGGCTCAACCCTCGGGCGAGGAGCTGGCTCGATCGGTTCACGACCGTGATGTCGGAGAGGACATGACATCCCATCAGATCATGGAGCTCATCCCGGCCAAAGGTCAGCCGCGTGTGCGGGAACTCGACATCGCCGGAGCGGATCGAGACGGTCTGCGCAAAAGTCTGCTGCGCTTCACCGCGCCGGCGGACATCCAGGGAACCGGTTTTCTGACTTTGGAAGACGGCAAGGGCGACACGGAACAGTTTCTGTACCTGCCGGCCCTGAAACGGACCAGGCGCATCGTGGCCGGGCAGAAAAGCCGGAGTTTCGTGAACACGGACTTCACCTTCGAGGACATGGAGCGACGGCCCGTGGAGGATTCGGAACACGTCATCACCGGAGAGGACAGTCTGAACGGCGTGACCTGCTGGATTCTGGAGAGCCGCCCCAAACCGGCCAGCGAGTCGCAGTACGCCATGATCCGAGCCTGGGTGGCCAAGGAAATGCTCCTTCCGCTGAAGGTGGATTTTTTCACCGACGGCAAAGAGCCGGTCAAACGCTACACCGTGCTGCAACTGGAAAACATCCAGAACATCTGGACCGAGACCAAAGTGAGCATGGAAGACCTGGAGTCCGGGCACAGGACGGTTCTGGAAACAAAGAACATCAAATACAACACAGGCATACAGGACAGCGTGTTCACGCAACAGGCTCTTGAACAGTAGAGACCGTTGAAAAATCCGTTCTGGACTGCGTTGCTCACCGATTCTGAAGGGTTTATGTAGACAGCTACACCGCACCCTCCAGAATCGCCTCGCGCCTTGCCAGAACGGTTTTTGAACGGTCTCCGGAGATGAAAAAAGAGAAAAGCAGTTGAAAAATCCGTTCTGGACTGCGTTGCTCA
>Ga0265295_1002623_pt1 | contig 27830 bp, 35 predicted proteins | sample Munlansysbiofilm_FD_192503 | JGI IMG/M metagenome (GOLD analysis project Ga0265295, IMG submission 192503) | Leachate microbial communities from a municipal landfill in Southern Ontario, Canada - Methane capture system biofilm | ecosystem: Engineered > Solid waste > Landfill > Unclassified ... | reverse complement strand
GTCCAAAAACGTCCAAATACCACTGTGACACAGTCTAAAGCCAGTCCTATTCATCTCACAATCCTATAAACAGTTACGACCACTGTGACAGGTGAAACCCATTTGCAAGTTTGGGTGATACTTTATAATTTCCATCGCCCTATGACAGTGCCACCCACAGGTTCAGTAACTGGCTGAACATCTTTATCCACCGGCATCCTTGTCTGATGGACCTGCCGCAAGTGCCAGGCTAGTATTTCAGCATTTTCAGCGGCTTCAGGGGCTGTCCCGAAACCCGCGCCCGGCAGATATAAACTCCTGGCGCCACCTCCGTTCCGTCAGCATCCCTCCCATCCCAGACCAGGGTGGTGCCGCCTTTGCCGATCTCACCTTTGTAAACGCTTCTGACCAACTGTCCCCGGATATTGTAAACCGAGATCTCCAAAGGCTGGGACCTGTCGCTTTCCACCGCCAGGGAAACCTGATCAGCAAAGGGATTGGGGTAGTGCCGGAGGGTGAAGGATTCCGGCGCGGGAATGAGAGATTCATCCGCGTCGGTGGTGCTGAAACTCAGTCTCTGCAAAAAAAGTGAGGTATATGACGGCACGGAGTGAAGTGACAAATCGGCCCAGAAGACGTAGGCATCGCGGTTCAGGGTGCAGGTGGACAGGGTTTGCAGGCGCGAATCCAGGTTGCTGTCCGCGGGCAGCCAGGCGCTACCGGAAGCCGTGAAGGCATAGTATTTCAGCCTGTCCGCCAGACCGATGTAGAAGCCGGGAGCGACTTCCTGCACGGCCAGATGGGTGAAGTTGAAGAGATCGGCAGACCAGATGGGTTGATGCTGATAATCGTGTTTGGCCAGGCCGGAGTCCGTGCGGATGACATAGCCTTCCGCGTCTCCGGCCAGCAACAGGCCCCGGTAGTAGGAAAGATCGGTGGCCAGAGGGTAGCCCGCGCCCCAGAGGGTTTCACCTGTAGGCGACATCAGCTGTCCGTAGAAATCGTCAAAAACCATGTATCTGCCGCCCTCCGGATCGTAGTGCAACGTTCCGAACCCCGCTTCGAGCAACAGGCCCTGGGGGGTGAGCAGCGCTCGATTCATGCTCAAACCAAGATAGGGTTGGCCATAGTTGAAAGCCGGATTGCCGCCGGCCTCAAAACCGGGCAGGGGAGCGCCTTCCGCGTCGAACCTCAGCACCCTGACCCATTTGAGGGCCAAAGTCTCTCCCATCACCAGCCAGTCCCACCTGCCCCAACAAAGATAGTCTCCGAAGGCATCGATCACCCGGGCGGAGGAGAAATAATAGTAGTCTTCTCCGGGAAAGTCGAGAGCCGAGGTCAGCACCCTGCCGCCGGTTTCCCACTGTGTGATCCCTTCGGCCAGGCGCTGGCCGCGGATCTCGAAATAGCTGCTGGGATAAGCGGTCCAGAACACGTAGAGGTCATTGCCCTGGACCGAACTGGTGAAGCCCCAGGCCAGGTTTACGAACTGGTCGCTCGCGGCCACGATCCTGCCCTCCGGCTCCCAGAGCTGGTTGCCCGCCGCGTCGATCTGCTGGGCCCGGATGGCTGTGGGGGAACCGAGGTCGGACCAAACGACCAGCGCGTTGCCGTTCTCCAGGCTGTGCAATCTGAAACTCCCGATGTCGCGGGGACCTCCGCTGGCGGGGAGCGTGCCCCAGTCCGTCAGCAGGGCCTGTCCCAGCGGCGAAACGATCTGATAGCCTATCCGGTGGCGTTCCGGGGCGTTCTGGCCTTCATTGTCCAGCCAGGCAGTGAGGATGTTTCCCTGCAAGGCGCATATCTGGGGCCGGCTGCAGGTCCTGTACAGATCGGTGGATACGGTTTCGGGTGAAGTCAGGGTTCCGGTTGGGAAAATTTCCCGCCTGATCAGATGGGAATAACCCGGCAGGACGAGTTCGAATATGATGCCCAGGCGCTCGTCGCCAAGAAATACATACGGGGCCAGCGATCTGCCCCCGTCTTCGTAGTCCGGATGGCCTGTGAAGGACAATTGCGCTTCGGCGGGCAGGGCGAAACCGCTGTGGCTGATGTATTGCGCCTGGCTGTGAACAACTCCTCCAGTGCTCTGGCGCGTGATGTGCAGGAACGCGCCTCCGGCGGCGTCTGGAAACAGGATTAAATGCAGGTCGTAATATGCGGGTTCGGGATCCAGGGCAACGCTGTTTCCCTGCAGGCTTACGTTGCCCTGCAGGTCGCATCTGACGCAATGCAGCAGGTTTTGGCCGCACCAGGCCAGCAAAGTGGAGCCGTCGGCAAGCGGGGCGGCGTTCATGGCGTCAAAGGCCACCGAACTGCTGAGGGTGAAGAGGTTCACCGGTTCCGCCCAGAGTTGATCTCCGTCCGAATTGACGATAAAAGTTTTCCAAACCTGATTGGCGCCCTCGTTCACCCGGTAGATCAACCGGTGAATTCCGTCTGTGGTAAAGGTTGGCTGCGTGGCCTGCACCGCCCCCTCGTCCGGATATCCGGTGCGCTCCCAGACCAGCTCCGAGGCCGCGTTGACCTTCACGATCCTGATCCTGGAATTCCAGATGAAGCTGCAGATCAGGTCGTCGTTGGGCAGCAGGGTGACACCGATATTGACCTCAGAGCTGCCATTGACGGGATTCAGTCCCAGATAGGCATTGCCGTGATGACTGCCCTCGGAATTCCAGTGGCTGAGCATCCAAATCCCGTTGGGGCTGCTCCGGCCGAGTTGGTAAACTCCGCCCTGGCGATCGGCAAAAAGCCTGTTGATGGCAGGCATTTGCGGGACATTAACTCCATTTCCCCAAAGTTGTTCACCGGCGGAGTTGATTTTGAAGAGACGCGCGGAGGTGTAAAACACGAAGCAGTTGTCGCTGGTGGGCACCATCCCGATAACGGTGGTGGTCGCGTGGGCTGCAAAAACCTCCACCGGCTGCGGCAACTGGGCTTGGTTGGCGGAATCGTAGCGTTGGAAAAAACACCGGTTATCGTACAGAGTGTTCCAGAGGTCGGTCCGGTTTTCCTGCCAGATCAGGGCGTAACCGCCTGACGGGGTGGAACAGCCCACACCGTTGAATCCCATGTTTGGGGCCTGATACACCGGCAACGGTTCCGGCCACACCTGGTCGGCGCGGGCCAAAACGGGCAACAGCCAGAGTAGCAGGTACAAGGCGGCAGATCCGAACTTCATGGTTTCTCCCGGGATGGCAGCGTGGCTTTCATCATCAATGCCATCCCGTCATCCTTATCTGGAGGGGGCAAAAAGGTCAAGGATTATTTTCCCCCGAGAAGCGACAAGGCTCAGCCCAGTACGAAACTGGCCAGGCTGAAGTAGATGCTGATGGTGAAGAGGTCGCTGATGGTGAGCGCCAGCGGACCCGAAGCGATCTTGGGATCCAGCTTGAGGGCGTGCAGCGCGGAGGGGATGATCAGCCCCACCAGGTTGGCCGTAACGAGGGTGAGAACCAGTGAGCCGCCCACCACCAGGGCCGGGGCGACCTCCTTTTGCCAGAGCCAGACCACGCCGCCTACCAGCACGCCGCAGCCCAAACCCAGCAGCAAAGCGGTGCCCAGTTCTTTCATGGCTTCGCGGGTGAACCACTTTAGCGTGGGTTTCCGGTGACGCAGGGCCTGGATGGTGACGGTCATGGACTGCATGCTCACGCTTTCGCCGAGGCCCAGGATCAGCGTTAGAAAGAAGGACAGCACCAGGGCCACGGCCAGCACGTGCTCAAACCTGGAGGTCATCACCGCGCTCAGCAGCCCGCCCGCCACCGAGGCCAGCAGCCAGGGAAAGCGCAGGCGAAAGGCCTTCAGTGGCGAGGCTCCGGAGATCTGCGAAACGCGGTAGCCGATGGCTTCAAACACTTCGTCCACCTGGTCGCGCTCCATAATGTCAGCCACATTTTCCGTGAGCGAGGTGGCATCGATGATCCCCACCAGATGTTTGTCGCCGTCCACCACCGGCATGGCCAGGTATTTGTGGACCACGAAATCCGCCATCACATCCATCAGTTCAGCTTCCTGGCGGATGCAGCGCACCCGGTGGTCCGCCACGTCATTCAACCGCGCTTCCAGCTTTGCTGTAAGCAGCATCCGGGTGGAAACCACCCCAGTGAGCTTGTTGTCGTCATCCACCACATAAAAGTAGAGTATCCTGGGCTTGGTCTCGCTGAAGCGGATAAAGTCCAGCGCTTCGCGCACCGTGGCTGTTTCGGGAAAGGCGATGTAGTCGCCGTGCATCAGGTCTTTGATTGGCTGCTGGCCGATTCCGTCGCTCATGAGGGGGCTCCTTTGTGCTTGAACCCACTTTTGCGTTCCGGGGCGGTCTGTCAAGCCGGGAATGGTTTTATTAAAAAAGAGGGAGCTCTCAGGCTCCCTCTTGTGCGATATTGTATCGAAGGTTGAAGGTTCGGCACGCTTCCCGGAGGCGGCGCGATTTCTGTTAATCCACTTTGATCGCTTTTACGCGGAAGAAGCTTTTGTCGGAGGTGGTCCCGACAGGATAGGTCGTGTTGGAAGTGCCTTCCAAAAAACTCCAGTCACCATAGGGGTCGGTGGCGCTGTAAACCTCGTAACCTGTGGCGCCGTCCACAACCGGCCAGCCAAGGTCGGCAAGGCCGGTAACGGGATCGAGGGTGATGCTGATCTGCGGTTCCGGCAGGTATTCGCCCACGAAGATGTTGTTGACCATGAAGTCGTTGTCGGCGTTGGAAGCTGTGGAGCCGGCGTAAAAGGCGATCCTGATGTGGCCGGTGTGGTCCGCGAGGGGGATGGCTACCTGTTCGCCACTCGGGCTGATATTATTGAGCACAAAAGCAGAGCCGGTGTTGTTCCATTCCCGCACGATATTGGCGGTGCTCCAGCCAAAACCGTCGCCGATCAGCACGGCGAAGCGGTCATCCACTCCGGCGGGGTCAGGTGGCGTGCCCGTGGGTGTTTGGCCATACTTCAGCCAGGCCAGGTCGAAAGTGAGCCAGGCATCCGGATCGTTCACATTGAGCAGCGGCGAGACCAGCCAGCCGTTGATGGTGCCCCAGATGTTGATCCGGGCTGCTTTATCCGGATTGGCGGTTGTATTCAGCCAGTCATCCTGTACCCACATGCTGTTTGGAACAAGGGTTACAGGGTCAGTGAGCTCTCCGCCCCACCTCTGCCACGCGTCGGAGGGCGGGAAGGAGGCTGCGTCGATACTTTCCGTCCAGGGAAATATTGTGATGGCGGGATCGGCCAGGGTGGTGAAAGTCCAGGTGGGACAGGCGAGCGCGTTGCCAAAACTGTTGTGGGGGATCACCCGCCAGGAATAGTTGGTACCGTAGTCCAGATAGTCGGCGGGGTCGTAGCTGGTGCCGGTGACCACCAGATTGTTTTCGATGTATTCCACCGGGTCGATTTTCCAGAGCGAGAAAAGGTAATGGTCCGGCGCTCCGCCGCCGCTGCTCCAGGAGATATTGGTTTCGATGGGAACGTCACCCGCCAGGTCCGCAGGGATAGGCATTATGGCCGGCGGCGGCACATCGGTGGGCGGGGTCATCAGCCAGATATTGGGGTGATAGCTGCCCCGGCTGCCGCTGCTGGTGGGAAAGGAAGCGTCCTGGTGCTTGTAAACGCAGCTGTAGCTTACACTGCTGCCGTAAAATGAGGGTGGTCCCCCCACTTTGGTGCCGTCCCGGTTTTCCCAGAGGATCTCGATGCCCCAGTTCTGGCCCTCGGTGTAGGTATAGCTGAAGGGCGCGGTGAACTCGATCGTGTTCCAGCCGGGGCCGTTCCAGGTTACGCTGCCCTCATAGACATAGGTCCAGCCTCCGGTGGGAGGATTGGGATATGCTACTTCTGTGCTGCCATAAGTGGGATTGTAGGCATAGCGCATGTAGACGCGCTGGCTGTCCATCACGTAGTTGCTGATGGTGCTGGACACCTGAAAAGCCAGGCCGGTTATCTGGATGGTGCCGCTCACCCCGGCAGCGGCAAGCTCGTCACCGGTGTAGATGAATTTGCTCCAACCATAGTTGTTGTAGCCGTAGGTTGGCACCTTGTTTTGGGTGGATGTGCCCGTTCCGAGGAAGTAATCATCCGCCGCCAAAGCGGAAAACAGGACTGTGCTGAGTAAGACTAACAAAGCGGTCTTCTTCATGATTTCTCCTATTTGATGATGGTTATTTTTCTGGTTTGCCGCAGGTCTCCGGTTTGCAGACGGAGGTAGTAAACTCCGCTGGCCACGGCTTGTCCGGAATCGTCGGTGCCGTTCCAGACGAGGTTGTGGCTGCCCCTGGCCAAATCGCCGGAGGCGAGGCCGCGCACTTTCTGGCCGCGCAGGTTGAAGATTTCGAGCCTGGCCGCTCCCTTGGCGGCAGTTTCAAACCTGATGTTACAGTTCGATCTGAAGGGATTCGGCCAGATGCCGCTGATCCCCGCGGCAATTTCCGGCCCGGCGGGGTCGTCGAGGGCCACAGGGCCCAGGTCGAACCAGTCGGCGATATCGGCCATCCACTCCGCGCGGGCGGTGGGGTTGGAGAGCTGGGAAAGGTCGAAACTGAAGTAGAACGCGCGATAGATCGGCAGTTCCAGCGCGGTGGCGCAGACCCCGTTGAGCAGATAGGCGTTTCCGCCCACGGGCCCGTCCTGAAAAGTGAAGGCGGCAACCGCGCCGATCTCCGGGTACTGCACCTGGTCGGCGTAGGTGTCCGGGCATTCATCATAGTAGAAGATGCAGTCCGGAGAGTTGGCATAAACGTCGTATTCGGTGTTGGGGGTGCCGATGGGGGAATTTATCCGGCGCAGGATGGTCCCGCTCTCATAGCTGAAAACGTCCGGCCCCGCCAGGCCGTTGGTGCCTCCGCCCGTTCCGCTGGCCACGTAGTGCGCGCGGAAATAAGCGTTGAACATCTTGCGCATCACACTGGCGTTGGGATGGGCGTGCGTGTTCGCGGCCCAGCCGTCCGAGGCCATGAAAACGTTGCGCGGAGCGGTCACCGTGCCTCCGTCCAGCCAGTTCATCAGCGCCACGCTGAGGCTGTCGGCGCGGTTGCCCTGGCTGCCGGTGACGGCGTAGATGAACACGGCCTGATACTGGTCCGGGATGCTCCAGGAGGGAAATTCCTCCCAGTCGTAGATGTCGTAAGCGAGGTCGAGGGCGTCGAACTGCCCGGTGTAGAAAGGCAGTTCAGTTCGCTGGTAATCCTGGTTTCCCGAGATCGCCAGCAGCACTGTGGTCCCCGCGCTTGGCAGGATGGTGAAGCTGAAGCATTCCCCGGGCGCGCCGGCAGGCAGGGTCGTGTCGTTGTTCAGCTCGTCGCCGGCGCTAAAATAGTAGCGCAGCTCACTGCCCAGCGATATCTCCGGCAGCGAGAAGCTGTAGGTGGCGCCCTGAACTGATACGGGGGCCAGGCTTTGCCAGCCGCCGCCGTGATCGTACCACAACGCGCATTCGCTGATGGTGGAGAAATCGATCACTGTGGCTGTCAGCACGGGGTTCTGGTTGAAGGTGTTGCCCGGTTGGTCGTGGCTGATCACCGGCGGCTGGGTGTCCGCGGCGTTGAAGAAGCGCAGCGCCAGTCCGTCGTGCAGAATGTTTCCGGCTGGCTCCACCCCCACATAAGTGTTGTTCTGAACGAGCTCGCGCAGATAGGGCAGGCCGATGTCGGCACTGGCGTTTTGGATGGCCACGGTGGCGCTGCGTCCGCTGGCGTGCGGCACCACGCCGGGGATCTGGCCCGTGTGGGTGGTGTGATACTGCGTAACGATCTCGCCGTTTTCGTGCAGGATCACCTGGAACTTGAGAACGGGGCTGCCGCCTGTTCCGGCCAGGAATCTGAGGTTGTGCCACTGGATTACCGTGTAGCGTTCCGGGGCGCTGCCGAAGGTTTGAAAATAGATGTCGGAAACACCCTGCTCCGCGAGGAGGTCATCCCAGTAAACCGCGATCAGGCCTGGCATCTGGGCGTAGCCGGGGATGGGATACATATAGTTGAACATGTTGCCGTCGCCGTCCCAACCCAGGCTGGGATAGGCGTCATACCAGCTGTTGTCGGCCAGCAGCAGTTCTCCGTTGGTGTCCACATATGCTTCAGTGTACTGGTAGCCGTAAAAGGGGAAGGGAAATCCCAGGGGGATGGGTTCGCTGAAATTGTCGTCCCCGGCATAAGTGGGCACTCCGTACATGATGCTGGAAGAGCCGGTGGCGCTGATGTCCTGCCAGTTGTAAACCGGCCCACTGGGCGCGTTGCTGTCGATGAAGCTGTAGCCAAAGGCGTCCGGCCCGCCCTGGGTGACGCGCTCCACCACCGTGAAGCCGAGAACCAGAGTGTTGTTGGCGGCGTTGCCGTCGGCATTGGCGATCTCGAAAGTTATGCTATAGCCGCCTTCCGCGGAGATCGTGCAGGTTTGGGGAAAGCTGAGCTCAGCGCTGGCGTCCGGAGGCAGGTTGACGTTTTGGAAAGCCTGGCTGCTCCAGACCGTGGCGCTGGCGGCGTCACGCACGGTGGCGAGCAGCTCCAGTTCAGCGTTGAAAGCGTTGTTGCCGCTGTTGGAAACCGTCACCCGCGGCGTGAAGGGCAGGTTCAGGAATTGAAACTCCATCGGGCTGTGGACCGTGGTCACGGCCAGATCGACCGCCGGCGGCGGAAGCACGTTCACGCTCAGCACGTCGTCGTCGCTGAGCCCGGAAGTTCCGTCGTGCAGGGTGAAGGTGACGTTTTCGGTGCCGTTCCAGTTCGCGCAGCTGAATTCGGCGGAAAGCCCGGCGATGCTCACCGACACGTTCACCGCGCCGCTACAGGTGACTGAGGCCGTGTTCAGGTCTGTAGCTGTGATGTAGGGCGTGAGGTCCAGGGTCAGGCTTTCGCCCTGAATGAAAGTAATGCTTTGGGGCAGGTCGAGTTCCGGCTGGATGATCAGGGGCTGGCCCGCGCGCAGGTCGTCGATCAGGATGCCGTAGTTTTCGCATTCCCACAGGAAGCCAAGATAGATGGCCTGACCCGTCCAGGGAGCCAGGCTGAGCCGGATCTCCTGATAACTGGTGCCGATCGCGGTGTAATCGGCCAGCAGGGTGTTGAAATTGCCGATCGCCGTGCCCGTGGTGGATACGTAAACCTGCAGGGGCTCGATGCCGATCCAGCTGCGGGTCCAGAAGCTCAGGCTGTCGCCCGCGGCCACCTGGATCTGCGGCGTGATCAGCCAATCGGCGTTTTGGTTGGGGAAATAGTTGTCGCAAAAAGCGGCGCGGGTGCCGCTGTGGGCGTGGGAGGCGTTGTTCAGGTTGCGCCAGGCCATGCCGTCGCCGTCGTCGTGGAAGGTCCAGCCTGCGGGCAGGGTGGTTATCCCTTCAAAATCCTCGGCAAGCTGCCACTGCCCGAAAACCGGGAGCAGCAAGGCCAGCAGGGCCACGAACAGGATGAGTTTTTTCATGTTGACCTCATTTCAATTGAAGCTTAGCAGCGGGTCTTCGATCTGCACGAACCATTCGTGAGCGCCGGCCACATCTCCGCCCAGGGAACGGTTGTCGCCCCAAAAGACGCTCAGATTGCCGCTGCTTTTGTGTTTTAGAGCCGTGTCGATATCGCCCAGATGGATGTTTTCATTGGTGCCGAGGCAGATCAGGGCGGCTTTGCGTCCGTCTGCGCCGCCGCTGGCCAAAGCCCGGGCCAGGTGTTCCGCGCCTTTCTGGGCATGGTAGCCGACTATCTCGTTGTTGCCGATCTCCAACACGGGACGCAGCACCTCTTCGCCAAAAACGTGGATCCGTTCACTGGCCAGCGTTCCTTGCATGCTGCCGGCTTTCGGGATCATCAGGATCTCGCCGCCCGGGAGGTTGATCACCGGCGACTGGAATTCGTTTTGGCCAAAGGAACCGCATTCCGCCACGATCCTCTCGATGCGAAAACTCAGCGAGCTGTTCCTGCCGCTCAGCCTCACCGTTTCTTTTCCGCTCAGCTCGCGGCATTTGGCCAGGGTCTGGCTGCATTGCCTGGGATAATCGATGTCCAGGGCACGCCAGAACTGCACTTCGCTCTCGATGGCCCCTTCGGAAAGCGTGTCCTGCAAAAGACCGGGCATCATGGCCACGCGGATGCCGCGCTGTCGGATGATCTGTTTGGAACGCTCCAGCATGCGGACGCGCAGGGCCAGCTTCTCCGGGTCCTTCAGCTGCACGAAGCGCGCTTCGCCGTTGAGGTTCAGATACACGTCGGCGGTCCTCAGTTGCCGGTTCAGCTCCTCGTAATCGGCCTTGAAAGCGGCCAGGGAATAATGCTCGTATTTGGTCTTCAGCGCGTCCAGGTCCTGATAGATCAGGGTGCAGAAGATCCCGCGCCGCCCGGCTTCCAGCTTCAGCTTTTCCACCAGGGGGAAGTTGAATTTGCCGCTCACGATCAGCAGCCGCTCACCGGGAACCAGTTTGAAGGCCTGGTCGATCAGTTTGGCCGCGATCCCGGCCAGGTCGATGCGGTGGTCGCGCTCCATGATGCCGTTGATGATGGCGCGGCTGTTCAGCACATTGCCGTTGGTTTCCAAGCCTATCGAAAGGTCCAGCACATAGGTCTTGGCCGTGGCCCGGTAGTAAACCTCGCGGCCGCTGCCGGAAGGGGGCTCGACGATCTCCAGCAGGCCCTCTTTGAGCATCTGGTTGAGGTTGTAGTGGATCTTCTGTTTGCTCTGGTCAAAAAGTTTCGCCAGCTGCTGGCAGGTCGCGGGCGCGTGGATGAGTTCCTTGAGCAGAGCCAGCTTCAACTGGCTACCCAGTTCCTTCAATTGCGCGTGGCGCTGGATGAGTTGCAGGTTTCGGATCATCTGAACCACCTTGTTGCCTGTGGAATTTGCTTTCTGGCGCCAGGTTGGCAGAGCCAGATATTTAGTCAAGAACTTTTTGACCAATTTCCCAGGTGGATCTGGCAGCCTTCCTAATATCAATACGGTATCAATACGGAATCATTACGGATGAAATCCGTATTGATTCCGTATTGATACCGTATTGATATTGGGAGCCGGCTGGGGACGGGGCGAAATCACAAGCGAAAATTTTCGACCAAAACCCGTATGCCTGGGGCTATTTTGTCAAATTAACCGTGATCAAGGTACCCCCGGAATGAAAAGAAAATTTGAGAAAAGACTTGACGTGGATCGTCAAGCTTCTGATCATGCCCGTTGAGGTTATCCATGCGCAAATGGTGGTAAATCAAGCAACGAGACGTTCTCTAAATAAACAAATGACTGAGGGATTTGATCCATTCAAACCCTTTCGGGACTGAATCAGAGGTGTGCCGTGCGTGGAATATCAAACGTATTAATGCCGTTGGTTATGACTTTGTTGGTTGTCATATCCGGTTGCATCACCAACCCCAAGGCAGTGGCCAGGCCGGAGTTCGATCCTTCAGGCGGTAACTTCCATTTTCCCCAAAATGTGACAATAACGAGTGAAACACCTGGAGCAACCATCTGTTACACCCTGGACGGGAGCACCCCCAACTCCGCTTCGGCATTATATTCCGGACCAATCAGCATTTCCCAGACGACCACCATCAAGGCAAAAGCTATCCGGGATGGCTGGGCGAACAGCGTGACGGCAAGCGCGGCCTATTCCATTTTTTTCACACCTGTTCAGATGGTCACCGTTCCCGGCGGCACCTTTACCATGGGCGATACCAGAGGAGAGGGATGGAGTTCTGAACTGCCCACGCACAGCGTGACCCTGAACCCCTTCCAAATCGGCAAATACGAGGTCACCCAGGCTGAATGGCAGGCTGTGATGGGCTGGTGGGATCCCGATCCGGGTGCCTGGGGCCAAACTTATGGCGTGGGGGACAACTATCCGGTGTACTATGTATCCTGGTACGACATCCTCAAATACTGCAACGCGCGCAGCCTGGCCGAGGGGCTCACGCCGGTTTACAGCATCTCAGGATCCACCGATCCCGCGAATTGGGGCTCTGTGCCCAGCTCCAACAACTCCAACTGGAACGCCGTGCTCTGCGACTGGAACGCCAACGGATACCGGCTGCCGACTGAAGCGGAGTGGGAATACGCCGCGCGGGGAGCGACCAACGACCCGGATCATCTGTATTCAGGCAACGACGTTATCGGTAACGTGGCCTGGTATCAAGACAATGGCGAAAACTCCACTCATCCTGTCGGCTCCAAGGCTGCCAACGGCATTGGCACTTATGATATGAGCGGCAACGTCTATGAATGGTTCTGGGATTGGTATGCCTGGAACTATTACAGCAGCAGCCCCGCCAACAATCCTGCGGGGCCTGGCGACGGGAATACCCGTCTGTTGCGTGGTGGCAGCTATTACGGCAATGCCAGCCTCTGCTGGGTGTCTACCCGCAACAGCTTCGAGCCAAACGGCCCCTTCCGCCACGGCGGGTTCCGGCTCTGCAGGTCTATGAATTGACAGGTTTTTACAGGCAGGAGCGCGGCATTTTTCTGCCCCGAAGGAGATGAGCAAAAAAAGCTGTTGACAGAAAACGGAGCGGCAAAAACCCTGTCCCTCACTTGCGAAAATCATACCCAGCGCATAGCACAAGTCCCAAATTTTGCGAGGACTTATAGTTCTTTAGGAGGAACGATGTTATCCTGTTTACGGGATGCTCGTACGAGTATCGCAGGGGTGGAAGCGAGAGCTTTTTGCCCCGCCAACCTGAAAGCAAATTTAGCAGAACACGCCCGCCCGCGGCGCTGCTTCCCGGCAACGGGGGGCATGAGCCCGACGGGGATTTTCTGTTTAAATTGTGGAGGAACCAGTGAGTAAATCCGAAAACCGCATCCGGATAAAGCTTAAGGCCTACGATCATCGTTTACTGGACCAATCTGTGGCGGAAATTGTGAAAAGCACCCGCAATACCGGCGCCAAGGTCATCGGCCCGATCCCGTTGCCCACAGACAAGACCCTGTACACGATCCTGCGTTCGCCCCACGCCGACAAGAAATCCCAGGACCAATTCCAAATGCTGGTCCACAAGCGTCTGATCGACATCATGAACCCCACCCAGCAGACCACCAACGCTTTGAAGAAGCTGAGCCTGCCGGCTGGCGTGCACGTGGAGATCAAAGCCAATACAAGGAGCTGAGCATGCTGGGACTAATCGGTAAAAAAATTGGCATGACGCAGATCTTTGACGACAACGGCAAGCTGATCCCCGTAACGGTGATCCAGGCCGGACCCTGCCGCGTGGTTTGCAAGCGCAGCAAGGATCTGCACGGATATGAAGCCCTGCAAATGGGTTACGAAGAACTGCCTGAAAAGCGTGTGAACAAGCCGCTCAAGGGTTATTTCAAGAAAAGCGAGAGCCCCTTTTTCCGCTATCTGCGCGAATTCCGCCCCGCCTTCGGCCAGCAGGTCGATGACTACGAGGTGGGCAGCGAGCTGAAAGTGGACTGGTTCACACCGGACGAGACCGTCTGTGTGCGCGCCAATTCCAAGGGCCACGGCTACACCGGCGTGATGAAGCGGCACGGATTTTCCGGCTTCATGGCCTCGCACGGCGTGCACGAATCCTTCCGCGGCGGCGGCTCCATTGGCCAGTGCGCCCAGCCCTCGCGCGTGCTGAAAGGCATGAAGATGGCCGGCCAGCACGGCAACCGCCAGGTGAGCGTGCGCCACCTGCAGGTGGTGAAAGTGGACGCCGAACAAAACCTGATCATGGTGAAAGGCGCGGTGCCCGGCCATCGCAATTCCCTGGTCACCATCCACAAGGAACAATAGGGAGCAGAACATGGTTAAAGCAATAAAATTCAACTCCCTCGGCGATCGGATGGAAGAGATAGAACTTCCGGCCAACATTTTTGACGTGGACGTGAACTCCCCGAAAGTGCTGCTGCACGAGGTTGTCACCATGTACCTGGGCAATCAGCGCCAGGGCACGGTGCAAAAGAAGAACCGCGCCATGACCGCCGGCAGCACCCGCAAGCTGTTCAAACAGAAAGGCACCGGCAACGCCCGCGTGGGCAGCCGCCGCAGCCCGGTCCGGGTTCACGGTGGCCGCGCATTCGCGATCCTGCCGAAGGATTGGTACCGTCCCATCCCGCGCACCAAGAAGCGCATGGCCCTCAAGGTCGCCCTCACCGACCGGGCCCGCGAAGGCCGCGTCTTCATCGTGGACAAGCTGGATTTTGACACCCCGAACACCAAAAAGGCGCTGGACCTGCTGGGCAAAATGATCCCGGAAAGAGGCCGCAAACTGGTGGTCACGGACGGACATCACCAGCCCACCGTGAAATCCTTCACGAACCTGCCGGACGTCATCACCGACGCCGCCGACAGCCTTTACGCCTACGAGATCCTGAACAGCAGCTACATCCTGATGACCCAGGAAGCCCTCAATAAAGTCGAGGAGGTATTCAGCAAATGATCCATCCGCGCAACATAATCATTTCCCCGATCATCACCGAGAAGAGCTCCAACCAGATGGAGCGCACGAACACCTACTCCTTCAAGGTGAGCATCAACGCCAACAAGATCGAGATCAAGCACGCCATCGAAAAGATCTTTTCGGTGAAAGTGCTGGACGTAAATACCATCCGGATGCTGGGCAAACCCAAACGTTTGGGACGCTACAGCGGCAAACGGCCGGATTGGAAAAAAGCCATCGTGACCCTGAGGGCCGGCGACAAGATCGCCGATTTCGAGGCATAAGGAGCTGAAAAATGGGAATCAAGAAATACAAACCCACCACTCCCAGCATGCGGTTCCGCACGGGCTACACCTTTACCGAGATCACCACTGACTCTCCGGAAAAATCGCTGCTCAAGCCAGTGCGCAAAACCGGCGGCCGCAACAACCGGGGCAGGATCACCTGCCGCCACCGCGGAGGCGGCCACCGCCGCCACTACCGCGTGATCGATTTCAAGCGCGACAAATTTGGCATTCCCGCCAAAGTCGCCAGCATCGAATACGATCCGAACCGCACCGCGCGCATCGCCCTGCTGCACTATGTGGACGGCGAAAAACGCTACATCATCGCTCCCGAAGGCCTGGCCGTGGGCGCGAAAGTGATGTCCGGCCCGGAAGCTGAGATCGCCCTCGGCAACACGCTGCCCCTGGAACGCATTCCGCTGGGCTCCACCGTGCACAACATCGAGCTGAAGAAAGGCCGCGGAGGCCAGATCGCCCGTTCCGCCGGCGCCTACGGCCAGGTTGTGGCCAAAGACGGCGACTACGTGCACGTGAAAATGCCCTCGAACGACGTCCATCTGATCCGCAAGGAATGCCTGGCCACCATGGGCCAGGTGAGCAATCAGGACCACAACCTGATCCAACTGGGCAAAGCCGGCCGCAAACGCTGGATGGGCATCCGTCCCACCGTGCGCGGCGTGGTGATGAATCCCGTCGACCATCCCATGGGCGGCGGCGAAGGCAAATCCTCCGGTGGACGCCATCCCGTGTCCCCCTGGGGCAAGCCGGCCAAGGGCGGCAAAACCCGCAAAACCCGCAAGTATTCCGATAAATATATCGTGAAAGCTGTGAAGAAGAGATAAAGGAAGGAAACAATGGCACGTTCAATCAAGAAAGGTCCCTTTGTTGACGATCATCTGCTGAAGAAAGTGGAAGTTCTGAACGCCGACAGTAAGAAAAACGTGATCAAGACCTGGTCCCGCCGTTCCATGATCATACCCTCTTTTATCGGACATACTTTTTCGGTGCACAACGGACATAAGTTTGTGCCGGTGTATGTGACCGAAAACATGGTGGGGCACAAACTGGGCGAGTTTTCGCCGACGCGCACCTACCGTGGCCACAAAGACAAGAAAAAGGGTAAATAAGGAGCATCGATAATGGAAGCAACAGCCAAACTCCGTTTTGCCCGCGGTTCCGCCCGCAAAGCCCGTCTGGTCCTGGATCAGATCCGCTACAAGAGCGTTCCCGAAGCTCAGGGCATCCTGCAATTCTCACGCCGGGCCGCAGCCAAGCCGATCGGCAAGCTGCTGGCCTCGGCAGTGGCCAACGCCCAGGTGAAGGAGCCCAAGCTCGACCTCAGCCGGGTCTACGTGACCGAGGCCATGGCCGATTCGGGCCCCCAGATGAAACGTTACATGCCCAGATCGCACGGGCGGGCCTTCATGATCCGCAAACAGACCTGCCACATCGCTCTGGAAATAAAGACAATAGAGGAATAGGAGGAATACCTTGGGACAAAAGATACACCCCATTCTGTACCGCCTCGGTGTGAATAAAGACACCGAATCGATCTGGTTCGCCCAGGGTGCCACCTATGTGGATTTTCTCCAGGAAGACATCCAGATCCGCAAATACATCCACAAACGCCTGGACCAGAAGATGGTCTCCCGGGTGCAGATATCCCGCAAGACCAACTCGATCACCATCGACATCCACACCGCCCGCCCCGGCCTGGTCATCGGCAAAAAAGGCGAGGACATCGACCGCCTGCGCAACGAGCTGAACGTTCTGATCAACAAGAACCGCAAGAACCCGATCACGGTCTCCATCAACATCGAGCAGATCGACAAGATGTGGCTGGACTCGCGTTTGGTGGGTCTTGAGATCGCCCGTCAGCTGGAAGAGCGCGTCGCTTTCCGCCGGGCCATGAAGCTGGCCATCCGCAACGTGATCAAAGAAGGGGCCCTGGGCGTGAAAGTTCAGGTTTCCGGCCGCCTTGGCGGAGCTGAGATCGCGCGCACCGAGCGCTACAAACAGGGCCGCACCCCGCTGCACACCCTGCGTGCCGACATCGACTACGCCACCGTGGAAGCCAACACCACCTACGGCGTGATCGGCATCAAGGTGTGGATCTACAAGGGCGACATCCTGGGATAGGAGAAGGTAAATGTTAGCACCAAAAAAAGTAAGACACCGCAAGATGATGAAGGGCCGCCGCAACGGGCTGGCCTGGAGCGGCAGCAACATCGACTTCGGCGACTACGGTTTGATCGCCCTGGAAGACGCCTTCATCAGCAGCCGCCAGATAGAGGCCGCGCGTATCGCCATCACCAGGCACATGAAGCGCGTAGGCAAAGTGTGGATCCGGATATTTCCGGACAAGCCGATCACCAGCAAACCGGCCGAAACCCGCATGGGCAAAGGCAAGGGCGCTCCCGAATACTGGGTGGCTGTGGTCCGCCCCGGCCGCGTCCTGTTCGAACTCGAAGGCGTGGACGTGAAGATCGCCAAGGAAGCCATGCGCCTTGCTTCGCACAAGCTTCCGATCAAGACCCGCGTGATCGCCCGCGAAGGAGTTGAATTATGAAGATCGATGAGATCCGCGAAATGACGGTGACAGACCTTCACAACAGGCTCGAGGAACTGCGCGTGGAGCTTTTCAACCTGCGCTTTCAGAAATCCAAGAACCTGCTGGACCGGACGGATCGCCTGCGCATCGTGAGAAAAGACATCGCCCGCATCAATACAGTGCTCAAAGCAAAGGAAGTGAGGTGAACGTGGCTGATACCCGTAAAGTGATCAAACAGGGTGTGGTGGTGAGCGACAAGAACGACAAGACCATCGTGGTCCGCGTTCTGCGCCAGTACATCCACCCGCTGTATAAAAAGACCGTGCGCCGGCATAAGAAATTCATGGCCCACGACGAGAACAACGAAGCTCATGAAGGCGACACGGTGCAGATCGTGGAATCGCGCCCCATGAGTGCCCGCAAACGCTGGGCCCTGCACAAGATCGTAGAGCGCAGCAAGTAAGATGGGAGTTTTGGAATGATTCAAGCCCAAACGATATTGAATATCGCCGATAACTCCGGTGCCAAAAAAGCCATGTGCATCAAAGTGCTCGGCGGCACCAGACGTAAATACGCCAGCGTTGGCGACGTCATAGTTGTTGCGATCAAGTCGGCCACCCCGGGTGGCAAAGTTAAAAAAGGCAGCGTGGAACGCGCCGTGATCGTTCGCACCGCGAAAGAGATCAGACGCGCGGACGGATCCTACATCCGTTTTGCCGACAACGCCGCCGTTATCATCGACGAAAAGCACGATCCCAAGGGGACGCGCATCTTCGGACCGGTGGCCCGCGAACTGCGCGAGAACCACTACATGAAGATCGTTTCGCTGGCCCCGGAAGTGCTGTAGGAGTATAGTGATGCCAGATAAACTGAAACTCAAGAAAGGCGACTACGTGATCGTGATCAGCGGCAACGACAAAGGCCGCAAAGGCCGCGTGCTGAAAGCTTATCCCAAGACCAACCGGGTCATCGTGGAAAAAGTGCACATGATCAAGAAACACGCCAAGCCCTCCCAGAACAACCCCCAGGGCGGCATCATCTCCATGGAAGCGCCCATCAACGCTTCCAACGTGATGCTCTTCAACGAAAAGCTGAACACGGTTTCCAAGCCGGTGATCAAAGTCCGCGAAGGCCACCGCATCCGCGTGTGCAAAAAATCCGGCGACGAGCTGTAGGAGAGGACCGCATGAACAGAATCAAAGAACAGTATCGTAAAGCCGTGGTTCCGGCGCTGCAAAAACGCTTTGCCTACAAGAACCCCCATCAGGTGCCGCGTCTGGACAAGATCGTGGTGAGCATGGGCGTTGGCGCCGCCACCCAAAACAAAGCCCTGCTGGACAACGCGGTGAAGGACCTGGAACAGATCGCCGGACGCAAGGTGATCATCACCAAGGCCCGCAAGTCCATATCCAATTTCAAGCTGCGCCAGGGCATGCCCATCGGCTGCAAAGTGACCCTGCGTGATGAGATCATGTATGAGTTCTTCGATCGCCTGGTGGCCATCGTGATCCCCCGCATGCGCGATTTCCGCGGGATCCCGGCCGATTCTTTCGACGGCAGGGGGAATTTCTCCCTCGGCATCAAGGAACAGACCGTGTTCCCGGAGATCGAGTACGACAAGATCGACGCCGTACGCGGCATGAACATCAACATTGTGACCACGGCGCATACCGACGACGAGGCCCGCGAACTGCTGCGGGAGCTTGGAATGCCCTTCCAGCGCGGTGAATAAGGAGAATCGATGGCCAAGAAATCACTGATCCTGAAACAACAAAGAACACCCAAATTCAAAGTTAGAAAATACAACCGCTGCAAGATCTGCGGACGCCCCAGGGCCTACATGCGCGATTTCGGCATGTGCCGCCTGTGTTTCCGCAAATACGCGTCCCAGGGCCACATCCCCGGGATCACCCGATCCAGCTGGTAAACAAAGGAGCATACGAATGAGCGTAAGCGATCCGATAGCTGATGCATTGACCAAGATCCGCAATGCATATCGTGCCGGACATCCGCAGGTGATCGTGAATCACAGCCGCCTCGTGGAGGCGCTGACCAAGATCCTCGCCGCGGAAAACTTCGTGAACAGTGTCCAGGTTCTCGACAAAGATCCGGAACAGAAAATAAACTACCGCCGCATCCTGGTGAATCTTCGCTATACCAATGATGGCAAGCCCATCATTCAGGGACTGGTGAGGATTTCCAAGCCGGGCAGGCGCGTGTATGTGAAGGCCGACAAGATCCCCAGCGTGTACAACAACACCGGCTGCGCGGTGATCTCCACCTCCCAGGGGGTGATGGTTGACCGCGACGCCAGGCTGAACCGCGTTGGCGGCGAATACGTCTGCAAGGTTTGGTAGGAGGTTTTTACACATGTCACGCATAGGAAAAGCCCCCGTCAAATTTGACGCCAACACCAAAGTGGAAGTGAAAGACAATGTCATCCACGTGAAGGGAAAACTGGGCGAACTGCATTACCAACTGATGCCGGGCATGAGCGTGGAGCTCGAGGACGGCGTCATCAACGTGAAGCGCAGCGACGACAGCAAGACCCAGCGCGCCGTGCACGGACTCACCCGGGCCCTGATCCAAAACATGGTCATCGGCGTGGCCGACGGCTACCTGAAGACCCTGAACGTGATCGGGACCGGATATTCCGCCGAGCGGGTGGGACCCTGGCTGAGACTCAGCCTGGGCTATTCCCACGACATCATGCTGGAAGTTCCGGAAGGACTGACCGTGGAAGCCGAGGCCGTGCCCCGTTCCAAAACCGTCCGCTCCGACCTGCAGAGCATCATCCGCATCAAAGGCATCGACAAACAACTCGTCGGCCACTTCGCCGCCGAAGTGCGTTCCTGCCGTCCGCCTGAAAATTACAAGGGCAAGGGTGTGCGCTACGTGGACGAGAAAGTAACCATCAAAGCCGGAAAAGCCGGGACCAAGTAAAGCGAGGAGCCCAAAATGATAACACCCAGCAACATAGCCAAACACGCCCTTCGCAGCCGTCGCCGTGCCGCCATCCGCAAAAAACTGCGCGGCACCACCGAACGCCCCCGCCTGGTGGTTTTCCGCAGCCTGAAACACATCTATGCCCAGATCATCGACGACACCACTGGCCAGACCCTGATGTCCGCCTCCTCGCGGAGCAAGGACCTCGAGCTTGCCCCCAGCGGCAAGAAGACCGAGCAGGGCTTTGAAGTGGGAAAGAAACTGGGCGAAAAAGCAATCGCCGCCGGCATTTCGAAGATAGCCTTCGACCGCGCCGGCTACAAATATCACGGCCGGGTGAAAGCCCTGGCTGAAGGCGCCCGCAAGGCCGGCCTTGATTTCTGAAGGAGGAAACTTGAATTACGAACATAACCTGCCCGATGAAGAAAAACTGTTTGAGACAGTGATCGATACCAAGCGTGTGGCCAAAGTAGTGAAAGGCGGACGTAACTTCAGTTTCAGCGCCATCGTTGTGGTGGGCGACCGCGCCGGCAAGATCGGCGTGGGAGACGGCAAGGCCAACGAAATTGCCGATGCCATCCGCAAAGCCAAGGAAAAAGCCACCAAATCGATGTTCACTGTGCCCATCATCAAAGGCACCATCCCGCACGAGATCGTGGCCCGTTTCGGCGCCAGCCGGGTGATGATGAAGCCCGCCTCCCAGGGTACCGGCGTCATCGCCGGCGGAACCGCCCGCGCCATCTTTGAGGCGGCCGGGATCCAGAACATCCTTTGCAAATCCCTGGGCTCGAACACCCCCTGCAACGTGGTGAAAGCCACCATCAATGGACTCAAGTCCATGCGCACCCTGAACGACATCGCCCGCCTGCGCAACAAATCCGTGGCCGAGATCACGGGCCGGGAGGAAAAATGAAACTCAGGCTGACCCAAGTTCGCAGTACCATCAACCGTAAAGAAAACCATAAACGGATCATCAAGTCCCTGGGGCTGGGCAGTCCCGGCAAAACCAGGGTTCATGACGACAATCCCTGCATCCGCGGTATGATCAACAAAGTATCGTACCTGCTCAAAGTAGAAGAAGAAAAGGGAGAATGACATGCTGACCCTTTCCAATCTTGGCAAACCCGCAGGCAAGAAAGCCAAAAAACGCCTCGGCAAAGGCCAGGGCACAGGCCAGGGACACCAGGCCGGCCGCGGCCACAAGGGTAAAAAAGCCCGCGCCGGCGGCAACGTTCCCGCCTGGTTCGAAGGCGGCCAGATGCCCCTGAACCGCCGTCTGCCCAAGCGGGGCTTCAAAAACGCCTTCCGCAAGAACTACCGCGTGCTCAACCTTTCCCGCCTCATGGGACTGGACGAGGCGGAATTTGATATCAGCCGGCTGGAAGTGATGGGCCTGGTTCCCGTGAAAGGCAAAAAGGGAAAATACCCCGTCAAAGTTCTGGCCAGTGTAAGCGAAGAATTCACCAAGACCGTTCACATCAAGGCCCACGCTTTTTCCCAGCGCGCCATCCAATTGATCGAAGCGAACGGCGGCAAGGCAGAGGTGGTGTAAGTTGTTCAAGACCATCGCGAACATCTTCCGCATCCCGGACCTGCGCAAGAAGATCCTGATCACGGCCCTGCTGCTGGTGCTGTATCGCCTGGGTAGCTTCATTCCCATACCCGGGGTCGACGCGGTGCAGCTGAGCTCTTTCTTCAAGAGCCAGTCCGGTGGGCTTTTCGATCTGCTGAACCTCTTCGTGGGCGGCAACTTCGAGCGGGCCTCGATCTTTGCCCTGGGCATCATGCCCTACATCACGGCCTCGATCGTGATCCAGCTCCTCGGCAGCATCATTCCCTATTTTGAAAAGCTGCGCAAGGAAGGGGCCGATGGCCAGAAGAAGATGAACCAGATCACCCGTTATTTCACGGTTGCCCTGGCCGCCTTCAATGCCATCACGATCACCGTGGGCCTGGTCAACATGTCCGGGACCGGCGGTCCCGTGGTGCCTCAGGCGAACTTCCTCTTCCACCTCACGGGCGTGATCACCCTGATCACCGGCACCATGATCGTGATGTGGCTGGGAGAGCAGATCACCGAGTACGGGATCGGCAACGGCATTTCGCTGATCATCTTCGCCGGCATCATCGCCCGCTACCCGGAAGGTTTCATCAACCTCTTCCGCACCCGCTTCAACAGCTTCTCCGGGGTTCTCATCTCCCTGGCGGCCATCGCCGTGATGGTCGCGGTAACCGCGGCGATCATCTTCGTGACGGAAGCCATCCGCAAGATCCCGGTCCAGTATGCCAAGCGCATCGTGGGCCGCAAGGTCTATGGCGGGCAGAGCACCTACATTCCCCTGCGTGTGAACACCGCCGGCGTGATCCCCATCATTTTCGCGCAGTCGATCCTCATGTTCCCGGCCACGCTGATCACCCTCTTCCAGGGTGGAGAAGCCGAGGCCGGCACCTTCTGGTACAGCCTGCGCACGATGTTCACGCCCGGACACTGGGTGTACACCATCATCTACGTTGGCCTGATCATCTTCTTCGCCTATTTCTACACCGCTTTGGTGCTCAATCCCACCGAAATGGCGGAAAACATGGTCAAATACGGCGGCCACATCCCGGGCAAGAAACCCGGCAAGAAAACCGCGGAATACATTTCTTCGGTGCTCACCCGCATCACGCTGCCCGGCGCTGTATTCTTCGCCTTTGTGGCCCTGATGCCTGAGATGATGACCCATATCTTCAAGCTGCCCTTCTATTTCGGCGGCACGGGACTCATCATCGTGGTCGGCGTGGCTTTGGACACTCTCCGCCAGATCGAATCCCACCTCGTGATGCGCCACTATGACGGCTTCATGAAGAAAGGAAAACTTCGCGGACGCTCAAGCTGATATGATCATACGCAAATCACCTGCTGAACTGGATAAAATGCGCGTCTCCTGCCGCATCATCGGCGAACTGCTGGATGAGCTGGCCGGGATGATCGCGCCCGGGATCAGCACCTGGGACCTGGATGCCTTTGCCCACGATTTCATCGTGTCCAGGGGCGCCAAACCGGCCTTCAAGGGCTATACGGTCCCAGGCTTGAACCCCTTTCCGGGAACACTGTGCACCTCGCCCAATTCCGGCATCGTGCACGGCATTCCTTCCCGGCAGGTGATCCTGCGCCCCGGCGATATCATCGGGATCGATGTGGGAGCCGTGAAAGACGGCTATTACGCCGACGCCGCCCGCACCTATGCCGTGGGCGATATCTCGGCTGATGCGCGCCGGCTGCTGGAGGTAACCTCCGAAGCCCTTCGCCGCGGAATTGCCGCCGCCATCCCGGGCCGCAGGGTTGGCGACATCTCCCACGCCATTGGCTCCTACGTGCAGGAGCAGGGCTATTTCGTGGCCGACAACCTCACCGGACACGGTGTGGGACGCCAGCTCCACGAAGAGCCCCAGATCCCCAATTCCGGCCAACCCGGCAGGGGTCCCCGCCTCCAAAGCGGCATGACCCTCGCCATCGAACCCATGGTAAATATCGGCACCAACCGCGTCAAAGAAAAAGGTTGGGAGTTTTTCACCGCCGACGGCAGCCTCTCGGCGCATTTCGAACACACCATCATCGTCACCGATGACCAGCCCGAGATCCTCACCCAGGCCTGAAGGAGCACATATGAGTAAAACCGGCGTTATCGAAGTGGAAGGCATCGTCACCGACGCCCTTCCCAACACCACTTTTAAGGTTCAGCTGGAGAACGGCCACGAGATCCTGGCCCACAGCTCCGGCAAAATGCGGATGCACTACATCCGGATCCTGCCCGGCGACAAGGTCAAGGTGGAGCTTTCCCCCTACGACCTCACCCGCGGCCGGATCACCTACCGCTATAAATAAACATGCATTGCAGGAAGCACTGCACTCTTGCAAGGAGACGATAATGAAAGTGAGATCATCAGTCCGGATAGTCTGTAAAGACTGCCGCATAATCAAACGCCACGGCGTGATCCGTGTTATCTGCAGTTCCAACCCCAAACACAAACAGAGACAGGGTTAAGGAGGACCAACTTGGCACACATTGCAGGTATAGAAATCCCCAAAAACAAACGTCTGTTCATAGGCCTCACATATATCTACGGGATCGGTCCCACCATCGCCAAAGATATCTGCCGCAAGGCCAACATCGATGAGACCAAAAAGGTGGAGGACCTCTCCATCGAAGAGGAAAAGATCATCCGCGACATAGTTCAGAACGACTATGTGGTTGAAGGCGCCCTCCGCACCCAGGTGGCCATGAACATCAAACGCCTGATGGAGATCGGCAGCTACCGCGGCATGCGCCACAAACGCGGCCTGCCTGTCCGCGGACAGCGCACCCACACCAATGCCCGCACCCGTAAAGGCCCCCGCGCCGGCGCCATCAAAAAGAAGAAATAGGAGTGATTTGACCAATGGCTAAAAAAACCAGAACCAAGAAAAAACGCGTCCGCCTGTCCTTCGACGAAGGCATCGTGTTCGTCCACTCCAGTTTCAACAACACGATCATTTCCCTCACCGACCGGTCTGGAAACGTCCTCACCTGGTCCAGCGGCGGGAGAGTTGGCTACAAGGGCTCCCGCAAGGCCACGCCGTTCGCGGCGCAGCTGGCCGCCACCGAAGTTTCCAAAGCCGGCCTGGACATGGGCATCACCCGCGTGGGCGTTATCGTCCGCGGTCCCGGCAGCGGCAGGGAATCCGCCATCCGGGCGGTCAACGCCTCGGGCTTGAAAGTCACCATGATCAAGGACGCCACCCCCATTCCCCACAACGGCTGCCGTCCGCCCAAAACCAGAAGGATATAAGCGAGGAAATCATGGCCAGATATACCGGACCAAGAGCGAAACTCTGCCGTAAATTCGGCGAAAACATCTTTGGCACCGCCAAATACGACAAGATCCTGAACCGGCGCAAATTCCCCCCTGGGCAGCACGGCAAAAACATGCGCCGCAAGCCCAGCGACTATTCCATCCACCTGCGCGAGAAACAGAAGCTTAGAAACATCTATTGCCTGCTGGAAAAGCAGTTCAGCAACTACTTCGTGAAAGCCGCCAAAATGGGCGGCGTCACCGGCGACAACCTGTTGCAGATGCTGGAGCGCAGACTGGACAACACAGTTTACCGCCTCGGCTTTGCCACCACCAGGATGCAGGCCCGCCAGTTCGTTAACCACGGACATTTCATGGTCAACGGCAAAAAGGTGGACATCCCTTCCTATCTGCTCAAGGACGGCGACATCATCGAAGTCCGCCCCAAAAGCAAGGGCATCAAACCCCTCGCCGAGGCCTGGAACAACTCCGAAGCCAGCTCTCCCTTTCCCTGGCTTACCGTGGACAAGGATAACATGCGCGGACAGTTCGTGAACGTCCCTCCGGCGGCGGAAATACCCAATACTGTCGACCTGCGCCTCATCGTTGAGTTCTACTCCAAATAAACGCTGATCCAGCAAGGAGTCAATATGCTATACCTGGAACCCCTGCAAATGCCCGAAAACGTGGATTACGACAGGGAAACCTATTCCCACCAATTCGGCAGGTTCGAGATCGGCCCGCTGGAACCGGGATTTGGGACCACCATCGGCAACACCCTGCGCCGTGTGCTCCTCTCCTCGATCCAGGGCTCGGCCGTGCGCTTTGTCCGCATCGAAGGTCTCCACCACGAATTCACTCCCGTTCCCGGCACGAATTCGGACTACATCGACCTGATCCTGCGCCTCAAGCAGCTGGTGATCTATTCCTCCTCCGTGGATGAGGTCTCCCTGGTGCTCGAGCACAAGGGCAAAGGCGTGGTCACCGCCGCCAAGATCCAGGACAACCCGAACGTCCGGATCATCAACAAGGACCTCTACCTGCTGGAAGTCACCGAGGACGTCGATTTCAAGCTGGAACTGATCGTCGGAAACGGCCGCGGCTATGTCTCCGCCGACCGCCAGAACCCTGAAGGAAAGCCCGTCGGATTCATTCCCATCGATTCCGTCTATTCGCCCATCCTCAAGGTCAATTTCAGCGTTACCCACCAGCGCGTGAAAGAACGCATGAACTTCGACAAGCTCATCCTCGAGATCCATTCCAACGGCTCCGTCGAGCCCATCATCGCCCTTTTCCTGTCCGCCAAGATCCTGCGCGACATGGTGGGCAAGATCTGCCGCTTCGAAACCGAGCCGGAATATATCCGTGACGTCCATCTCGATCCCGACCTGGAAGAAAAGGAACGCATCCTTTCCCTGCCCGTGCGCGAGATCGAGCTCACCGTCCGCGCCGCCAACTGCCTCGACGCCGCCAATATCCAAACCATTGGCGAACTGGTCTCCAAGTCCGAGGCGGAGATGCTCAAATTCCGCAACTTCGGCAAGAAATCCCTCGAGGAGATCATGCTGAAGCTGAAGAAATACGACCTGCATCTGGGCATGGATGTGGACGGCATTTACGGCCAGATCCGCGACGCCAGAAGCCGCGGCATCAAATCTGAAGACACCCCCGAAGAACAGAAAGTGGAGGAAACGCCCGCTCCCGCCGAGCCCGAGGACGAGGTTCCCGCCCCGCCCCGCAAACCGGTTCCCCCCTCCAAAAAGAAGGTGAAAAATGCGACATAGAGATGAAGGAAGAAAATTCGGGCGCGAAATGGACGCCCGCCGCCTGATGATCTGCAACCTTGTGAAATCCATGATCGAACACGGCCAGATCACCACCACCCTCGCCAAAGCCAAGGAACTCCGCGGCTACGTTGAGCGCGTGGTCACCTACGGGAAAAACGATACCGTCCACTCCCGCCGTCTGGCCTACAGTGTGCTGGGCAACCGCACCCTCGTGAAGAAACTCTTCACCGAGATCGCCCCTGCCTTTGCCACCCGCCAGGGTGGATACACCCGCGTGGTCAAAGCCGGCTTCCGCAGAGGCGATTCTGCCCCCATGGCCATCATCCAGTTTGTGGAGGAAGCGGCTGTGACCCCCAAAAAAGACCATATCAAGGCCAAGGACCTCAATAAATAGACCAGCCTTGGTGTCCTTGACCCAAAACATAAAACCCGGGATCTCGGTCCCGGGTTTTTTTACAATATCGAATGGAGCGTCAAAAGGGAGGCTGGGTTCGTATGGGTACGGCAAAACAGGGGAACTGATCCACTGAGAGGGCTTGCAGCATACCTTTTCGGCTCTCTTTCAAACCGGGTGGGTAAAGCCCGGAGGGCGACATAACGATAGCGAGGGTGTGGAGGCGCGGCTTCAGCCGCGGCGGAACCCCTCGTACACTTACAGATGGCTCAAGTTCAATTATGGTGGGTAGAAAAAACTTGAGAGGAACAAGGCATGGTTTTTAATGACACTGCTAATAACCACAAAAGGAGTGTCTCATGCAAGTTCCTCTCGAGGACCAAATATCCGATGTGTTGTTAAAACTGCAAGGATATTCTGTTGAATGGGTAAAAGAAGTAGATTTCAAGGACCGCAAGCAAGTCCATATATCTATCACCAGCCTTTCACCGCCCCAATGTCCGTCCTGGTAGCGTCTCAAAGGTTGGTGTAAAATAGGTAACGGCAGATGAAGAAAAAGGTTGAGCCAGATCCCGCTCTTTGTTTTGATGGTTTTGACAAAACTAACAGACAAAGACCTTTGCGTAATACCAAAGAGTCCAGCTTTCCAGGATCTACTTTGTAGTTATCCACAATTTTTTCAAATATTCTCAACATGAACCCTGAAAAAGCTCAGTTATCCACACATTTTGCGCTTTT
>Ga0265295_1002621_pt1 | contig 27866 bp, 28 predicted proteins | sample Munlansysbiofilm_FD_192503 | JGI IMG/M metagenome (GOLD analysis project Ga0265295, IMG submission 192503) | Leachate microbial communities from a municipal landfill in Southern Ontario, Canada - Methane capture system biofilm | ecosystem: Engineered > Solid waste > Landfill > Unclassified ... | reverse complement strand
AAATTTTATCATTAATTTTTATTTTAGAATTTGAAAAATCCGGACCAGAATCAGTATTGTACATTCCTGTATCAATTATTTCTAAACTATCTCCTTTAATGGTAAGTTCATGGCTTTTATCCCAAAGCCGATTTTTAAAAATATAATGTAAAAATTCTTCTGTCATGATTTTTCGTAAACAAAAAATGCCCTCGTTTGAGAGCATTTCTTATAATGTGTTTTGTTTATTTAATTATTAGTTGAAAGTTAGATCTTGAAAATATCTTCCTCCTTCTCTAGTTTTAATTTGAGCAGTATTACCTGTATAAACTTTATCTTTATATGTATCAGCACCTGTTTTTTGAGCTTTTTCAAAATCGACAGGAATTATATCTACGGTTACGTCTTTAAATTTAACAGTTGGTAAAGAAATTTCATATTTACCTTCGTCTTTTGTAGTAGTTTCATATTGTAAAATTTCATAAACATGTCCAGCAACAGGAGCTTGTACTAAATCTTTAGAATCTATACGGAAGATAATTTTTGTCCCGGCACCAACTTTTTCAACACCTGCACTAGTTATATCAAGGTCAGCATAAACTGTTCCTGAAATTGTAACAGTTTTTAATTCTACTTCTTCGTAAGTGTCTTTTTTACAGCTGTTTAATACGAATAATGAGCCAAAAGCGGCAATTAAAATTATTGATAATATATTTTTCATAATTATAAATTTTTTAAATTAATACTATTTTTTAAAATTAAAAATGGAACATAACAAATAAACTTCCTGAAGTGAAAGTGTCAATTCCTATAAAACTATCTACTGCTAGTTTTTCTGTTTTTACTTCACGACCAGAACCAGTCCAAGTTTCAGTAGTTGTATATCCACCATCTTTACTTAGATTAAATCCTAATCCCATTTCTCCGCCTATAGAAATTTTTGGAGCGAAAAAATATTCAACACCAACAACGCCACGTAAGGTAAGGCCTAAATCGTTATTGCTATATTGAGCTAAAACTCTTTGACTGCCTGAAACTTCAGCGTCTGCAACAAGAAAGTCGTAATATGAAGGAGTAGTAAACTCTTCATTCATTTCGTTACCATACTTAAATGAGTCTTTCCAAGAGTTGTAGTTAATAAAAGCACCACCGCCATAATATCCTTGTACTCTACCTTTACCGCGATACATTAAGTAATCACCGCCAAGCACAATATTAGTTGCATTGCCGTGGTAAACGTCAGTAACTTTAGCGTCAGGGTTTGGAATTTGCAAGTTCATAGTAACAAATTCTCTGTCGTAAGAATTAATGTGTCCAATTCTTAATGAGCCTCTGATAGCTACCTGGTCTTCTAAATAATACTTGCCATAAATTGTGGCGTTAGTATTGTTTAAAGTAGGGATAAAATTGAAAGCTGCACTATTTCCCGTAGTCCCGTTGAAAAGGTTGCCAAAATAATCAACTATTGGCATAGCATCAATACCAAGCGCAAATTCACCTGCTTTTGGTAAAATGTTTTCGCCACGTTTTGATTTCATGTCAACCTCCTGTGCAAATAGCCCTGTAATAAGAAATATTGCACAAATAAAAAGTGTTAAGTGTTTCATAAATCAATTATTTAGTTAAACATAAAATTATCGGTGCAAATATACTAATTTTTTTGTAATTATAGGAAAATTTGATAAAAATAAAAAAAAAATAATATTTTTTGTTCTATAGTTTCAAAAGTTTGAAAATCAAATATTTAAGTTTTGTTTTCAAATAAAATATAAGAGATATTTATAAAAAAACTGCTTTATTTATAAATAATAAAGCAGTTTTTTTAATATTTTAATGATGAATTTTACCGTTTATGACGCGTTTCGTCTGAAACTGTTAATCTTTTTCTACCTTTTGCTCTTCTGGCCGCTAATATTTTACGTCCGGCAACAGATGACATCCTTTCTCTGAACCCGTGTTTATTTCTTCTTTTTCTATTAGAAGGTTGAAATGTCCTTTTCATTTTTATATCTTTTTAAAATGTTATCAATAAATATTTATGGACTGCAAAAATAGTATTTTTATTTTTTATTCAAAAATTTTTACAAAGTTTTTTTATTAACAGGAAGGTAAATCATTTTTTTTGTCTCAAAGTGTTGATAATTCATAAGTTCGTAAATGTTGAAGATTTTAAAATTTTTGAATTCTTTTAATTCTTCATCAAAATTTCCACCTTTTAGATAAATAATTCCTTGTTTATTGTGCTTGGTTTTGCTTAAAATTATATTTTTCACTAAATTATAAAAATTTGGGAAGGCAGTTACGGCTCGGCTAATTACAAAATCGTATTTAGGTTTTAATATTTCAGCTCTTGAATTAATTGCATTAACGTTTTGTAAATTTAATTCGTTTTTCATTGCCGAAACAACAGTAATTTTTTTTGCTATGCTATCAACTAAGTCAAATTTTGCTTTTGGAAACATAATTGCAAGTGGCAGTCCAGGAAATCCTCCGCCTGTGCCTATATCTGCAATTGTATGGGTTTCGTCAAATTCAAATTTTAAAGCTATGGAAAGTGAATGTAAAATATGATGTATAAATAAATTGTCTATGTCTTTTCTGCTAATACAATTAATCTTATTATTCCATTCAGGAAAAACTTTTTCTAAGTTTTTAAATTGTTCTAATTGTGTTGGGTTTAGTTTTGGAAAATATTTTAATAAAACTTCTTGCATTAATTTTACTTATTTTTATTAACCAAGAGTGGAGCTAATAATTCTCTTGCCCTAAATAGCTGTGCTTTTACAGTTCCTATTGGTAATTGCAATTTTTGAGCAATTTCTTCATAAGTTAGTTCTTGGTAATATCTTAATTCAATTAGTGTAGCGTATCTTGGTTTTAAGGTTTTAATTATATTTTTTAATTCTGTTGCTTTTTGTTGTTTTATTATTAAATCTTCGGGTCCAAGGTTTGGTGAAGTAAAATTAACATTATCAGGATCGTGAAAATCTACAGCCGTATCAATAGCATGCGGTCTAACTTTAATTTTTCTGATAAAATCTATGCAGTTGTTAATTGCAATTCTAAATATCCAAGTACTAAACGCATAGTTAGGTGTGTATTGAGCAAGATTGTTAAAAGCTTTTGCAAAAGTTTCCATAGTTAAATCTTCTGCGTCATTTTCGTTTCCAATTTTTTTTAAAAGTAAAAAATAAATAGAATCTTGATAGCGGTCTAATAATTGACCATAGGCTTTATCATTACCCGAAAGGGCTTGTTCCACAATTTCTAAATCTTTAATAGCTTTTGCTGAAAAATTACTGCGTTCTACCATTGAATCTTATTTGCTTTTAACAATTTATAAATTAAAACTTGTAAATAAAAAATTATTGCAAAGTTATCAAATATTATAATATAAAAAATCGATAAGTCATTTTTAATATTTAAGCTGAATTTTTTTAAAACAAAACCAAGTATTACTATCCTTAATGCTATGAAAATACTTATAAGTAAAATGAAAACTTTATTTGATAATAATATTATTGCTGATATTAAAAATAGAGATCTGCTAATTAATTCAGAACCAGATATAGTTTTTTCGTATAAATTATATTTTTTAGAAGTGCTTAAATGTCGTGTTTTTTGCTTAACAAACGCTTTATAAGTTTCTTTAGTTTTAGATAGGCTTATACTTTCGTGATGAGTGTAAAATTCTGTGTTTTTGTTGCTTTTTGTGTAGTGTTTGCTGACATTTGTGAGACAATAAAAAAATAGGGTAATTTTTTGTTATAATACAAAAATATAATATATTTGCTAAATAGTTTTTAACTTTAAAATGGCTATATTAGAAAGGAGGTATATGCATTAGCCAGTGTAAGTCTTTATTTGTCAAATATTTAAAATTATTTACTATGTTTTTTGATGATTTTACAAAAGAAAAAATTGATGAAATTTCAAAGAAAGTTTCATCTTTACATAATTTAATTATTACTGATTTTTTAAAATCTAAAGATGTCGGAATGAAGTTGGACGCTAATTCTTATCAATCAATGCTCTTTTTTATTAATGAAAAAATAAGAAAGTATATTGCTGATAATGAGGAAAATAAGTCAACGTTTTTCCTCCCCCCATTTCCATTTCCTTGGAATCCCAAACCGCAATTTCCTCCTTATTTATTAACTTATGAAGGTGCTCAAAATTATTTGAAAGTGTCTTCCAAAATTTCAGATACGGAAGGTTTGAAACTGAGTTTTTATTCTTTTAATTTAAGTGTATTTCCTTTGTTGAATGTTAGTAATATTTGTAGACTCATTGAACAAATTATTGTTATTTCTAATTCTTACATAGAAGAATCCAGTTCTTTTGAAGAATTTTGTCTAAAGATGGATGAGGTCTTTAAGTCAATTTCAAAAGAATTACTGTATTACGCGGATTATTTTTTTGTAAAATTATTTTATGAAGTTTATATTGGTTCAATTGAATTATGGGGTTCGCATAAAATACAATTAAAAACTAGTTTTTGGGAGGGAGTTAAAAAGGCTTGGAACGACTACATAAAACCTGTAGCTATTGAAGATGGCAAAGGAGCAGTGGGAGGTGGCATAGGAGGTGCATGTGCTGGAGCAATTGTTGGAGGTATAGGAGCTATGCCTGGTGCAACAGCTGGTGCCGTTTCTTGTAGCGTGGCTAATTCTATTATTAAATCATTTGATTATTTATAGTTAAACCTTAAAAATTTTTATATATGAATAAGTTTAGAAATTTTGTTTTAAAAACAAGAGCAAGATTTGTTATCACAAGCGTATTGGTTTGTTTTGTTATTGTCTTACTTGTTATGCCGACAATTAATTTTATTTTTGGAGAGCCTTGGCTTGTTACTAAAAATGTTTTGTTGACAAGTATAATTGGCAGTTTGATTTTTGGTCTTTTTGCAGCCTTGTTCGGGTACAAAAAAAAGACAGACAAAGATTAATCATAGAGTCGTTAATGTCCTTTTTTGTCGTCAATAAAGTTTTGCTCAGCAATATTTAGATTTTTTCTTGCTTTTGCAGAAAAATCACTAGGTTCTACCATTGATTTTTTTTTGCTTTAAAAAACGTTTTTTTAATTAAAACTTGTAAATAAAAAATTAATGCAAAGTTATCAAAAATAATGATATAAAAAACTGGTAGTTTATTTTTTATTTTTAAACTAAATTTTTTTAAAATAACAGAGATAATTAATATTCTTAATATTAAACAAATACTTATAATTAAAAGAAAAGCATTGTTTGAGAGTAAAATTATTGCAGATGTTAAAAATAAAAATCTACTAATTAATTCAGAACCAGATATAACTTTTTCGTATAAATTATATTTTTTAGAAGTGCTTAAATGTCGTGTTTTTTGCTTGACAAACGCTTTATAAGTTTCCTTAGTTTTTGATAAACTTATACTTTCGTGATGAGTGCATATTGCTGTATTTTTCTTTGTCGCAACTTCAATAATAAATAAATCATCATCGCCACTTGCAATGTCTAAATGACTTTCGAAACCTGAATTTTCTATCCATAATTTTTTAGAATAGGCAAGATTTCGCCCAACTCCCATATATGGTTTTAGCTTTTTGGCAGAAGACATATATGTTAGTGCAATTAGTTGAGCATCATAGCGAATGAAAGAATTTAATAAATTGTTTTCAGGTTCAAACATTCCTAAGCCTAAAACAATTTTTTTATTTGTCGAAAATTTTGAGCAAATATGTCTTAGCCAGTTATTATGTGCAGGATAGCAATCAGCATCAATAAAAACTAATTTTTCGTGTTTTGCATTTTCAATTCCTAAGCTTAGTGCATGTTTTTTACCAATATTTGGAGTTTGAGTTTTAAGAATTTTTAAATTTTTATTTTCTGCTTGAAATTTCTCTAAAATTTCTAAAGAATTGTCAGTACATTGGTCTAAAACAACAATAACTTCAAATTCGTTAAAGTTTTGGTTTAAAATTTTTGGAAGATTTTTTTCTAAGTTTTCGGTTTCGTTTTTTGCTGCAATAATTATGCTTACTGGCTCGTCGTTAGTTGAAGCAGATAGGTTTTCTTTTTTAAAAATTACACTTGGAAATAAATAAAGATAATAAAATAATTGAACACTTGTAGAAATGCAAAATACTATAAAAATTATTATGAGAAAAATGCTCATTCTATTTATTTAATAGCTTTACTCTCTTCCCAAATTTCGTTCATTTCGTCCAAAGTCATGTTTTTTAGGTCTTTGCCTTGAGCTATGGTTTTTTGTTCTAAATAATTAAATCTAGTTATAAATTTTTTGTTTGTTTTTTCTAAAGCATTTTCAGGATTTATATTATACAGTCGGGCTGCATTTATTATTGAAAACATGAAATCGCCAAACTCTTGTTCAAATTTTTCTGTATTATTATTTTTTAACTCATCTATCATTTCAAGGTATTCTTCCTTCACTTTATCCCAAACTTGTTCTTTTTCTTCCCAATCAAATCCTACGCCTCTTGCTTTATCTTGAATTCTATGAGCTTTAATCATTGCTGGTAATGCATTTGGCACACCACCCAAAACTGTTTTCTTTTTACCTTCTTTTAATTTTATTCTTTCCCAATTTTCCTCAACTTCTTTTGCTGTTGCAAGTTTTACATCTCCAAAAATATGTGGGTGTCTAAATTCTAATTTATCGTTTATAGATTTTATAACATCGTAAATATCAAAACTTCCTTTTTCTTGCCCAATTTTAGCATAAAACACTATATGCAATAAAATATCGCCTAATTCTTTTTTTATTTCATCATCATTTTCTTTTGAAATAGCATCTGCAAGTTCATAAACTTCTTCTATGCTTAGAGTTTTTAGGCTTTCGTTAGTTTGTGTACTATCCCAAGGGCATTTAATTCTTAACTCATCCATTATGTCAAGAAGTTTTTTAAATTCAGTAAGTCGTTTATCCATAATAAAAAAAGAGGCATTAATTATGCCTCAAAATTATAAAATTAAAATTTGTTTTAAAACTTATTTATACAATTCCTGTAAATCCCATAAAAGCTAGTGCTAATATGCCTGCAACCACAAGTGCTATTGGAACGCCTCTCATACCTTTTGGTACATTTAATTTGTCTAAATGTTCGCGAATACCTGCTAAAATAACTAAGGCAAGTCCAAAACCAACAGAAATTGCTGCACCATAAACTACGCCTTGTAATAAATTAAAATCTTTTTGAATAACTAAAATTGCAACACCAAGTACGGCACAGTTTGTGGTGATTAAAGGCAAAAATATTCCTAAAGCTTGATAGAGAGAGGGACTTATTTTTTTTAGAATAATTTCTACTATTTGCACTAATGCAGCTATTACTAATATAAAAGAAATAGTTTGTAGGTATGTAATATTTAGTGGAACTAATATGTATTGATATAATAAATATGTTACTATTGTTGCCAAAACAATTACAAAAGTAACAGCTCCTGCCATTCCCATTGAGGTTGAAACTTTATTAGAAACTCCAAGAAAAGGACATACTCCTAAAAATTGAGCAAGTACAACGTTGTTAACTAATATTGCTGATATAATTATTAAAATATATTCCATAATCTTTATTTTTTAAGTTTATTAACTAAAGCTATAAGATATCCCAATGCAATAAAGGCTCCTGGTGCTAATACAAACACTAAAGCACCTTGATTCATAAATTTAAAGCCAAATATTTCTCCAGCACCCAGAATTTCGCGAATTGCTCCTAAAATTCCTAAAGCCATTGCAAATCCAAGTCCCATTCCTAATCCATCAAAAAATGAAGAGGTAACTGTATTTTTGCTTGCAAAAGCTTCGGCTCTACCAAGCACAATGCAGTTTACAACAATAAGAGGAATAAATAAACCTAAAGTTTCATAAATTGCCGGAACATAAGCCTGCATAACTAAGTCTATAATTGTAACAAAAGATGCTATAACTACAACATAAGCAGGTATTCTAACTTTTGAAGGAATCATATTTGCAATTAATGAAATTACAACATTAGATCCAACAAGCACGAAAGTTGTAGCCAAGCCCATTGCAATACCATTTATAGCTGATGAGGTTGTTGCTAAAGTAGGACATGTTCCTAGTATTAAAACTAAAATTGGATTTTCTTTAATAAATCCTTTTGTAAAATTTTTCCATTGATTCATTATTCGTTTTCTCCTTTCTCTATTTCATTTGTTTCTAATTCAGTTTGTAAATTTGCACTATTATTGTTTTCTTCTATTTTTGTTTCATTATAATATTTTATAAAAGTATCATAAGCTCTTTGTAAGGCATCGCAATAAGCTCTTGATGAGATAGTTGCAGCAGTAATTGCATCCACATCTCCACCATCTTTTTTAACACTTAACTTAAATTCTTTTGGATTTTTATTTTTAAATTTTGAATTCCAATTACCTTTTGATTTAGAGGTTTTATCTCCTAGCCCCGGCGTTTCAGCATGTTCTAAAACATCGTTGTCAATTATTGTTCCATCAGGTTTAAATCCTACCATTACAACAATTCGTCCTCCAAAAGCATTGTCAGAATATGTTTTAATAGCAGTTCCTTTTATTTCATTTTGAATTATAACTTCATAAAACTCTAATGAGTCTTTACCGTTTTCTGGCATTACACTAAACTGGTTAATTTCTGCTTGGTCAGCACCTGGAACAACTAATGCTATGCTATTATTTAGTTTTATTTGTTTTGCTTTTTCAATAGGTTCTTTTGTAAATTTATAAACAAAACCTAATAGCACTGCCGGTATTGCTGTAATTACAAACAGCGTTACTACCATATTTACGAAACTATCTTTTTTTGCCATAACTATACTTTTTTAATTGTTTCACCAAAACGTTTTGGTTTAAAACCTCTATTAATTAATGGTACAAATGCGTTCATTATTAAAATCGCAAAGGACATTCCTTCGGGATATGCTCCCCAAGTTCTGATTACTATTGTTAAAATACCTATTCCAAGTCCAAAGACTAGCATTCCTTTTTTTGTCATTGGCGAAGTAACCATATCTGTTGCCATAAAAATTGCTCCTAACATCATTCCGCCGGTTAAAAGATGAAAAACAGGGTCTGCAAAATTATTTGGGTTTACTCCATGAAGAATAGCGGAAAATATTGTTGCTGAGCCTAAAACAGCAACAGGAATATGCCAAGTGATAATTTTTCTAAACAACATAAATAATCCTCCTATAAGAATAGCAATAGCAGAAATTTCGCCAAGAGAACCTCCAATATTTCCCATAAATGCATCAGTATAAAAATGTGGTAGCCCATCAATTATTTCTTTAAAACTTTCTCCATTTTTTAGTCCTTCTTTAACAATTGCTAAAGGTGTTGCACCGGTTTCTGCATTTGTCATTGCAAAGTTTAAAACGCTTACTTTAGGCCAAGATGTCATTTCAACAGGAAAGGAAATTAATAAAAATACACGTCCTACCAATGCAGGGTTGAAAGGGTTATTACCTAATCCTCCGAAAGTCATTTTTGCTATTCCAATAGCTACTAAGGCACCTATAATAATAATATACCAAGGCAAATTTGAAGGCAGATTAAATGCTAATAACAATCCTGTTATAATTGCTGAGCCATCAGTAATAGTTGTTTTTTTATTTTTAAAAAATAATTTTTGAATTGCCCATTCAAAAAACACACAGGAGGCTACGGCAATTAAACTTACTTTAATTGCATCAAACCCAAAATAATAAACCGACACTAATAAAGCCGGAATCATTGCAATAATTACTCCATACATAATTTTTTTTACGGAATCTTTTCCGTGATCATGTGGAGACATTGAAACTGTTAATCTATTAATAGCCATTTTTATGATTTTTTTGCTCTTAAAATTTTATTTAAATTTGCTTTTCCAAGTCTTATATAATCTAGTAGAGGTTCGCCTGCAGGACAAGTATATGCACAAGATCCACATTCTATGCAATCTAAGATTTTTTCTTTTTGTAAGTCTTCAAACATTGAAACTACAGCCATGTTTTTGAGCAAATATGGTTCTAAACCCATTGGGCAAACTGTGATACATCTACCACATCTAATACAATTAAAATGTTCTGGACGCGAAGATTTTTCTTCAGGTAAAATTAAAATTCCGGAACTTCCTTTTGTAATTGGAACACTATCATTAGCTAATGCTTTACCCATCATTGGACCACCGCTAACAATTTTTCCTGTATTTTCGGGTAAGCCTCCAGCTGCTGCAATCAGCATGTCAGAGGGAGTTCCAATTCTTGTTAAAATATTTTTAGGATTACTAACAGATATTCCTGTTACTGTTACTACTCTTTCGATTAGCGGTTTGTTTTTTTGTACGGCTTCGTAAATAGCAAAAGCAGTTCCAACATTCTGAACAACACAACCAACATCGATTGGTAAACCACCAGAGGGGACTTCACGTTTTATTAATGCTTTTATCAATTGTTTTTCTCCACCTTGAGGATACATTACTTTTAAAGCATGAACTTCAATGTCGGAATAATTTTTAGCCTTTTCGCTTAATAGCTTGATAGCATCAGGTTTATTATTTTCTATTCCTATTAAAACATTTTCTGCACCAACTACTTTTTGAATTAGTTTACAGCCAACTAAAATTTCGTCTGCTTTTTCTAAGATTAGCTGATGGTCAGAAGTTAAATAAGGTTCGCATTCTACCGCATTGATAATTAAGTGTTTACAGCTTTTGCCTGGAGGGATTGAAAGTTTTACATGAGTTGGAAAAGTTGCCCCTCCAAGTCCTACAATTCCATTTTCTATAATTTTGTTTTTAATATCTTCAATACTAATATCTAAATTATTTACTAAATCTTTAGTTCTGTCAATACTTTCAATCCATTCATCGTTTTCGACTTCTATAATTATGCAAGTTTGTTTGTACCCGCTTAAGTCTAAAACTTTATCAATTTTTAAAACTTTTCCTGATACTGAAGAATGGATATTTGCAGAAACAAAACCTGTACTTTTAGCAATTAGTTGCCCAACTTTAACCGAATCTCCTTTAGCAACTATTGCTTGAGCTGGAGAGCCAATATGTTGTGATATCGGTATGTTTACTATTTTTGGTAAATCAATATTTTCTATTTTTTTACCTGCCGAAAATTTATTTTCTTTTGGGTGAACACCACCAAGTGGAAATGTTTTTAACACGTTTTCAATCTCCTATAATTAAGTTAGTAATGTTTTAATTTGCCAAAGTTTCAGCTTGTTCAACTTTTTCTTTTCTAGGTGGAAAATTTGTTTCCAAAATTGCACCTGTAGGGCAAACCGGAGCACATTTTCTACAAAGTTTACATTTTTCAAAGTCTATATAAGCTAAAAAGTTTTCTAATGTAATTGCATCGAAAGGACAAACTTTAACACATTTGCCACAGCCAATACATGCTGCATCACAAGCACGTTTTGCTTCGCCGCCCTTATCTTTATTTACACAAGAAACATAAATTCTACGATTTTTCTTTCCTTTGTTTCTAAGTTCAATAATGTTTTTTGGACAAGCTTTTACGCATAAACCACAGGCAGTACATTTTTCTTCATCAACTAAAGGCAAGCCCGATTCTTCGTCCATGTGGATTGCGTCAAATGGACAAACAGCAACGCAGTCGCCTAAGCCTAAACAACCGTATGGACAATCTGTATCTCCTTTAAATAATGCACTTTCTATGGCACAACTTGTAGGTCCGTCAAATATTGTGGTTTTTTTCCTTTTTTCCGGTGTTCCATTGCATCTAACAACAGCAATTTGCACTTCTTTTTCTTCAACACTCAAGCCCATAGCCTCAGCAATTTTTTTCATTCCTTCATTACCTGCGGCAGGGCAATTCATGCTATCTAAACTTCCTGTTTTCACTATTGTTTCAGCAAAACCTCTACAACCGGGATAGCCACAGCCACCACAATTTGCACCAGGTAATAGTTCTTGAATTACATCTATTCTAGGATCTTCAATAACTTTAAATTTTTGAGCAATAAAATATAAAATTACTGCTAAAATTATTCCTAGCAGGCTCAAGCTAATTAAGGTATTTATGACAATATCCATATAATAAAAAGTTTAAATTTTTTCTATACTAAAATTAAATTCTTTTTTAAGTTTATTTTTAAATAAATATAATGAAGCATAATAAGGAATTAATGTTGCTAAGGAAATAAGTCCTGCTAAACCCTCGCTTAAATCAAGATTAGTGCAAATAATTAAAGCAATCAAAATAATAAAAAATGGTAAAATATAGCCCAAAAATAAGGCTTTTTTACCAAGAGATTGACGCATAATTACATTTACGGTTTCACCAATTTTATAAGAAAATCCATTATCAAAAACTTCAATAATTTTTTGGGCGCTATCTAAACTACACAGTGATTTTGAATGACAATTAGCACAAGCCGATAGAACATTTAATTCAACTATTATTTTGCCTTGTGTTATGTCTGTAATAGTTCCTTTGTGTTCAATAGTAGATGTTTGTTTCATTTTTTTATCAAAAATAATATTGCAAATTTAAGATTTTTGTAAGCTATTTCTATGTTTTTTAAACATATTATTGAAAACTTTGCGTAATTTAGAATTTGTTTAAATTGAAATCGCCAAATATTAGCTTATTTTCATTATAATTTTATGAATTTGCTAGAAAAAATTTCTTTTTTTGATTTTGCAATAATTGAATAAAGACCTGAATTTAAGTCGGAAATATCTATGCCTGAAATTTTCCAATCAATATTTGTAATTTTAATATTTAAAGTTTTAATTATTTGTCCAAATTGGTTGTAAATTTCTATGGTATAATCATCGTTTGGAATGTCATTGCTAATAAAATACAAAATATCTGTTGCAGGATTAGGATATGCTTTAATATATTGATTTATACTAATTTCTGAGTTTTTAGTAGAATTTATAATTCTGAATGTAAAAGGATCGTCTTGACCAATATATGGAAGATTTTCAGTTTTTGGTCTGCTGTCTTTCGCTTGAATATAATATCTGATTTCATCGCCTTCGCTTAAAAAATCTAAACTTGTAGCATAGGTTTTATTAGAAATATTTTCCATTTCCATTTCCAAAAAATCTCCGTTATTAATACTATATATTAATTTTACTTCATTAACAGAATTGGAATTATTAAAAGAATAAACATCAGCTTTGAAAATATATGATTCTTGGAAATCTACTTCGTCTATATATGCTTGGTGTATAATTTTAAGCATTTCAAAATCAGGTACTTCGTGAGTTCTGCAATGAAGTGCGTCAGTACTATACCATTTATTATATTCTATACCAATTATTTCGTATCCTGGCATTGCTTCTTCATAAACTGCTGCCGCATCATCATTAAAAGCTCCTGCTGCTCCGGTATTAAATGCTACAAAAACTTTATTATTCATAATTAAAGAATTTGTGTAAGCATTTTTGTCCATCATCCAATTTGTGCGATAGACTTTATATTTATTTCCATAGCTTGTAGTTTGATTAGCCCAATAATCTGCCATAGCTTCAAATTCAGCATATCTTGGGTCGTTAGCAGGAACACGTGTAATTAAAATTTTATCAACTGCCAAAAACTTTCCCCAGCAATCAATGTGTTCTATATAATCATTTAGAGGGTCATTCACTAAGTGATAGTTTTCAATTCCTAAATAATCTTTTGCTAAAATTTTAACTTCTTCTTGGTCTAAATTTGGATTTTCCGTATAAACTAAATCGCAAGAAGCGGCTATGCCAAGTCCGTCTGTCATATAATTTCCGCCTGTATGAACTAAATTCATTCCAAAAACTTCTAGTCCCCAATAATCACCAAGCACAATAGGAAGGTTGTCATCATTAATTCTATTTGGTCGGTTATATGGAAAATCAACTATTCCTATTTTGTTGTCTTCGCTGTACTCAATAAAAATTGGACTAAAATCCCTAGTCCATTCAGAATCTATTGGGGCAGTTATAAACTCAATATTTTCCATATTTACTCCATTGTTTTGCAAATTATTTGAAACATTAGATTGCAAAAAAGATGAACAAACCACATAAACTTTTACATATTGAGAAAGTTCAGAAATTAAAGTATATGGAATTGCAAAATTATAAGGATATGAAATAATAACGCCTTGATTTGGTTCAAATTCAGCAATGCTTCGTGTACCATTACTTGGGGGAGGAGTGGAGTTAAATGAACGAGTTCTGTAACTTGTGTTAAACTCTTCAGGGGAGTTCATGTGGTATTTGCTACGTTCTGCTTCTGTAAATTCTTGTTGGGAAAAAACATTTAAACTTATGAAAATAAAAGTGGATAGAAATATAATCTTATTCATAAATTTTAATTTTATAAGGCGCTGTCTCATAAGTGTCAAACTGCTTCGTTACTTTCAATATTCGGACTTAGTCACGTACTTCTGTACGCTCCTTCGTCCTCAATTTCAGAGCCTTGCATTTTAACACTTCTGAAACAGCTTGAAAGTTTATTGTTTTAAAAATTGTTTTGACACAGCCTCTTTTATTTATTGATAATTAATCTTGAGTTAAATGTTTCTGAATTTGTATTTACACTAAGTATATAAATTCCATTTGCAAAATATTGAGTGTTAATTAAAATTGTATTTTCGCCGGAATAAATATTTATAGAATTTGGAAACTCATATACAATTTGTCCACTTAAATTTGTAATTTTAATTATTGCAGAACAATTTTCTTTTACGTTTATATTCAAATAAGCCATATCTTGTGCAGGGTTTGGATAAATATCCATGGAGTTTTCCTCTATGTCGCTAGTGCTGGTTATTATTATTGTAGAATTTTGATGAGGAGGAAGTTTTATATTGTCTAACCATGCACAATCTTGACCTTGGTTTATTTGATTATCTTTTATATATGTCCATTTGATTTCATGTTGACCGGCTGAAATATTAAAAGTTTCTTTTGACCAAGCAACTTCTCCATCCCAAGTCTTCTTTTTATCATCGTCTATATAAAAAGCTAAATAATCATATAACATCTCGAATCCCCAAAAAGAATAACCAGGTTCGCAACTTACTTTTTTGTAAAACTCAATTACATCATCGTTTAGCAGGTTTAAATTTATTATAAGTGAAGATTCACCACCACCTAATGGAGTTCCTGATTTTAAAGCATATTCACCTTCGTAAACTTCGTTACTAACAATTGTCCAAGGGTGAGAAGTGCTGTTTATCCATTCATAATTAGTCATAGTATTTGATTCCCAGTCTTCTATTTGATCGCCAATACTAAAACCAGAATTTAAACTAGCAGAATACATTCCTGCACTTGCTTGAAAATCAACATAAATGATTGTCCCACTTGGAATTTCTTCATTTAAAACAATATCAAAATTAAAAATTATATCTTCGTCTTCGGCTAGAATGGGCATGTCGAAATTTGAGTTGTTTATGCTAATGTACTCGCTATCAGAACTTATGTTTATTAGCCCGGCTATAGAACTTGCATGTCCAATATTTTTAGCTTGAACTTTTAAACTAAGCGTTTCGCCTGCATCCATTAAGCCATTATTATTTCCAAATTCACTATCGTCAATTGAGTGGAAATATAATTTTATTTTAGGAGCATTAACTGGTATGTTAAAATTAGTTGTCCATTCGTTTTCATTTTCATCAGTAATTGTAAGTATAGTTTTAATATTGGTTTGGTCAGCTATTCCATCAGCAATTGTTAGTTTAAAAGCTTTGTTTTCTGTTTTAGTTTCGTCTGCATTTATTTGACCAAAATTTTTCTCACTTTCTATTAGGCTTGCATAACTTGTGTTCTCTAAACTTAAACTTGCTAGTACTGAGTTTGCATCAGTAACACCTACATTTTTCAATGTTTCGTTAATATAAATAGTTTCATTATAATCTGCTAAGCCATTATTATTTCCTTCTTCATCATTAATAGAATATTCTGAATGGATAATATAAGGACCATCTGGCACAATTACCAAAATTTCCTCTTGATAAGTTACTTTATTAAAAGCAGTTACGCTTATTAGAATAGTTCCCGGAAGTGAAAGTTCATCAAAATAAACATCGGCAATTCCTCCACTTACATATCCGGTACCGAGAATTTCAATTTTTTCTTCTATTTCATTAAATCTCGTTAGTGAAACTAAAGCATTTTCTGAGTCGCAATTTACTTGAAAAGAAGATTCGCCAATTGTAATGACAGAATTATGAGAAATACTCATTTCTTGAGGAGTTTTTGTTCTAATCATTAAAGAAGGGTCTCCAAACAGTGTCCAAGTATCTGCCATTTCTTGACCTGAGCCCCCGGCTTCAATCATTTTAAACATTCCATTAAAAGACAAACCGCCAAAAGTTCTTTTTATATTAGAAGAATATGATTCAATTAAAATATCAACCATTTCGTCTTGCCCCGTCATAGGTTCTTGCCAAGATTGATTGATTGTAGAACCTAAAAATGCAATAGCTCCTGTTGGATTATTATTTTTTCTGGCTCTTAACCAAGTTTCAGCAAAACATGTTTTTCCTTTAAAATCTCCATTTACGCAGGCAACACTCCAAATAAAAGGCAGTTTGTTTTCGTTTGTTAATGAATTTACGTTAGAATTTGTAAAACTTGTATTTACCCACAAAGTAACATCACCGTGACCAATATAATTTGCAATTCCGGTTCCTGAATTAAAATGATTGCTAATTTGTGTATTATTTCCACCGGATTCGTTTACAGAGGTGATTGTGTATCCATAGTTTTGCAATTTGTTTTTTATGATATTCATATGTGCGACATCAGATTCTCCATTATGCCCATTACCGGCACCTTCAGATGATGCAGAAGTGAAGCCGTTTGCCAACCAAGTGTCAGAAGTATTTAGGTCTCTTTCATAACTTACTGTTCTTTGAACTTGGGTTTCAATATCCTCAATAGAATTTCCTGAAAAACGACCAATGAAAATATCAGCATATCCATCATTTCCTGCTAAATATGTGTAGCCATTATCAGTATAATTTTGAGAATATCCGGAGTTAACATTTATTACTGGAATGTCTTCTGCATCACCAACAAGTAGAACATAAGTTAAATCATTATTATCATAATAATTTTGAATAAAAGATTTTAACTGACTTGAGTTTGTACCTATTGAGCTAATTAAAACCATTTCTGTTTCTATACCTTTTTCAAGTTTCCAATTAATATAAGGTGTCATGGCATTAGCATAAGAATCTTTTGAAATTATTAAAATTTTGCCTGGGCTACCTTCATCAATAGGAGTATATTTAGAATTAGATTTATAATTTATAAAATTACGTTCATACAAAGTGTTAAATTCATAGGAATTTTTTGCTTTGTTAGTATAAATTGGATTTGGGAAATCATCATTTGTAAAAGTAATTTTTAAAATAATTTCACTGTAAACTCTTAATTCTCTTTGAATTGCATTATAAGTAAAAGGGGAAAAACTAATATTTACTCCTCTTAGATCACGCATAATAAATGGGTCGGAAAGATAAGCAGAATTTATCGGGAAAAACTCATCTGTAAGATACTCTCTACCATATTCATAAGGAATATCCTCAGGGTTTTGATTTCTATAAATTGTGCCTTTAGAAGGGGCAATATCTATATCCTGAATTGTTGTATATTCCGAAGAAAGTATATCGTATTTAAATCCGCCTTGATTAGGAATTATTATCGAAGTCGTAATAATGGGCAAATCTGGACTTCCTTTAGGAAAATTATTTTTTGCTTTTGGCGAGTTTACTATTACAGAGCTTCCTTTAGGTGTTTCAACTTGTTTCAGCCAATAAGAATTATTTGTTAATAAAATAGTTATGCTTTCTGAATTTTGCTCTAAAATTTCTATATTAAAGTTTTCAGATAATTTAGGGTCTAGCTTGATTAAATTTGTTTGAGAAATTAAAATTGAAGCTAAAAAAATACAAGATAATAATAAAATAGTTTTTTTCATAAAAAAAAATGTTAAATAATATTTTAATCGCAATAATTTAGTAGCGATTTTATTTTTGTAAAAATATATATAAGACATAAATACCTATGCGTAAATTTTGAAATTTATACAATTAACAGTTTAAAAACTATATAAATTAAACTATTACTGTTTTTAGAAATATTTATGTTTATGTTTTTTAGTACTTGTTTTTTTATTTGTTTTTAAAAATCATAAATAAATTTATATTGTAAAGTGCAGATATTTAATCAATTAGCATACTAAAAGTTTTAAGAAATAAATAAAACATATTTTTTTTTCAAATATTTATCAAAAATAATTTGTTTTATTCAGAATTGTATTATTTTTGCAGTCCCAAAACATAAGGGAAGTTCTTTTAAATATTTTATATAATAAAAATAATCATTACCTAGCATATCTCAATTCTGAATGCAAAGTAAACATATTACGGGGTGTAGCGCAGTCCGGTTATCGTATCCCGATTTGTTATCGGGAGGGTCGCATAGTTCGGAATGCATGATTATAAATATTACGGGGTGTAGCGCAGTCCGGTTAGCGTATCCCGATTTGTTATCGGGAGGGTCGCATAGTTCGGAATGCATGATTATAAATATTACGGGGTGTAGCGCAGTCTGGTTATCGTATCCCGATTTGTTATCGGGAGGGTCGCATAGTTCGGAATGCATGATTATAAATATTACGGGGTGTAGCGCAGTCCGGTTAGCGCACCTGCTTTGGGAGCAGGGGGCCGCAGGTTCGAATCCTGCCACCCCGACAAGAAAAAGCTTGACAATTTTGTCAGGCTTTTTTTATTTTTATAACTAAATAGTTTTATTTTTGTATAAAATATAAATACAATCAAATGCTCAAACATAAAATTATAATGCTTTTTCTTGGAGCACTTCTATTGGTGGAAAGCGTTTTTATGTTTGTTGCCGTTGCAATTTCTACAATATATTCAGAAATAGATTTTCAATTTTTATTAATTTCTGCAATAATTACTTTTCTTGTAGGCTTATTATTAGTTATTCCAAATTTTAAAATTGATAAAAAGGTTGATAAACGCGAATCTTATCTGATAGTAAGTTTAGCTTGGATAGTTTTATCTTTGTTTGGCTCTTTGCCTTTTTTTATTAGTGGTTATATTCCAAATTTTACTGATGCTTTTTTTGAAACTATGTCTGGGTTTACAACAACAGGTGCTTCTATTTTAGATAATATTGAGAGTTTGCCTCACGGACTTTTATTTTGGCGTAGTTTAACCCAGTGGATAGGCGGGATGGGAATAATTGTGTTATCAATTGCTACAATTCCTATTGTTAAATCTGGTGGTATGCAATTGTTTGTAGCTGAAGTGCCAGGCATTTCTACAGATAAACTACATCCGCGAATTAAAGGAACTGCAAAAAAACTTTGGTTAGTTTATATATCATTAACATTTATATTAAGTGTTTTATTATTTTTTTCAGGCATGGATTGGTTTGATGCAATAAATCATGCATTTACAACAATGGCAACAGGTGGATATTCCACAAAACAAGCCAGTATTGCTTATTGGTCGGCTCCTTCAATACATTATATTATTTTAGTATTTATGATTTTATCGGGAATTAATTATAGTGTATTATATTTTGGACTTACAGGAAAAATTAAAAAACTTATTAAAAATACAGAAGTAAAATTTTATTTGTTTTTAATCATAAGCCTAAGTTCTATACTTGCTCTTGGACTTTGGTTTTATATGGATTTACCAATAGAAAAATCTATAAGAGATTCATTTTTTCAGGTCGCCTCGGTAATGACAACAACGGGATTTAGTACAAATGATTATACTCAGTGGCATCCAAACGGATTGTGGTTGATAATATTAGTAGTTATGCTAATTGGTGGTTCATCCGGTTCTACTAGTGGAGGTATTAAAGTTGTTAGAATACATGTTTTATTGAGAAATAGCATTCTTGAATTTAAACGGCTTTTATTTCCAAATGCAGTATTGCCGGTTAGATATAATAAGCTTGTGCTCTCAGAAAAAACTGTTAATAGCGTTTTAGCATTTGTTATTTTATATGCTGTATTAATTGTTTTAGGAACAATAGTTTTATCATTTACAGATTTAGATTTTACAAGTTCTTTAGGAGCCGTTGTAGCAAGTATTAGTAATGTCGGTCCTGCTTTGGGCTCGTTTGGTCCTTCTGCTAGTTTTTCAGAAATTAGTATTTTTGGTAAATGGCTTTTATCCTTTATGATGTTAGTTGGACGTTTAGAGCTTTTTACAGTAATGATTTTATTTACAAAAACATTCTGGAGAAAATAAATATATAAATTTAAAATTCAGGTTCAATACTTCCTAATCTAATAATTTCTGGTTCGCTATTAGTACAATCTATTATTGTAGAGGCTGTTAATCCACCATAACCACCGTCAATAACTGCATCAACAATATTTTCATATTCTTCAAAAATCAATTCAGGGTCGGTGTTGTATTCAATAATTTCGTCATTTGTTTTTAATGAACTTGTTAAAATGGGATTACCTAAATTTTTCACAATTTCACGTATAATATTGTTGTTAGGAACTCTTATACCTATAGATTTTCGATTTGCTTTCAATATTTTTGGAACATTATTATTGGCTTCTAAAATAAATGTAAAAGGACCAGGCAAATTCCTTTTCATTAGTTTGAAAATAGTGTTGTTTAAAGGTTTTGTAAAGTCTGAAATATGGCTAAGGTCGTAACAGATAAAAGAAAAGTTTGCTTTTTCTGGTCTAATTCCTTTAATTAGTGCTACTTTTTCAATTGCTTTTTGTTTGGTAATATCACAACCAATACCATATACTGTATCAGTGGGGTAAATAATTACCCCACCGTTTTTTAAAATATCTACTATTTGGTTTATATGCCTTTCCGATGGGTTTTCGGGATGCATACGTAAAAATAAGGCCATTTTATTTATTTAGTTTATTATAGTCTTTTAAAAATTGTTCTAAACCAATATCTGTTAAAGGGTGTTTTAATAATCCTAAAATTGCATTTAGAGGACAGGTTGCTACATCAGCTCCCATTTCTAAGCATTTGATAATGTGCATTGTATGACGAATTGACGCAGCCAAAACTTGAGTGTCAAATTCATAATAATTATACATATCCACAATTTGCCCAATAAGCTCAACGCCGTCAGTACTGTTGTCATCGAGGCGGCCAATGAAAGGCGAAACATAAGTAGCACCTGCTTTTGCAGCTAAAAGTGCTTGCCCAACAGAAAATACCAAAGTACAATTTGTACGAATTCCTTTTTCCGAAAAATATTTTATTGCTTTAATTCCATCTTTAATAATTGGAACTTTTACTACAATTTGAGGGTGTAAGGCAGCTAATTCCTCACCTTCTTTAATAATACCTTGATAGTCTGTGCTAATAACTTCAGCCGAAACATCGCCATTTACAATTTCGCAAATTTTTAAATAATGATTTAAAATATTTTCTTTACCTGCAATTCCTTCTTTTGCCATTAGTGAAGGATTGGTAGTTACGCCGTCTAAAACACCAAGAGCTTGTGCTTCTTTTATTTGGTCTAAATTTGCTGTATCAATAAAAAATTTCATATATTTACTTTTAATTTTTGCAAAAATACCTTATAATATTCTATTTTCATAACTTATTTTAAAGCTTTAATAAACAAAAACGCAATAATTTTCAACAATATGAATATTTTGAGAAATTTCAATGCAATAAACAACAGTTTATTAGCGTTTAATAAATAAGTTGTTTGATTTAACATTTTCATGTTAATAAAAACCTTTAAATAATTGATTTAAAAATAAAAATGTGTATAATTTCGTAAAAAAGAAGAAAAAATAAAAGTAAAATTTTAATTATGTTATTTTTAAATGTAGATAGTTTGCAAAATGTTGTTAATCCTGTTCCTACAGAAGAGACTTTATCTTTGTTTGAATTAGCAACTAAAGGTGGTGTAATTATGATAATCTTAGGATTATTATCAGTAATTGCCGTTTATTTATTTATAGATAGGTTTATTGCTATTCAGAAAGCTAAGAAAGAACAAAGGGCTTTTATGGACAATATTAAGAACAATATTTTTTCAGGAAAAATTGATTCTGCTATTGACTTATGTAGAGTTCAAGATGGTCCTTTGGCAAGAATGATTGAAAAGGGTATTAGCCGTATTGGTCGTCCTTTAAGTGATATCAACACTACTGTAGAAAATGTAGGTAAACAAGAAGTAGCGAAATTAGAAAAAGGTTTGCCTGTTTTAGCAACCATTGCTGGGGGAGCTCCTATGTTAGGTTTTCTTGGAACAGTAACTGGTATGGTAACTGCCTTTTACTCAATGGCTAACGCAGGAAATAATTTAGATATAGGTACTTTGTCGGGTGGAATTTATGAAGCTTTAGTTACAACAGTAGGTGGTCTTATAGTTGGTATTTTAGCTTATTTTGCTTACAATATTTTGGTTGCAAGAATTACTAGTTTAGTTGTACAACTTGAAGCAAAAACCACAGAGTTTATGGATATTCTAAACGAACCTGTAAAATAATTTAATTATGGCTATAAAAAGCAGAAGTAAAGTAAGTGCAGAATTCAGCATGTCGTCAATGTCTGATTTGGTATTCTTGTTGCTTATTTTTTTCATGATTACTTCTACCATGATTGCACCAAATGCATTAAAATTATTGCTTCCATCAAGTAATAGCCAAACTCAAGCTAAGCCTTTTACAACAGTATCTATAAAAGATATGAATGATGGAACTTATGTGTTTGCAGTTGGAACACAGCCTTGCGATGAAGCAGATGTAGAGCAATTATTAATTAGAGAGCTTGTCGGACAAGAAGAACCATATGTTTCTTTGCATGTTGATAAATCTGTTCCAATGGAGCAAGTGGTAAAAATTATGAATATTTCAAAAAATAATAATTGGAAATTAATTTTGGCAACTAAGCCTGAATAATATGAATCTTAAAGAGCATAATATATATGGAATTTTAGCAGCAATTATATATAGTATAATTGTTGGTGTTTTGCTTTTTTTATTAGGATTCACAACACCATTGCCTCTTCCTCCAGAAGAAGGCATACTGATTGATTTTGAAGGGGGCGGTAACATCAATGCTGGTGCTTCATCGCCAAACAACTCATCAAACGCACAAAACACCTCTTCTCAAATCTCTTCAAATGAAGGCGTGAACACGCAGACAAATGAAGATGCCCCCTTTATGCAATCAGGTAATAACCCAACAGTTCAAGACCCTAAACCAAACACTGACCAAACAGAAACGTCTGTTACACCAACAAATCCCAATGCAGACAGAATTAATAATATGTTTGGTGGTGGAGTTTTTGGTAGTGGAACAGGTAGTGGAAATGCAGGAACAGGTAGCGGAGATGGAAATCCAGGATTGGGAACAGGCGGACAAGGTAGTGGAAGCGGACCAGGCGGTGTTGGCGGAGGAATAGGAAATAGAAAAATTTTAAATAAAGTAAATCCTGTTGGAAAAGATAATATGGTTGGAAAAGTTGTGCTAAAAATTATTGTAAATGATAAAGGTAACGTGATTAGCGTAAGTCTTGTTAGTACAAACTGTAATGAATGCGTTCAACCTGCAACTGATGCTGTGAAACAATGGAAGTATGAAGCAAAGCCTGGAGTAGGAGATCAAACAGGAAATGTTACAATAGAATTTAAGCCTGTATAATATTTATTTTAAGAATAATTATTTTATTAAACCAAGCAATGCTTCAATGCTGGCTTCGGCACCCAACCAAACTTTATAAATATCATCAGCAATCATATAGCATGGGTTAGTTACAATAAGATTTTTTGTATCAATAGCTATTTCGTGATAATCTTTAATAATATGCTTACCTCCAACATGTTCGATAATTGTGGCAGTTTCTTTATCATTGCCAATTGTAACTTCAGCACCAAGAACTTTCGAAATAATTACAGGAGCAATACATAAAGCCGCTATTGGTTTTTTTGAATTATGAAAATCTTTAACAACTCTTTCTACATCTGTGTCAACTCTAAAGTTTTCGCCTTCGTAAGCAAAAGAAGATAAATTTTTAGCCGCTCCAAAACCGCCAGGAAGAACAAGTGCATCAAAATCTTTTGCATTTAGCTCTTTTATATCTTTTATATTTCCCCTAGCTATTCTTGCTGATTCAACTAAAACATTTCTGGTTTCATTACTAACTTCTTCAGTTAAATGATTAATTACATGGTATTGATTTTTGTTGGGAGCAAAGCACATATAATTTACTTCATTTTTTGAAAGAGCTAATAAAGTCAAAGTAGCTTCGTGAATTTCACTACCATCAAACCTGCCACTACCGGATAAAATTACTGCGATATTTTTCATGTTTTTTATTTTTTTTTTACAAATTTATAAAAATATCACGAAAAGGGAAATTTAAAACTAAAATTATTTTAACATAAATAAAATATTTTGTATTTTTGTTATTTTATTGGCTATTATAAACAACTAAATTTAATTGTTTTCGTCATAAATCTAAATGTATATTTGAATATTATGATTAATAAAAGTATTTCCATTTTGAGTTTCTTGTTGATTAGTATTCTTGGCTTTACTCAGGTGCAACTTAGCAATAGTTTTAATGCTCCAACAGACTTGAATATCAATAGTGAATGTAATTATGAAACTTATTATTACAACCACGACTTTGGAACAGATATCCCCGAGTTAAAGTGTAATCGTATGTATCCTGGACTTAGTTCTTATTTTAGTTTTACAATTCCAGAAAATTCAGATATAACTTTAAGTCTTGCATTTGAACAAGAAAAGTTTTTTGGATTAGCTTTTTATACTTTACAATATGGCGAATATGTAGAATTAAAATGTAATACCTATAAATCAACATCAGGAGAGCTGAAAATTTATGCAGAAGAAGAGCTTTCTAATATGGAAATTATAGCTCGTTTTTGGGTTCTTGACGAGCTTGGTGCCGGTGATATTGATATTTGTTTGGCAAGTGAAGACTTACATTTACCCCCCAAAATTTTAAATGTAAGTACAAGCCAATTCACTGTTCAGCAGCTTGTTCAAGAAGTTTTGATTACAGGTTGTTTAACAGCTTCTAATATTACGTTTTCTGGGTCTTCGCCTCAAATTGGATATTTTTCTAACGGAATACCTGGTCTTGATTTTGCTGAAGGCGTAATTCTTAGTACAGGTAATGTATCAGATGCTGCAAATCCTGGTAATTTTCATGCTAGCACTAGTTTTTATGGTCCAGGCGATGCCCAATTAAACTCTTTAATTCCTGGATATACTACTAACGATGCAGCAATTTTAGAGTTTGATTTTGTTCCGGCTTCTGACATGCTTGAGTTTCAATATGTGTTTGGAAGTGAAGAATATCCTACTTTTGTAGGTTTTAATTATAATGATGTTTTTGGATTTTTTATTTCAGGAGGTCCCGAAAATTATAATAATGTAAACCTTGCCCTTATACCTGGTACATCAACTCCTGTAAGCATTAATAATGTAAACGCAAATACGAATTCCCAATATTTTATAAATAATGAGTATAGTCCAAATATAGCGTATAATGGACTTACTACTACTTTAACCGCTAGTAAGCCTGTAACAGCATGCGAAACATATCATATAAAATTAGCTATAGCTGATGGTCATGATTATATTTATGATTCAGGAGTGTTTTTAAAAGCTAATTCCTTTTCTTCTGGAGAATCTTATACTGTTGAAAGTTTTAATGCTTGGTCTCCTGCATTAAGTGTAATGAGAGGCTGTACTAATTCAATTGAGTTTTGTAGAACTGATGATACGCCGTTAAATCAAGTAGTACCTGTAGAACTATCTATATCCGGAACAGCAGAAATGGGAGTAGATTTTTCAGATATTCCTACAAGTTTTGTTATTCCTGCCGGTCAAGCCTGTGTAACAATAGATTTTGAAGCTTACGATATCGGAGTTTTAACAGGCGATGTTACTATAGTTTTAAATTTTGAAAATGGTTGTCCTTGTGATGAAAGTCTTACGCAACATACTATAACAATAGTTGATGCATGTCAAGTAGAAGGGCTTTTAACTAATAATGGACCAATTTGTCTCGGAGATGTGGCTACTTTATCAGTTGATGTTACTGCTGATGAAATGGATTATATTAGTATTGAATGGGGAACTGGAGCAATTGACCAAACCGAAATAAATGTGTCTCCTACCACTACAACTACATACTCTTGTACTATTATTTATCCCTGTGATACTATTACTTTACAAACAACTGTGGTTGTAGTTGAGCCTCCCGTGGTAGATTTAGGACCTGATTTTTCTGTAGAAGCTCTAACCACAGCTATTGCTGCTGGAATGCAACCTGGAAATACCGGCTTCTGGACTTTTATTTCCGGACCTGGAAATGCCAATATTTCGCCTGCAAATAATACAAATGCTACAGCAACAGTTGATGTTTTTGGAACTTATACTTTTTCATGGACAGAAACTAGTTTAGCTCCAAATTGTGTTGATTCTGATGAAATAAACATTACTTTTTTCCATATTCCAACGGTTAGTTTTGAAGCTTCACAAACGCTATGTTATGGTGATAATACAGGGATTACTTTTACTGGTGAGGTCGTTCCAAGTATGGCTTCCTACCAATGGGATTTTGGTAATGCAACTGTAATTAGTGGAGTAGGACAAGGACCTTATATCGTAAATTTTGGAACACCAGGAAATAATTTGGTAAGCCTTACTGTTACAGAAGCTGATGTATCTGTTGTTAATAATATGAATGTATATGTTCCATACCCAATTAATGCTAATGTTACAGCTAATAATGATCCTTGTTTCCAATCTTGTAACGGTTCAGCAAGCCTTGCTGTAACTGGTGGTACAGCTCCTTATTCTTATTCTTGGGGTTCGACTTCCAACTTTATTGACCATTTATGTAAAGGGGATTATGGTTTAACTGTTACTGACGCTCATAATTGTGAGTTTATAACTCAATTTACAATAGATGAACCAGAATTATTAACTCATGATACAAGTTATTATCACGTAAACTGTTATGGCGAACATAGTGGAAATGCTACAGTATGGGCTGATGGAGGAAATCCTCCTTATACATACATATGGAGTGATGGATATAATGGTGGAATACATGACGGAATTGCTGCAGGACATTATACAGTTACTGTTCAAGATAATAACGGATGTACTAACTTTAACCAGTTTACAATTACTCAGCCTAATTTATTGCAAGTTATAACTACAGGAGATTTTGAAATTTGTGAAAATCAATCTGTTAATGTTGTTGCACAAGAAATGGGCGGTGTTGGTCCCTATACTTTCTATTGGGATAATGGAGATGGTACTGGTTTTGCCTCGGGAGACCAAACTTTTACTGTTGTGCCTCACGAAGATGTTTTATATACAGTATATGTTGAAGATAGTCATGGTTGTATAAGTAGCTATGCTACAACAGACATAACTGTATCGCCTGAATATCACTTGTCTTTAAATCTAAATCATAACTCTTGCTATCAATCATGTGACGGTTCGGCAGCTTTGCAAATTCAAGGTGGCTTGCAGCCTTTTCAATTTTCTTGGGCTTCGGATGGACCAAATTTGAATAATCTATGTGCTGGTCTATATACTGTTACAATTACTGATAGAATTGGTTGCCGGGCGGATACAATGTTTGTGGTAAATCAACCTCCTTTATTGCAATTAAATGTTCAAACTAATGGTGCTAAATGTTGGTATTCTGAAAATGGAACTGCCAACGCTATTGTTATAGGCGGAACTCCTCCTTATAATTATGTTTGGTCTAATGATGAAAGAACAGAAAATTTAACTGATGCCCCTGGTGCTTATCATCTAACTGTAAGTGATGATAATAATTGCAGAGTGTATGGGTCTTCTGTAATTACCTCGCCAGCACCAATAACTGCTC